>Ga0316578_10000155_pt1 | contig 17981 bp, 8 predicted proteins | sample J0NA_2_FD_203076 | JGI IMG/M metagenome (GOLD analysis project Ga0316578, IMG submission 203076) | Rhizosphere microbial communities from salt marsh grasses in Alabama, United States - J0-2_160517rDrC | ecosystem: Host-associated > Plants > Roots > Rhizosphere | place: USA: Alabama | collected... | reverse complement strand
GGGGATGGTTATGCCCGCTTTTTGCGATTCCCATACCCATCTGGTCTATGCCGGCAGCCGGGAACGGGAATACGAAGACAAGATCCGGGGACTCAGCTACGAGGAGATTGCCCAGCGGGGGGGAGGGATCCTGAATTCGGCCCGCCTGCTGTCAGAAACGCCTGAGGAGGTACTTTTCCGGCAGTCCCTGCCCCGGGCCCTCGAAATCATCCGGTCGGGAACCGGAGCGGTGGAGATCAAGAGCGGATACGGGCTCAATACCAGGGATGAGCTGAAGATGCTGAGGGTCATCCGGCGGCTGGGGGAAGAAACTGAATTGACGGTCCGGGCCACTTTCCTTGGAGCCCACGCCGTACCGGCCGGATTCAAAGGAGACCAGGAGGGGTATGTGCGCCTGGTGATAGAAGAGATGATCCCTGCTGTGGCACAGGAAGGACTGGCCGACTTTATCGATGTGTTTTGCGACCGTGGATTTTTCACCACCGGTCAGACGGCCCGCATCCTCGAAGCCGGGGCCAGGTACGGCCTCATACCCAAGATACATGCCAATGAACTGGACTATTCGGGGGGCGTGCAAACGGGCGTAAGTCATGGGGCCCGTTCGGTGGATCACCTGGAGTTCCTGGGGGAAGAAGAACTGGCAGCTTTAAAGAACAGTGCCACCATGCCCACCCTGCTTCCCGGAGCATCCCTGTTCCTGGGACTGGCCTACGCCCCGGCACGGGAAATCATTGAGGCGGGACTTCCCGTGGCCCTGGCTTCCGATTACAATCCGGGCTCTTCCCCCTCAGGCAATATGGAGCTGATTATGTCCCTGGGGATCATGCAGCTGAAAATGCTTCCCTATGAGGTCCTGAATGCAGTGACCCGGAACGGGGCCTATGCCATGGGACTGGAGGGGACCCACGGATCCATTACGCCTGGCAAGGTGGCCAACCTGATCATTACCCATCCCCTGCCCGGCTTTGGCTTTATGCCCTATGCCTTTGGAAGCAGCCAGATCAAACAGGTGATACTTAACGGAAAAATACAAACTTGATATATGGATCAGCTTATTGAATGTGTTCCCAATTTCAGCGAGGGGAATGACCTGGAGGTTATTCGCCGGATTACAGACCAGGTGGAATCCGTGGAAGGGGTGAAGCTGCTGGGTGTGGACCCCGGCCAGGCTACCAACCGGACGGTGGTGACCTTTGTGGGACCCCCGGACCAGGTGGTGGAAGCTGCGTTCAGGGCCGTAAAAATGGCTTCGGAACTCATCGATATGCGCAAGCATACCGGTGAACATCCCCGGTTCGGAGCCACCGATGTGTGTCCCCTGGTACCCGTGTCCGGGATCAGTATGGAAGAAACGGCTGACTATGCAAGGCAGCTGGCCGAAAGGATCGGCGGCGAAATAGGAATCCCGGTCTACTGTTACGAGAATGCAGCGCTCAGCACTCAACGCAGAAACCTGGCCACAGTGCGTGCGGGGGAATATGAGGGCCTGAAAGAAAAGTTATCAGACCCTGCCTGGAAGCCCGATTTCGGTCCCTCCGATTTTGTCCCGCGTACCGGGGCTATCGCGGTGGGGGCGAGGGATTTCCTGGTAGCCTACAATGTGAACCTGAATACCACCTCGACCCGGAGGGCCAATGCCATAGCCTTTGATGTGCGCGAACGGGGTAGGGTCAAACGGGAGGGCCATCCGCTCACTGGAAAGATCGTGAAGGACCGGGATGGTAACCCCGTCATGATCCCCGGATCCCTGCAACAGGTCAAGGCCATCGGGTGGTATATCGAGGAGTACGGGGTGGCCCAGATTTCCATGAACCTGACCAATATCTCGGTGACCCCAGTGCACGTGGCCTTTGACGAAGTGTGCCGCAAAGCGGAGGCGCGGGGGATCCGGGTCACGGGTTCCGAACTGGTGGGGCTGGTCCCCCTGAAAGCCATGCTGGATGCAGGCAGGTATTTTCTGAAGAAACAGCAACGTTCCCTGGGGGTGTCCGACAGCGAGCTTATCAAGATTGCCGTGAAATCCATGGGGCTGGATGAACTGGGTCCCTTTAACCCCGAAAAGAAAATCATTGAATACCAGCTCAGGAAGGGCCGGGAGAAAGAACTGGTGGACCTGGATCTTAGCGGATTTATGGAACTGACCGCTTCGGAAACGCCGGCCCCGGGAGGCGGATCGGTCAGTGCTTACATGGGGTCCCTGGGTGCCGCCCTGGCCACCATGGTGGCCAACCTTTCCGCCCACAAGCGGGGCTGGGACGATCGCTGGGAGGAGTTTTCGGAATGGGCCGAAAAAGGAAAGGCCATCCAGGAAATGCTGCTGCAACTGGTGGACGAGGATACACGGGCATTCAAAGGGATCATGGCTGCCTTCGGGCTTCCCGGCAAGAGCGGGGAGGAGCTGGCGGCAAAGAAGGCAGCCATTGAGGCGGCCACCCTGCAGGCCATCGAAGTCCCCTATCAGGTTATGCAAAGCGCCATGGAAGGATTTGAAGTGGTTGCCGCCATGGTCCATACGGGGAATCCCAACAGCGTGTCCGACGCTGGAGTGGGGGCTCTTGCCCTGCATGCCTGCATCGCAGGAGCCTGGCTGAATGTGCGCATCAACGCGGCGGATTTGAAAAATCATCCCCGTGTGGCGGAGATCCTTGAAAATGGTAAGAAAGTGATCAGAAGTGCGGATCAGGCAAAGAATGAGATTCTTGACAGGGTCGGTACGACGATCGGATCCTGAGGGATTTTTTTGGTCCCAAAATTGTGCTAAATTCACGGGATCACTCAATGGAAGGAGATTGTGAGCAAGAAAGTATATTCCATCATCCTGTTTATGGCTGTCGCGCGTGTCGGATTCTCCCAGGAACCACTGCTGTCGGATCAGTCCGTACTGGAGCGCCGCACGACCATCACCTCCCTTCCTCCCGATAAAGACAGGTTAGAGGCCCTGGAATTTGCCCGGAGGTACCAACTGCCTGCACGGATGGTCCGGGAAGATGGCACTATATTGGAAATCAGACGCATATCTCCAACGGGAAGGCCTATCTACCGGAAGACACTCAACCTGAATGCGGCACGTACCATTTCTACCGACAAGGTATGGGAGGGAGGATCTCTGGGCCTGGATTTGAGCGGTACCGGTATGGTGGTAGGGATCTGGGACGGAGGGAAGGTCAGAACCAGCCATGTTGAGTTTGGAGGCAGGGCGCGTATCCTCGACAACGCCAGCGAATTATCCGACCATGCCACGCATGTGGCGGGGACCCTGGGAGCCGCCGGAGTGAATAACAGTGCCCACGGGATGGCCTATCAGGGCACCATCGACTGTTACGACTGGAATAACGATCTCGCGGAGATACGCAGCGCTGCTTCACAGGGCTTGCTTATATCCAATCATTCCTACGGCGTGGTACTGGGTTTCGATTATGACAGCCAGAAGTCGAGGTGGGAATGGTGGGGCGACCCGGGGATAAGTGAGACGGAGGATTACCACTTTGGTTTCTACGGCAGCGATGCGCGAACCTATGATGAGATCAGCTACGATTATCCCAGATACCTGCTGGTGAATGCGGCCGGAAATGACCGCGGAGAAGGACCGGCGGCAGGAGCGATGCACTATGTATGGTCCGGGGGTGCCTGGGTGGCGAGCACGGTGGTCAGGGACCTGGACGGCGGAAATGACGGCTTTGATAGCATGGGGCCCGAGGGAACCGCAAAAAATATCCTCTCGGTGGGGGCCGTGGAGGATATACCCGGCGGATATCAGGATCCCTCGGATGTAAACCTTGCCTCCTTCTCAGTGTTCGGCCCCACCGATGATGGCCGCATCAAACCGGATGTAGTGGCCAACGGCATCGAGCTCATTTCATCGGTTTCAGGTTCTGATACCAGTTACGGGATCAAAAGCGGCACGTCCATGTCAAGCCCTTCCATAGCAGGCTCCTTGCTTCTGCTGCAACAGCATTACCGGGACCTGAACGGCTCTTATATGTACGCCTCCCAGTTGAAGGCGCTGGTGCTCCATACGGCCGATGAAGCGGGAAACCAGGGTCCCGATTACAAGCACGGGTGGGGGCTGATGAATACGGCCAGGGCGGCGCAGGTAATCAGCAATGTTCCGGATGACCGCTTTTTCTACGCGACCCTTCAGAACCAGGAGTCCCGGGAATTTTTGTTTTTCTCCCGGGCCAACGAACCGGTGAAGATAACTCTGGTCTGGACCGATCCGGCAGGGGAGGTTCCTTCGCCACAGCTCAACCCCACCAACCGGATTCTGGTCAACGATCTGGATATCAGGCTGACCCGGCAGATTGACGGCCATGTTTTCAGGCCCTGGGTACTGGATCCTGCCAATCCCGCTGCTGCCGCCAAGACGGGGGACAATACCCTGGACAACGTGGAACAGATCTACCTGGATCAGCCCATGTTGGGTTTCTATACCCTGCGGATCTCTCATAAGACCGCCCTGAGCGGTGGGAGCCAGCCCTATGCCATTCTGATCACCGGCATGGAAAGCGATTATATTGCCAGCGGCTACAACGAGTTGAATGACTCCAACGGAGCCATCCTGCTGACTTCAGCCGACCAGTACATCAACAACATGGATGTACAATGGTACATCAATCCGGGCAACGGACAGCCGGTCTCCATCTACTTCGATTACCTGGAAACCCAGACGGACCATGATATTCTGACCATTTACGACGGACGCAATGCCAATGCTCCGGTGCTGGCTCAGTATTCAGGAACTCCGGACCTGACCGATGTGACCATTACGGCCAGCTCGGATGAGATGTTTATCACCTTTACCTCGGATGCCACGGCAACGGCAAAGGGTTTTTTGGCCAGGTATTGCACTGTGGCCCCGGAAGGAGATTATATCATTGAAGGCGATCCCTATCCCTGTACCTCCAGCACTGCTTCCTATTTTGCACTGGGACAGGAAGGAGCGAATTTTATCTGGGACATTGACCAAGGATGGAACATCCAGGAGAAGACCACCAACGGGATCGATCTCAGCATCGGGATAACCAGCGGGATCCTTTCCGTCAGGCCCGTGAACCGTTGCGGTTCGGGCGGCCTCTTTGATACCCTCATCCTCCCCCAGGCTGGTCCCCCGGTACTGGATCTGCTGGAGGGTGACACGGTCCCGTGTATCGGTCAGAATGCCTACCTGCGTACCAATGCGGTGACCGGTGCGGCCTATGACTGGGAGCTGCCCACAGGATGGGTGGGGAACAGTGAAAAGGACAGCATATTCTTCAAGGCAGCCTCCAAAGGCACGGTGAACGTGGCCGGGTACAATGCCTGCGGCAGGGGGAATGAAATCAGTATTTATGTGGATGCCTGGGATGTGCCGCCAACCCCTTATATTTATACAGATCAGGTCCCGCCCTGTGCCAATACCACCCAGGATTTCTATGTGGAAGGCGTTCCGGGAAGCAGCTATCTCTGGGAGGTTCAGGATGACTGGACCATCCTTGGGGAATCCAGCGGGGATACGGTCAGTATTTTAGTGGGGGATGCACAGAGCTTCCTGTTTGTGAACAGCAGCAACAAGTGCGGGGCCAACCGCACAAACCGCCTGTTCCTGACTGCCCCGCCTCCGCCCGCACCCACCATCACCAAACTGGAGGGATCCAACGGTTATCCTGAACTGAGGGTGACCAACTCATCGGAATTCTCAGCCGTCCAGTGGTACCGGGATCATATCGCGGTGCCGGGCCTCAACGGGCAATCCAATCCTCTAGTGGTGAATCTGAATGGATTTTATACGGTGGAATCCGTCACCGACAAGGGTTGCCGGACCCTGATCGACCCTGACAGAGGGATCTCGGTACAGAACGAACAGTTGGCTTTCCTGGCCTACAGGGTGAGTAAAAGCACCGTGGCCATCCGGAATACCACCAGCCGGACCAGGGATTTTCAGATCGTGGGCCTGTCCGGCAAGGTCATGTATGCCGGCAGGCTGGAGCCCGGATACAATGAGATCCTGTTCCCGTTTACCGGCGTGTTTGTACTGAAGGTGAATGAGGCAGATCCCCAGGGGAACACCAAAGTCTTTCTCTGAGCGCCCCCTCAAAGCAGGCTTTCATAGTACTGGCAGAGCCGGACCACATCTTCGGTGTTCTTCAATTTCAGTTTTTCCGTTTTGACATAGCTGTTGAGCTCTGCGAGGTGATCGGGGAAAACTTCATCAAGGGATTTTTTTCCCTTGAGCTCCAGGGCCGGTTTTCCCTCCACCTGGATATAGACCGCGCCGGCCAGTTTCTGGAAACTGGCCGGTTTGGCCGGTGCGTAGCCGGTGCTTTCTTCGGGCTCGGTCATGATCACCTCGTCATACCAGTATGCACTGGCCGCACCGTTGTGCAGGACCTTCATGTAGGTTTGTTTCCCGGTCCTCCCATGCTGAAAATACACGTACCGAAAGACATCCCCATCCAACCACACGGTATCGATCTTGGTGACCTGCGGATCGAAGTATTTGATCCCTTCCTCGGTCTCAAATTCGAAGTAGCCCTCGTAGGCGTTGTACCTCAGGGAGACTCCGGTATATCTGGTCTTGTTAAAATAGAGCGATCCCTCCTGGAATTCGTCATCCAGGTAAGGGGAGCCCCCGACGGTACTGTACCTTTCGTCCCTGGATTTCAGGTAATCGTGGTCGGAATTAGCAAAGGTATACAGATCTGCTCCGTTGGAGACAATAGTGGTCTGTGCCATGCCCGGCTGCAACAGCCAAAGCAGGGCACCTGCGCTTAACAGTGTTTTTAGTATCATCATCCGGACTTATTTGTTTGCTCAGGACCTAAAGGTACAAAGAACGTTCCAAAAAAAAGACCGCCGTGCAAAGACGGCGGTCTCGGTTTATCGGTAGCAATTCCCGGTATCAGTCTTTCACCAGTTGCAGGGTGGATTGTTCAAAATTCCCTGCACTCACGTAGATCTTGTAACGGATGCTGGCGGTCTGATCACAGGCTGAGAACGCTCCGGGTCCAAGATCGGTAGCCCTTCCTTCACCGTATCCGCCCAGGTCAGCGACCAGGAACTGGTCCGGGATTCTCCAGTAGAAATTGGCCGGATCATCCGCATTGAAGACCACTTTGATCGGGAAATAAGGCCAGATGTCCTCGGTGACCAGGGTATTGGCCTCTCCCGGAACCAGGGCAAAATTGATCGTATAGGGAGGATAGGGATCCGTCTCATAATCCGATTGTTCATAGGCAGTCCATGCACCCACAAAATCATTGACGTCGAAGGGACAGAACTGCTGCATGTAGAGCGTGTACACCGTATTGAAGCTGGCTGTGTCTGCACTGACCAGTTCCAGGATCAGAGTGTCTTTTCTCCCGGCCAGGTTATCAAAAATTCCGCCAACCAGGATATCTGCCGTAACAGATCCGGAGGGGATCGTCACCGAGCTAGGGACTTCATACTGGGTACCTGCCGTCCCGGAAGAATAGACTACATTGATATCCACCGAGAGGTCATTGCCAATGGGCGCAGGAATCCCAACCTGGATGGGGTAGGGGGTATTGTCTGACTGCACAAAGTAATCACCCAGTACCCCGTCCGTAAAGCTCACAAAGGCAGGACCGTCATAAAGAATAGGGTCTGCTTCGCCGCAGCCATTGAGCATCAGGACCACGGCAAATATGGACAATAGTTTGATACTTATCTTTTTCATCATGCTTATCTTTAATACATTAATAACCTGGATTGGGCGTGATATTTGCATTGGCCTTCAGTTCCTCATCGGGAATGGGCCACAACCATCGGTCATTGTCAGAGGTTACCGAGAGTTGAGACTGGCTGGGCCCCGGATTGGTGATGGTCCCATCTGTGGGATGGACCACAGGTACGCGGGTGAATCCCAGTCCTTTGCGTTTCAAATCCCACAGGCGGTGCCCCTCAAAGCAGAGTTCTCTCTGGCGTTCATCCCAGATGGCGGTCTTCAGTGCATTTCCGGTGAGACTTTCGTTGACATAGCCTTCAATCCGATTGCTTCTCAGGGTGTTATAGTCCTGGACTGCAATCGCGTCGTTGTCCAGTTCGGCATTGGCCTCAGCCCGGATCAGGTACATCTCCGAAAGGCGGAACATCTTATACATGTTCGAGTTGGTGGTCACATCGGGATTGTCATAAAACAGGGGATTTCCCGGGTACTTCCAGACCAGGTCCCAGTCCCAGCCGAATTTGGTGTCACTGTGCCTGAACACAATATCCCGGCGAATGTCATTGGCCCCGAAGGCATCAATGATCCACTGTGCCGGAATATAGTCGGAATTGGGCAGTCCCTGGGAACTGTTGTAATAGTTGTATCCGATGTACCTGCCGTCGTAGTCGGCCTTGGTGAGACCCACCCGGAAGATGACCTCGGAGCCCTGATCGTTCAGGAACATGTCCGCATACTCCGCGGAATCGGAGGCAAGGGAATAATTGGGATTGTCGATCACGTTGGTGGCGTGGCTGACGGCATCGCTCCACTGACCCATGTACAGGTTCACACGGGCCATAAAGGCTTCAGCCGCCGTTTTGGTGAGAAAGACACTGGAAACATCATCGGCACCGCCGTCCGTCATCAAGGAAGCAGCCGTGGCGGCTTCCGAGAGGATGAAGCTGTAGACCTCTTCGATGCTGTTCCTCTCCGGTTCGGCAATCTCGAAATGCTCGATGATGGGTACTCCGAGATCCACCGAGGGATTGGACTGGGTATAGGCCTTGGCGAAGGCCTTGACCAGGTCAAAATGTGCAATAGCCCTGGCCAGCCTGGCTTCCCCTTCGATCTGGTTCAGCTCCGCTTCGTCCCCTTCGATGTTCGGCAGGGCGTCAATCACGTTGCTGGCCCGCACGATGACGGTGTACATCAAGTCCCATGCATTGGTGATCCCACCGTTGTCAGACAGGAAGGACCATTTATAGATCTCTCCCAGCTGGTTGGAATATCCGATGACGGACTGGACCACGTCGGCCTGTACATCGGAATAGGCCACAAAATTACGGCCGTAGTAAGAGGCGGATTTAAATCCGTCGTACACCCCGTTCAGGGCCACCATGGCATCATCCATGGTCTGAATTGCCTGTTCCGTAGCTACCTGGTCGTGCGGATTTTTTACGAGAAAGTCCTCGCAGGCAGATACCATGAACAGCATCACTACTAATATTATACTAAGCTTTTTCATCTTTCTTCAGGTATTTTAAATTAAAATCCGGCATCTACACCAATGGTGATGGTCTTGACATGTGGGTACTGTCCCAGTTCATAGGCAGCATCGTACTCCGGGTCAAACCCGAGATACTTGGTCCAGGTCAGGATGTTCTGACCCTGGGCGTAAACCCTGAAGGATTTGAATACCCGGGAGGCATCAGCCCATTTCTGCGGGATCATATATGAGATGGTCAGGTTCTTCAGACGCATGAAGGAAGCATCTTCCAGCAGCCTGGTGTCAAAGTAATTGGCGAAGTCCGGTTTGGGAATGTCGGTAATGTCCCCGGGCTGTTTCCAGTAGTCCAGTTCCTTCACGGACTGGCCGTAGGAGGCAAACTGTCCGTTGGATTCCATGAAGTAACGGGTGTTGTTCACCATGTACTTGCCCTTTACCCAGGTGAAGAATGCGGAGACACTCAGTCCTTTCCAGGCAGCCGTGGCGGTAAAACCTCCCTGCCAGGGAGCCACCCAGCTCTTGCCAACATACCGGGTATTGCTAACCAGGAACTGGTTGGTCGGGTTGCCGTCCGCATCCAGGTAAATTCGTTCGCCGTTGGCAGCGTTGACGCCGACGTATTCAACCATTTTCCAGGATCCGTATGGCCTGCCCACGGAATGGATCCAGTCAGATCCGGCTGACGGAGGTACTTCTGTCTTATCCCCGTACAGCTCAAGGATCTCGTTGTGGTTATAAGCCATGTTGGCGTCCAGGTTCAGAGTAAAGTCGGAGGAACGGAAGACATTGATGCTGGCGGTCACCTCGATCCCCTTGTTCAGCATTTTCCCGATGTTTTCGAGTCCCGAATTAAATCCGGTGGTCAGGGAGAAAGGCAGTTCCCAGAGCATGTCGGTGGTCAGCTTGTGGTAAAGTTCCACGATCAGCCCCAGCCGGTTTATAAGCTGGAAATCCACTGCTATAGTGGAAAGTCTGACTTTTTCCCAGGTGAGCCCTGAATTCCCGGGCACGCTCGGGAAACTGGCATTCATATCATAATAGGAACCTGTGAAAGAATACAACTGCTGGTGGCTGTAATTACCGATGTTGTAGTTACCGGTGGTCCCCACGCTTCCCCGGATTTTCATCTGGCTGAGGAAATCCACGTTTTCTAGAAAACCTTCCCGCTTCATATCCCACTGAGCTCCCACCGACCAGAAATCGGCCCAGCGGTTATCCGGACCGAACCGGGAGGATCCGTCCCTCCGGTAGCTGGCATCGATGAAATACTTGCGATCGTAATTGTAACTGGCATTCCCGAAGAAGGAGAGGACCGTGTACTCACTGATGTTCCCCTTCCAGTTATCCCCCGCCGTGGCGGTTCCGTTTAGCACCTTGATGACGTTGTTGGGAAGGGAGAAACCTTCGGTTTCAAACCATTCGTTGTTGAAACTGATGGATTCCTGGCCCAGGTAGGCGTTCACGTTGTGGCTTCCGAATGTCTTGTCAAAGGTCAGCAGGTTGGTATTGGTCAACCGGAAATTCCGGCTGAACTGCCTGTATACCTCTCCGTTGTTGGTGGCACCCCAGGCTGATTCGGGACTGAGATAACTGTAGTTCACATAGTCGGAAAAGTCCGCCCCCAGGGTGGACCTGAAGGTCAGCCAGGGCATGATCTGATATTCTCCGTACACATTTCCGACCATTTTCAGGCGCCCGTCCATCTCATCGTTCAGATCGAGCTGCTGGATGGGGTTGGCCCATTTCAGTCCGTCTGCGGGAGTGGAATAGGAACCGTCATCCCGGTAGGGCTTCACATAGGGGTTCTCAAGGTAGGCCCTGAAAGTCAGGTTATAGACGTTGTTACTACCAAGAACTGGATTCTGCAGCTCTTCATAACCGGCCGTGAGATGGGTTCCAATTTTGAACCGGTCCGAGGCTGTATGATCGATGTTGATCCTGGCCGTATAACGCGTCAGGTCCGAGCGGTACTGGATCCCGTCCTGATAGTAATACCCGCCGGAAATATAGAATGCGGTTCTCTCGTTCCCTCCCCGGACTGACAGCTCGTGTGATTGCATGGGGGCATTATGGAACAACTCATCCCTCCAGTTGGTGTTCACCTGGCGGAGGGCTGGCAGGGCCGGGTCGTTGGGATCCCTGATCCCCAGTGCGATCTCATAATCAAGTTTCTGATCGGTATTCATCATCTCGAACTGGTCGGTGGAAATGACCGAACGGCCGAACATGGTCCGGTAAAGCACCTCGGTGTTCTGGTTGTTTCTCCCCCGTTTGGTGGTGATCACGATGACCCCGTTGGCCCCTTTGGATCCATAGATGGAGGTTGCCGAAGCATCTTTCAGTACACTGATATTTTCAATGTCATTTGGGTTCAGGGCGGAAAAATCACCCGAAGTGATCTGCACCCCATCCATGATATATAATGGTTCTGTACCAGCGGTCAGTGAACTGACCCCCCGGATCCTTACGGTGGCATTGGCCCCCGGAGCACCCGAATTGGTAATCACCTGCATACCGGCCACCTGGCCCTGCAGCATGGCATCAAAGCTACCCACGGGAATCTGCTCTATTTTCTCGGATTTAACCGTTCCGATGGAACCTGTGATCGAACCTCTTTGTTTGGTACCGTAACCCACTACGATCACTTCGTCCAGGGCTTCTGTACCCGCCTCCATGACCAGATCGATGGTGGTTTGCGATCCGATTTCTATCTCTTCGGTCCGCATGCCCACAAACGTAAACCTGAGTGTGGAAACTGATTCCGGGACTGTGATGGAATATCTACCCTCAAAGTCGGTGATGGCACCGATGGTAGTCCCCACAGCCACTATACTTACACCTGGCAGAGGAGTGTTATCCTCGGCCTGTGTAACTACACCGCTAATGGTCAGGGTCTGGGCGTACACTCCCAGGCTGACCATGCAAATGGCAATGAAAATAAGTAACCTTTTCATGTAAGATTGTTTTGGGTTAAACATTTAGATATTGCTCTCTTCACATTACATCTATGCCCGTCAGGAATTCCAAATGTAATAAATTTTACATTAAATCATTTCACTTAGGCCCATAAACAGAGCCAACGACACACGTCGTGGGGGTGAACGACTATGAAAAATCAGTCTAAATAGCCCAGCAACGGTTTCTGTTTGAAAAATGAAAGGTGGCCTGAATTAGGGCATAAACACCAGAAAATCAATGTGATAAATATCAATATCAGAAGGTTCCTGATCAGCGTTTTAAATGCCGGTTCAAAAAGTCAGAGGGGAGGCCCTCTGTAGCGCCCATATTTGTTGAGATGAGGATAATTTTGTGTTTCATATTTTTTTTATAGATTTGGCCCTGAAAGAGTCTTTTGCTAATTACTTATTAAACCTAAAACTTTAATCTATGAAAAGATTTGTTTTCGTATTGTCACTACTGTTGTTTGTAGGTTTCAACCTCTTACAGGCACAGGGTGTACAAGTTTCGGGTACGGTGACCGGCGCCGATGATGGTGCGGCCCTGCCCGGTGTATCGGTTGTGGTACGAGGTACGACAATTGGTGCCGTAACAGATTTTGAAGGGAAATACTCAATCACTGTACCGGACGAATCAGCCACATTGATGTTCAGTTTCGTGGGTATGCTTACCCAGGAGATACCCCTGGACGGCCGGACTACGATTGATGTAGTTCTCGAATCGACCTCCCTTGCACTGGACGAAGTGGTTGTAACCGCTCTCGGTATCTCCCGGGAGAAAAAATCACTGGGTTACTCAGTACAGGAAGTGGGCGGTGACGAAGTGAGCAATTCGGTTCAGTCGAACTTTGCCTCTTCACTGTCAGGTAGAGTTGCCGGTGTTCAGATCAAAGCTCCGAACACCATGGGTGGTTCCGCCAATATGCTTATCCGGGGTAGTACTTCTCTCACCGGGGACAACCAGCCGCTTTATGTGATCGACGGTGTACCCGTTGACAACAGCAACTACGCGGACAACTCTGCCGGTTGGGGCGGGTATGACTTCGGTAACGTGGCCCAGGACCTCAACCCCAATGATATCGCATCCATTTCGGTACTGAAAGGCGCTGCAGCTTCAGCTCTTTACGGACACCGTGCAGCTAATGGTGTGATACTGGTCACCACGAAGAAAGGCTCCTCCAGAAAAGGAATCGGGGTTTCAGTTTCTTCAAATTTCGAGCTTGGAAAAATTGACAAGGCCACACTTCCCCAGCATCAGTATGAGTATGGTGCAGGTTATGCAGACTACCATGAGGAAGCTGACCTGGACGGTGACGGAACAGTTGACTGGATCGTTCCCACCTACGATGATGCTTCTTTTGGACATAAATTTGATCCGGACCTCATGGTGTTCCACTGGTGGGCCCTGGATCCATCCGGAGACAAGTACCTGCAGAAGGCCCCCTGGATGCCGCCAGCCGAGGATGACAGGATGCCCTCATTCTTTGAGACAAGCACCAAGTGGGTAAATACGATCGCTTTCGATGGTGCCAATAACGATGGAAATTTCAGGCTCTCCTATACCAACTATGATGAGAAGGGGATCCTGCCCAACAGTGAACTCAAGAAGCACTCGGTAAATTTCTCCGGTAGCTATAAATTTACCAAGAGACTGACTGTAAGTTCTAATTTAAGTTATGTCCACCAGGACGGTCTGGGACGGTACGGTACTGGTTACAGTGACCTGAACCCCATGCAGTCTTTCGGACAATGGTTTGAGGTGAACGTAGGCTTTAAGGAGTTGCAGAATTATGAAACGCCTACCGGACAGCAAAGAACCTGGAACTACAATTACTATGATGACCTGACTCCTGCATATTTTGACAATCCCTACTGGACACGCTACAAGAACTACGAGGATGATTTCCGTGACCGGATTCTGGGCTATGTCGCAGCTGATTATGAACTCACAGACTGGATGACATTCACAGCCAGATCAGCTGTGGATACCTACCACGACGTGCAGAACCAAAGGGTAGCCATCGGTAGTGTAGGTACTTCCGATTTCACACAGGCTGACCGGACCTTCATTGAGTCGAATACGGACCTGATGCTGAAAGTGAACAAGGATATCGGACAGATTTCAATCAACGGATTGGTGGGTGTCAACTACAGGCACCGGAAGCAGACCAGGATGACCGGTAGTACGGTTGGTGGTCTTGTCGTACCGAACCTTTACACCGTTGCGAACTCCATATCCCCTGTCTCCGTTACTGAATATCTGGGGATCCTTGGTGAACAGAGTGCCTATGCCAACGTGAGTGTGGGTTATGGCGGCTTTGCTTATATTGAAGGAACGGCCCGTGTGGACCAGTCCTCTACGCTGCCTACAGAGAACAACACCTACTTCTATCCCTCAGTTGCCGGTACGCTGCTCCTCCATGAGCTGGGCGGCCTTAAGGACCTGAGCTGGATGGACTATTTGAAAGTTCGTCTGAATTATGCCAAGGTTGGTGCTGCAACGGGTGTATACCGGACAGTTTCCACCTATGCAGCAGGTACCAGCTGGAGTGGCCTGTCTCTGTTCTCAGTGCCGGGAACCCTTCAGAACCCCAATCTGAGGCCTGAATATACAAACAGCATCGAGGCAGGCTTGGAAGCTCATTTCTTCCAGAACAGGGTCGGCCTTGATCTGGCACTCTACAAGACCAATTCATTTGACCAGATCATGAGTGTGCCTGTTTCACGGGCTACCGGTTATACCAGTATGTATGTGAACGGGGGTGAAATGGAGAACAAAGGGATCGAGGTCGCTTTGTATCTGACTCCTGTAAAAACCAACGACTTCAGCTGGGATGTGAATCTGAACTGGTTTGCCAACAGGAACAAGGTTATTGAACTTGCTGAAGGCATAACAAACCTGCAGATCTGGTCACAGTGGAACGTGAGCGTTTCAGCTACCCCCGGTGAACCCTACGGGACCATCAAGGGTACAGACTATGTATATACCGACGGCAAGATCACGGTTCAGGATAACGGCCGCCTGATCATCGGTGACGATCCGCTGGCCATTATCGGTAATATCCAGCCGGACTGGAATGGGGGTATCGGGAACCGTTTCTCCTATAAAGGACTCTCTCTCTATGCCCTTGTGGACATCCAGATGGGAGGGGACATCTTCTCCTACAACGTCGCTTATGGCCAGGCAACTGGTGTGTATGAGGAAACCGCTGGTCTGAACCCGAAAGGGAATCCCAAGCGTGACCCGGTTGCCGACGGTGGCGGGATGATCTTCGAAGATGCAGTTTTTCAGGATGGTACGCCGAATGATGCCTATCTCTACGCAAATCAGTGGGGAGGCTACTGGTACTACGGATGGTCACCGTCCGCAAGGTACATTTTCGATGCATCCTATGTTAAACTGCGTGAAGTATCGCTGTCCTACTCGCTGCCTTCCAGCCTCCTTGGTAATTCCTTCATTCGTGGAGTTGATATTTCTCTGGTCGGAAGGAACCTGTGGATCATTCACAAGAATACCCCGCACTTTGATCCTGAATTCAGTTTCACCTCAGGTAACCAGCAGGGTATTGAGAACTCGTCCTACCCGACGGTGCGTACGTTCGGTGTGAATGTGAAACTCAATTTCTAACCGTCACATAAAAAAGGATATGAAAATGAAAAGAATATATATCATGGTACTGGTGCTGGCAGCACTTGTTACCTCATGCGAGCTTCCGGATAATTTAGATCCCAAGGCTCCCACGAACGTGCCGCCATCCACGCTGCTGACACAAGCAGAAGTGAGCTTTGCGTCGCTAATAGATAACATCAGTATGAACACCAATATCGGGCGTTTCCTCGCCCAGTACTCTTCTCAGGTGAACTACACCGACGAAAGCCGGTATGACTTCACCAACCGTTCTATTCCGGATTCCTACTGGTCCAATACCTATCAGACCCTTCGGGACTTTAAGGAGGTCAAGGATCTTGTGAGTGTACTGGAAGGGAATCCTTCGTTTAACAGGAACAGGGATAACCAGCTGGCAATTGTTGACATAATGGAAGTTTATATGTACCAGGCACTTGTTGATTATATGGCTGATGTTCCCTATACGGAAGCCCTGGGGGGTGCTGACAACAAGACCCCTGCGTTTGACGATGCAGCCACCATCTACAGCGACCTTATGTCAAGGCTCAGGGCGGATATTGCCACCCTGACCACGGGTGCTTCTGACGGCAGCTGGGGACCTGAGGACCTTATTCACGGAGGTGATGTGGCCATGTGGAAAAAGACAGCCGCTTCCCTGCTGCTCCGGATGGGTATGAGGCTTTCGGATGTGAATTCATCTGCAGCCCAGAGTGCGCTCTCCGATGCCCTTGCAGCAGGAGTGTTCGAGGATGGAGATATTATGGAGCTGGCATGGCTGGGTGTTACCCCCCATGTGAATACCATCTATAATAGCTTTATTGTTGGCGGCAGGTTCGACTATGCTCCGTCATTGACGATGACCTCGATGATGAACGATTTATCGGACCCCAGGTTACCTCTGTACTTCAGCCTGGTGGATACATCTGCTGACGCTTCCGGAAAATACGCCTATCTGGGACTGGAGTACGGTCTGACCGCTGCTGCTCCTTACCAGTCGGTGAGCCACTGGAGCGACCAGATGTTCGAAGCTACTTTCCCTGCAGTCCTTATTGACTATGTGGAAGTCCAGTTCCTGCTGGCAGAAGCCGCAGCAAGGGGATGGACCACTCCGCTGACTGCACAAGAGCATTACGAAAATGGTATTACTGCCAGCATCGTCTGGTGGGGAGGCGATGCAGCCGATGCACCCGCCTACATTGCACAGGCTGATGTGAATTACGACCAGGCCCGCTGGAAGGAACTGATCGGTACGCAGAAATGGCTTGCCCTGTTCAACAGGGGGAATGAAGGCTATGCCACCTACAGGATGTTTGACTGGCCCGTATTGCCTCCGCCGGAGGATATGACCCAGGCGGATATTCCCCTGCGCTGGCCCTATCCTTTCAACGAGAAGGACCTGAATCTTGCCAATTACCAGGCTGCTGCTACGGCTATTGGCGGCGATGATGTCAGGACCCAGCTTTTCTGGGATGTGACACCCAACAGTGCCACTCCGAGTCCCAATTAAGAGGGGAGAATACCAATAGTATACTGGAAGAGGTTGTCATATGAAAAGGCAGCCTCTTCCTTTTTTTTACTATCTTTGCATGCACTAAAACCTCCCTAATAGAGCATTTTATGAGTGATTATTCCATGACACATCTTCGTGAGCTGGAAGCAGAGGCGATCTATGTGATCCGTGAGGTGGGTGCCCAATTTGAAAAGCCGACCCTGCTGTTCTCCGGAGGAAAAGATTCCATTGTAATGTATCACCTGGCCCGGAAAGCCTTCTGGCCGCAGGTGGTTCCCTTTCCGTGCCTGCATATCGATACGGGACACAATTTCCCGGAAACCCTGGTGTTCAGGGATCAGCTGATGGAGAAAACGGGTGGACGCGTGATTGTGAGGCTGGTGCAGGATAGTATTGATTCCGGCAGGGTAGTGGAGGAAACCGGGATCAATGCCAGCCGCAATGTCCTGCAAACAGTCACCCTCCTGGATGCCATTGAAGAGTTCAAATTTGACGCTGCCCTGGGAGGTGGACGACGTGATGAGGAGAAAGCCAGGGCCAAGGAGCGCTTTTTCTCCCACCGGGATGATTTCGGTCAATGGGATCCGAAAAATCAGCGGCCGGAACTGTGGAATATCTTCAACGGGAAAAAACATATGGGCGAGCATTTCAGGGTGTTCCCCCTGAGTAACTGGACCGAAATGGATGTCTGGCAATACATCTACCTGGAAGAAATAGCTATCCCCAACCTGTAT
>Ga0316578_10000153_pt1 | contig 18094 bp, 12 predicted proteins | sample J0NA_2_FD_203076 | JGI IMG/M metagenome (GOLD analysis project Ga0316578, IMG submission 203076) | Rhizosphere microbial communities from salt marsh grasses in Alabama, United States - J0-2_160517rDrC | ecosystem: Host-associated > Plants > Roots > Rhizosphere | place: USA: Alabama | collected... | reverse complement strand
GCCGCAGCAATCGTGTCGGACCCGGCCAGCTTTTTATTCCACTGGCGGTCAACGCCAATAATGCCATGAACCTCATCGACTTGCATGACCTGGCCGATCCGAAATCCACCGGCTGGAAGACCTGTGCGGTCAAAATAAGGAAAGCATCATAATTATGCCAGGTGTCAGAAAACAGAAGACAGATGATAAAAACTATTTGACCGAGCACCCGCTCTATCTGACCTCTGTTTTCTGTTCTCTGTCTTCTGTTTTCTGACACCTGATTGGGATTGGCAACTAAATATATATGGCTCAAATAATAATTTTACCAACAACGGATCAATAGGGCACACATCATGAAACCACCGGAGATTGATTGGGACAAGATCCACGAAATCATTGCAAAGCATAAAGGTGATAAATGGGGCCTCATTCCCCTGCTGCAGGAAGTGCAGGAACATACCGGCTATATTCCTCCCGAAGCGATCGAACCGATCGCCGAGGCCATGAAAATGTTTCCGTCTGAGGTTCAGGGGGTGATCACGTTTTATGCGGGATTTACCCTGAAGCCCAAAGGGAAATACGTTTTAAGAGTCTGTCGCGGCACGGCCTGCCATGTTAAAGGCAGCCGCAGCATTCTTCGATTGATGCAAAAAGAGCTGGGGCTTAAAGAAGGTGAAACCAGCCCGGACTATCAATTTACCCTGGAAACCGTTGCATGTCTGGGGGCCTGTTTTCTGGCACCCACCATGATGATCAACCGGGATTATTTCGGTAAACTTTCACCCACCAAGGTCACCAGTGTTTTAGGGGAATATCAAAAAAAATGAATCTCTCCGTCTGCCGCAGGCGCATCCGGGGCGGACGGGATATTTGAGCGAAAGGGAGAACGTGCCATATGGAGAAGCTTTCATCCATTGGAAAGCTGGAGTGGCTCCGCAACAAGATATTGTCCCGCAAAAAAGAGGGGGCCGTCGAAGTCCATGTATGTATGACCGGGTGCCGGGCATACGGTGCTGCGGGCGTGCTGGAATCTTTGCAGGACGAGGTCAAGCGCCAGAAGCTGTCGAGCCAGGTGGAAATCCGTGCCACCGGCTGTCACGGTTTCTGCGCCAAGGCGCCGGTGATTGCCATTGAGCCCATGGGGGTCCAGTATCAGGAGGTGGAACCGGACGATGCAGCCGAGATCGTCGCTCAAACCTTGAAACGCGGCCAGCTTATCGATCGCCTGGCCTATCGCCCGCCAAAGACCCTGCAGCCGATATTTTACCGCAACCAGATCCCCTTTTACGCCAAACAGGAGCGCCGGGTGCTGGCCAACTGCGGCCGAATCGACCCCACGAGCATCGAACATTACATTGCCGCCGGCGGCTATCAGGCACTGGTCAAAGCGTTGTCGAAGCTGTCGCCAGAGCAGGTGATCGATGAGGTTCAGGCCGCCAAACTCAGAGGCCGCGGCGGCGCTGGATTCCCCACCGGCCTCAAATGGAAATTCGCACGCCAGGCCGCCGGTCGGCCCAAGTATACCGTCTGCAATGCGGACGAGGGCGACCCCGGCGCATTTATGGACCGTGCCATTTTAGAAGGTGACCCCCATGCCGTGGTGGAAGGGATGCTGCTCGGAGCCTACGCCATGGGAAGTGAATACGGCTACATTTATGTCCGCGAAGAGTACCCGATCGCAATCGAGCATCTGACCATCGCCATCGAGCAGGCCAATGAACTGGGGCTTCTGGGCGAAAACATTCTGGGCACCGGATTTAACTTCGATCTCTCGCTGCGGCTGGGCGCCGGCGCGTTTGTGTGTGGCGAGGAAACCGCTTTGATGGCCTCCATCGAAGGCAAGCGCGGCATGCCCCGGGCCCGGCCGCCTTTTCCGGCGCAGGCCGGTATCGACGCCAAACCCACCAACATCAATAATGTGGAGACCTGGGCCAATGTTCCCCTGATCATCAAAAATGGATCAGGCTGGTACGCTGAAGTGGGAACCGAAGACAGCAAGGGCACCAAAATATTTTCTCTGGCCGGCAAGGTCAATAACACCGGACTGGTAGAGGTGCCCATCGGATCCACCGTCAAAGACGTCATCTATGAGATCGGCGGCGGCATACCCAAGGGCCGCGCGTTTAAAGCGGTCCAGATGGGCGGACCCGCCGGCGGATGCGTACCCCCCCAGTTTTTGAATCTGTCTATCGATTACGACACGGTCCAGCGTATCGGAGCCATCATGGGGTCGGGCGGCATGGTGGTCATGGATGAAAACAACTGCATGGTTGAAATCGCGCGGTTCTTTTTGAGTTTTACCCAGTCGGAATCCTGCGGCAAATGCGCGCCCTGCCGCCTGGGAACCACCCAGCTGCTGGAAATCCTCACCCGCATTACCCGCGGCCAAGGCCGCATGGAAGATATTGAAACCATTCGCGAGCTGGGAGAGACCATGACCGAAGCGTCCCTGTGCGGCCTGGGCCAGGCCTGCTCCAAGCCCGCCCTTTCCACTCTGAAATACTTTCTTAAAGAATATGAGGACCACATCAGGGAGCATCGCTGTGCCGGAGCGGTGTGCGATTCGATGGTCATCTCCGCCTGTCAGCATGCCTGCCCGGCCGGCATCGATGTGCCCAACTATGTGGCTGCCATCGCCGAAGGGGACTATGCCAGGTCCGTTGAGATCATCCGGGAGCGCAATCCGTTTCCGGCGGTCTGCGGGCGCGTCTGTATCCACCCCTGCGAATACAAGTGCCGGCGGGGAGAACTCGACCAGCCGGTTGCCATTCGGGCTCTCAAGCGCGTCGCTTCGGACTGGTATTTTGAACATATCGGCCCCGAACGGGATCCCTTTCCCGTGACCCGGAAGGAGAAAGTGGCGATTGTCGGAGCGGGACCGGCCGGCTTAACCTGCGCCTATTATCTGGCCAAAATGGGTTATCAGACCACGGTTTTCGAAGCCCAGCCTCTGGCCGGTGGCATGCTCGGCATTGCCGTGCCCGAGTTCAGGCTGCCGCGCCAGGTGATCGAAGAGGAGATCCAGTATATTCAAAACTGCGGGGTTGAAATCCGATACAACTCTCCCATTGACGCCAAACACACCTTTAACGATCTGCTCAATGAGGGCTATAGTGCCGTTTTCATTGCCGCCGGCGCACAGGCTAGCAAACGTATTGGTATTCCCGGCGAGGAAGAGAGCCTTGAGGGCCTTTACTACGGTCTTGATTTCCTGACCCAGGTCCGCATGGACAAAAAAGTGCCCTTGAGCGGCAAAACCGTGATTATCGGTGGCGGCAATGTGGCTGTGGACGTCGCCCGCACCGCCCTAAGAGCCGGTGCGCAGGAAGCGCAAATTTTCTGTCTGGAACCCCGCGACGAGATGCCGGCCTGGGAACAGGATGTGGAAGAGGCCATTGATGAGGGCATCGTTATTAACCCCGATCTGTCACCCAGCAAAATCATTCACGAAAAGGGTCGCGTGACCGGAATTGAATTCACGCGCTGCATCTGTGTTTTTGACGATGAGGGGTGCTTTAATCCGACCTGTGATCTCGAGGACACTCGCTTTGTGGATGCCGATAATGTGATTATTTCCATCGGCCAGGCGGCCGACATGTCTTTTCTGGACGCCGACAGCAAGCTGGAGCGCGAGCTCTGGGGCTCGCTGGTAGTGGACACCAATACGCTGGCCACCAATGTGCCGGGCGTTTTTGCCGGCGGCGACTTTACCACCGGACCGACGTTTGTCATCCGTGCGATTTCATCCGGCAGACGCGCCGCCATCGCCATCGACAAATACCTGGGCGGTGACAAAAGCCGCGTATATATCCCGGATGAAAAGTCCCCAAGGCATACGGGCACCAAACTGGCGCTTGAAAAGGAAAGTATGGAAGACAAGCCCCGGGTCGAGGTCGGCGTCGAAGATGCCAAAGAACGCATAAAGGATTTCCGGGAAGTTGAAAAAGGCTTTAACGAAGAGGAGGCGTACCGCGAAGCCATCCGTTGCCTCCGATGCGATCTTGAAAAAGAGGAGAATGGGATATGATTCGATCCATAACGCAAAAAAAACCGGAAAAAGATATTGAGCGTCTGCTAAATGGACTCAACCGGATTTTCATCATTGGATGCGGGACCTGCACGACGCTCACGCGCACCGGCGGCGATCCTGAAGTCCGTGCCATGAAAGACGAGCTATCCGCCAAAGGGAAATTGGTCACCGGTCATACGGTGGTTCCGGTTGCCTGCGATAATTTGACCCGCGAGTTTTTGAGTGATTTCGGAGAACAGATCAATCAGGCCGACACCCTGTTGATCATGTCCTGCGCCTTCGGTGTTCAAACCATTGCCCGACAGTTAAAAAAAATGGTGGTTCCAGCCCTGGATACCCTGTTTATCGGCAAGGAAACGGCTGTGGGCCTGTTCGATGAAATCTGCACCCAGTGCGGCACCTGCATTATCGGTGAAACCGGCGGCATCTGCCCGGTGACCAACTGTCACAAGGGCCTGGTCAACGGGCCCTGCGGCGGGACCAACCACGGCAAATGTGAGATTGACGTGGCCAAAGACTGCGTCTGGACATTGATTTATAATCGACTCCAGGAGCTGGGGCGCCTGGATTCCATGCGAAGATATCAAAAACCCCGCAATCACCAGGGAGAGCCCAAACCCGGTAAATTCAAGCTTCCTGAAGCTTGAAATTCGTTATTGGTTGATCGTCTAAAAGAAGAAAATAAATTTCGTGTTTTTGCACTTTCGTGATTTCGTGATTGATCTAAATTAGAAAGGAAGTTTGAGATGCCAACGAAATTCAAACAGGCCTTAGAATCCGGCAAATTTGTGGTCACCAGCGAGGTGGCGCCCCCCAAGGGGACTAACCTGGAAAAATTTGAGCACCACATTGAGCTGTTAAAAGACAAGGTCGATGCCATGAATGTCACCGACCATCAAAGCTCGGTGATGCGCTATCCTTCTCTGGGGGGGTGTCTGAAGGTCAAGGCAGGGGGCGGAGAAGTCATTTTACAGATGACCTGCCGGGATCGCAACCGGCTGGCTTTGCAGGCCGATCTTCTTTTTGCTTCGCATATGGGAATCCAAAACGTGCTGTGCTTAACCGGCGATTCGATCATCCTGGGTGATCACAAGAATGCCAAAAGCGTTTTTGATCTGGATTCCAGCCAGCTTCTGGAAACTATCCGGATTCTGGAAAAAGGCAAAGATCTCGGCGGCAATGAACTGGACGGTGCGGTTTCCTTCTGTGCCGGGGCTATTGTTACGCCCGAGGCCGATCCACTCGAACCGCAACTGATCAAATTTGAAAAAAAGATCGAGGCCGGGGCCGAGTTTATTCAGACCCAGGCGGTTTATGATCTGGACAAATTCAAAGAATTTATGGATTACGCCCGGCAGTTTAAGGTAAAAATTCTGGCGGGTATCATTCTGCTGACATCCGCCCCCATGGCCCGATTCATGAATAAAAACATCGCCGGCGTATTCGTCCCTCAGGATCTAATCGATGAAATGGCGTCAGCCCCCAAGGGGCAGGCAATCACCAAAGGCATCGAAATCGCCGGCCGCATGATCAAACGCATTCATGAAGAGAAGATGTGTGACGGCGTGCACATCATGGCTATCGGCAAAGAGGAACTGGTGCCGGATATCATGGCGGCCGCAGGGATTATTTAGGTCAATTGACTGTTTCAAATTTTAAAAAGAAATCAATTTCAAAAGAGAACTCACAGCTGCATATGCAGAGGCAATGGCCAGCCCGGCACCACATTTCATTCGCATCCAATCCTGATGGGCCAGAATGGAGCCGGCTGCAAAGAGCGTCTGAAAAGCTGGACGCCCGTTTTTATCCAGCGGTCTGAAAAAATCATCAATTTCAAGCCCGGATTGATTAATCGGATGGCCCCGGGGGTCGAAAAAATCCTTACGATGCCAGCGGCTCCGTCCTTCCGGCTGATAAACCGGCAGGCCGAGCAGGGTTTCTCGAATCTGCTTTCGGTCAGCCCGGAGTCCCCCGCCGATGAATCCGCCTGTGGCCAGAATCACGGCTTTCGATCGTACAGCACGCTCTGCTGAAAATCGACCAATTTCAAGAATAAAATTACCGCTGGCGTCAGGCGATAGTTTCATCACATTTTGTTGCGAGAAAAGCCGGACTGCGCTTAGCGGCAAAAAGTGCTCAAACGCTTCTTTGAGGCGAAGACCCGGGACTGAAGGCGCCGTGCCGGGAACTTCAAAAATTGGAACATCGATCAGATCCTGCAGATCGGTAAAAATTTCCAGAGAATTCGATATTCCTAAAATTGGAGGAAAGCCAACGAACTGGACACCGTCAAGGCAGGAGCGCACTGCCTCGGCAAAACGGTTACGGTTCGCGCCTAACTCCAGGGCGCGCGCCAGGCGTTCGGCATAAACTTCTCCGTATTGAGACAGGCCGGGAAAAGAAATTTGGGCGGAACGTAGCTCGGGCCACCTGGCATTTAACGTCGCCGCTACCTGGTAGGCACTAAAGCCCTTAAGCCCCTGAATACCAACAAGCAAGCAGGGTTTTTTACCCGCCAATGCTTCCACCCCGTGCCACATCGTCTGGGGGACGCAGTAGGTAAGCTTGGGGGTCCCCAAGACAGTTGGCACCTCTGAATTGCCCTTTACCTTCCGCCGGTATGGTACGCCTGATTTTTCCAAAAAATCCAACAGCTCTTCAAAAGCGGCCAGGATGTCTTTCTTTTTAAGCCGAGCATAGGGATGCAAAGGGGTGCTTCGTTTCAGGACGGCGATTCCCGCCCAGGGATCGCGCCATGTTTTTCGCTCCCCTATCGGATGCACGCCCAATAAATCCAGCAGGCCGCTGGCAAAAATGATTTCACCACTGTTGCCGATCAGGGCTGTAGAAAGCCCACGATTGGCCGCAAATAACGCTGCTGACATACCGCTTATTCCGGTGCCAATAATGCAAACATCATATATGTGGGGTTCCACCTCAGTCATCGATGCAATACGACCTTTTGTAACCGATTGATTGGCATCAAAATTTTCATCATTTAAAGGTTCAAAGGTTCACCGTTCAAGGTTGTCCGAACCCTGAACCTCTGAGCCCAGAACGCTGAACGGTTTATCTGCTTACAGCTCCAGCCCAAACAGCCCGCAATGCATCGCCTCCTGCAGTTGTTCCTGAATAAGGGCTGTATCCCATAGAATCGGGCGCATGCCTTTCCAGCGCGAACTGAGAAACTGTTTAAGGTCTTGCAACCCCTGATCTGGGTCCAGCTCACCCTGCTCCAGCAAGTGGGCTAAAATAGGGATGCTGCAGAAGGCTCCCTGACATGTGCCTTTGCCCACGCGGCTGCGACGCCCGACAGCTCTCAAATCAGGTGTTGCCTTCTGTCTGTGTATGGACTCAATGACCGCATCAACGGCGCTTTTAGAAACCATTTCACATTCACAAAAAAGGACATCGGCACTGTTTTGCCCCTGCATCCAAACCCTGGCCGCCAGTCCCGGGTGCGTCCATTTATTGGCCGAACAGATCGGCAGCGGTTGTGTCCGCGTCACACAGGGGCTGGTCACCGCTAGGCGGCTGCAAATCAAGTCCGCTGTCTTTTCAGCCATTAACCGATAGGTCGTCAGCTTACCCCCGACAATGGATATGAAGTTGTCCAATTTATCCTCCCGGTGATCGATCAGGGCAAACCCCCGGCTCAAGGCGCGGCCGTTATCAAGGGATTTTGATCCGACCAACGGCCGGACGCCGGCATAAGCCCGGATATAACGCATTGTCTGCAGAGCCGGAACCATAGCAGATGCGGCTTCAATGATATAATCGATCTCCTCTATCGTCGGACGTACATTATCCAGCGCATCTATTTGCACAGAAGTGGTTCCCAGTATGGAAACCGTACCGCCTGGAACCAGGATGTCTGCATCCGAAGAGGGTCTCAGGCGGTTGATCACCTGCCGGGCAACGCGATGATGGGTGATCAAAAGACTCCCTTTTGAATACAGCAAATCAATACGTCCACCGGCTAGGGCGGCAACTTCGCCGGCCCAGGCGCCACCAGCATTGACCACCTGGTCCGCTTCAATCAGGATCTTCTCATCGGTTTTCTGGTTGTGCAAAATCGCCGCCTGTATACATCCATTTTTCTTCTTGAACCCCACCACACCGGTATGCAGCAATAATCTGCCGCCGAGTTCGAGCGCCTGGGCAATATTCTCGAGGGTCAGCCTGAAAGGATCAATGCTGGCATCCCGCACCCTGTAGGCGGCAATTAATTTTTCGGAAAGTACCGGTTCAATCTCAAGCGCTTTTTTTATGTCCAGCCACTCAACCGCTATGTCTGACCGTGAACATAAATTCGGAAAATCGGCGATGTGATTTTCATCATCGCCTTCAACGGCTACAAACAAACCGCCGGTATCTTCGATGCACTGGGGCGCCATTTTTTTTAGTAACTCACATTCTTCACGGCATTCGGTTGCTGTTAGCGGGTCGTTGCGGACATATCGGGCACCACTGTGCAGTAAGCCATGGTTGGCCCCGGAAGCACCGGAGTTAATATCTGCTTTTTCCACTAGGATACACTCGACCCCGCGTAACGCCAGATCCCGTGCAATGCCGGCACCGGTAATCCCCGCACCGATGATTAAAACCTGAGTTTTTAACAAGGACATGGTTTTTTTCTTGGAGGGATATCGTAGGAGTTTAAATTAGACGGATTCAAAACAGTTTCAGTTCCTTTAGAAAATCATGACAATATCATACATTTTTTCGGATCCAAAAACAGGTAGAGTTCCTGCCCTTCTTCCCGCGGCAGGTGATACGCAACCTGCACCCGGATCATGGTGTTATTTACGCTGATAAAAAAGAATAGAAAGTTGCCCAGATAAGCCTTGTGAACGATTTTGCCTTTGACCACATTTTCCGCAGCCTGGGGTCGTTCCGTAAACACTTCTACATCCTCGGGTCTTATTGAAGCATAAACTTTGGTACCGGGGGTTGCGACTGCGCCGTCCGACGTCGTACATATCATCTTCTCGCTGAATTCGGTCTTTACGGCAACCGTATTTTGGTCATCCAAAACCTCGACGACTTCGCCAGGCATAAAGTTCATGGTACCGATGAAATCGGCAACAAAGCGATTGGCGGGCCTTTTATAAATATCCTGGGGGTTGCCGATTTGCACCACGTTACCCGCATCCATGACGGCAATGCGATCCGAGATCACCATGGCTTCGGCCTGGTCGTGGGTGACGTAAACCGCCGTGATGCCCATACGTTGGACCAGGCTTTTGATCTCAAATCTCAATTCTTCTCTGAGCTTGGCATCCAGGTTGCTTAACGGTTCATCGAGCAGCAATACCTTGGGATTGGTGACCAGCGCTCTGGCAAGCGCCACCCGCTGCTGCTGGCCGCCGCTCAATTGGGCCGGGTATCTGCTCTCCAGACCGGCCAAACCCACAAGTTCCAATACCTGCTGCGCCTGTTCCCGGATTTTTGGCTTGGGTATCTTCTGAAGTTTCAAACCGTAAACAATATTGCTAAATACTTTCATGTGCGGCCAGACGGCATAGTTTTGGAACACCATGCCGATTCCTCTTTTGGCCGGCGGGACAAACCCCTGTGAAAGCATCGGCTGGCCGTCAATAATGATGTCCCCTTCCTCCGGTTTCTCCAATCCGGCGATGCAGCGCAGGGTGGTGGTTTTACCGCATCCGCTGGGCCCCAGCAGGGTCAACATTTCTCCTTTTTCGATTTCAAGCTGGATGCGATTAATGGCCACAACGTCCTTAAAGCGCTTGAACAGGTTTTGAATCTCGATAAATGCCATTCAATTTGTCTCCTTTTAGGCTCAAAGATCAGATGTCAGAGGACAGAGAACAGAAAACAGATGGAAAATAATGACGGATGAAATCTCCTGTCTGCCTGCTGTCCCCCGCTTTCTTTCTTCCGTTCTCTGGCATCTGACATCTGTCTTCTGTCTTCTGAAACCTTCACTTTTCCCCTGAACCCCAGGCCGCCTTAAGGACGCCGCCGCCGATTCTCGATATAATCAGCAGCAGGATAAAGGTGATCACAATCATTAAAAAGGCCATGGCAGCGGCAAAACCGAACTCCATGCCACGGTGCCAGTTTAAAAAGATTCCGATGGGCAAAGTCTCCCAACCGCCACGATAAAGAAATATGGCCGTAGAGATCTCCTGAAACGCCATGATGAAGAACATCACCACGCCCACCAGCACACCTTTGAGCAGTAACGGCAATGATATCTTGAAAAAAGTCATTATTTTGCCGGCGCCCGATACCTCGGAGGCTTCTTCGAGCGAAGGATCGAGCTGCAAGTATGAGGAATGCGCCAGCCGCAAAAAATACGGCAGCCGCCGGGCAAACAGAGCCAGCGGCATGATAATCCAGTGGGTGGCCAGGGGAATACCTTTCCAGAATGCCAGGAGATAACTCACACCTACAGCAATGCCCGGAAACGCCAGCATCAGCGTGATCACAAAGTCAAGTGCATCTTTGCCCGGCACCTGGGTGCGCACGATCAGATAAGCAACCGGAAGCCCGAAGGTTATCCCGAAAATCAGCGCGATCCCGCTGAACAAAAAGGAGTTTTTAACCAGTAAAGGGCTTTCCAGCAGGATAACCCTGAAATTCTCAAGGGTCCAATACGTCGGAAACGGCTCCAGGGTCCATCTGCGGGAAAAAGCCGCCAACCCCAGCACAATCGGTATCAGCAGGACGAGGATGGTGATAAAAATCATGTACATATAGGCGCCTGATTTCACCAGTGGCCCCGGCTCGATCACCCGGCCTTCAGATGTTGTTCCTTTTGAGAGGCCGGTGTACTTTTTTCTCTCGACCCACCACCTGGCCAGCAAAAAAAGGCCAATACAGACGAGCGAAGAAATGACCACCGCCACAATCCCCATGTATTTGCGGTGTATATCGGTAAAGTGATAGGCGATGTTGATGTATGCAACCGAAGGCAGGAAGTCCACCTGTCCTATAATCAACGGCGTCAGCCAGTCGGTAAAGGGCCACAGGAATACGAGCACGGCTCCCGCCAGATAACTCGGCGTGCACAGCGGCAACGTGATGGTAAAAAATCTGCGAAAACCGCTGGCACCCTCTACCTCGGCGGCTTCCTCAAAGGCAGGATCGATGTTGGTGAAACCGGCCGAAAGACCCAGTATGATAAACGGCAGCATGTGCAGGGATTGAATAAAAACCAGTCCGTGGAAACCGTAAATGAAATTAAGCGGTTTATCGATTAATCCGGAATCCATCAGGAGCAGGTTCAGCGTGCCATATTTGCCGAAAAAGATAATAAAGGCAAATACGCCGGCAAAGGCCGGCAGTACAATTGGCAACAGGATCAGCGCCGTAAAAACAGTTTTTCCCCGATGCCGGTACCGCGCCAGAATGTATGCCAGGGGCACCCCGAACACGGTGGTCGTCACAAGCACCAGGGTGCTCAGAAGCAGGGTGTTGGCAAAGGTTTTCAGATAATACGTCTCCCGGAAAAACTCCAGGTAGTTGCCAAGGCCCCAACCGCCGGTAGCGGCAATCTTGAAGCTTTCCATAATCAGAATCGACAACGGATAAAGCACCAGGAAAGCAATCACCGACCACAGAAATGCTGCCAGATAGTAATTGCCGCGCGACATATCACACCCTTCCGGGTTTGCTGTGTAATGGTTGATCAAGCGATGACCTGCCCTGTTAAGTTCTCGTTAGGGATCCCTAAGAGATATTTAACAGGGCAGGTCCGAATATGATGTTCAGCGCATTTTAGATCGATTAGCGCGAATTCGCTACCCGGGTCGCCGACGCAATGCAATGATTACGGCTACCACTGAAACCAAAAGGGCGACAATGAGCAACACGATAACCCAGGTTGGTATGGCTGCTTTGGGAGCGGCTGCAGGAGCAGCTGCAGGGGCAGCTGCAACGGCGGCAGCGGGAACAGCGCGGGCTTCCGCGGCAGCCAAACGGGCGGCCGCATAGTTGCCATCGAACTCGAAGAGCCTTCTGGCTTCCCTTATTTTCGCCTCAGCCTTTGTCACGTCTTTCTGCTGTTCTTTGGCCACCGCTATTTCGCCCTCGACCTCCTCGATCAGGTACAGGCTGCTTTTCAGCTCGCCCCACTTGCGGTAGATTTCGTACTCGTATTTCTTGTTGACCTCGTCCCATCGCTGGGTTGCCAGATCCAGATTGTACTCGATGAAGTCGACATTCAGATCCCAGAATGAATCAACACCCAGCGCCTTCGCGGCGTGGATGGCCATTTCGACACCTTCTTTTTCCCATTCAGAGAATTTGATGTCGGTCCTTCCTGGGAAATAGCGGCCCTCCAGTACGCATTTCTGGCCGTCCATGCTGAACAGCCAGTCCAGAAAGATCTTGCCGACCTTTTCATTGGGCGCGTTTTTGAGCAAGGCCACGGCCTCGGGCACCAGGATCGTTTTTTCCGGGAGCAAGTCGCGCACGGGATAGCCGTCTTTGCGCGCCGCCATGGCGTTCATTTGCGGCTGGGCCACCCCAATGGGAATTTCGCCCCGGGCCACCAGCTGGGTGGTATCGGTACTGCCGGTGGAAAAACGGTCCAGCTGCGCCGCCAGTAATCTCAGGTATTTCCAGGCTTCCTGTTCTCCAAAGGCCTGCAACAGAATTTCGACGGTTTCATGCATGGTGCCGGAGGCATACGGCAGGGTATGCACAATGGTGCCGCGGTAAATCGGGTCGAGCAGCTCGTTCCAGGTTTTGGGCGGCGGCAGCCTCAGCTTTTTCAAAATCTTTTCGTTGTAAAGATTGGTGTTGATCCAGGGTGCGAAACAGGTCCAGTAGTCATCTTTGTCTTTGACCTTCATGCCATGCCATTCGGCGGGAATTTTATCCCAATGCTTGGGCCGATAAGGAACGATGAACCCGTCCTTTTTTAAGACCTCATGGGCCGGAGCGCCGGCCCCCAGGAAAACGTCGGCATCCGGCTTGCCGCCCCAGGCCTTGACTTTGTCCACACAGACCGGCCATCCACCGGGATGCACGAAGGTGATCTCCACTTCCTTGCCATAGGTCTTCTGATAGTATTCTTTGAATCCCCGGGTCAGACTCTCAGCCAGCTCTGTGTAAACGGGGCCGACCCAGCCGACTTTGTCTGCGGCCTGTGCCTGCGCTGCGAGCATGGGCAGGAGCAGCAGCCCCATTGTAAAAACGGCAAAAATTGTTGTGGCCAGGATTTTCTTTCTCATGTTGACCTCCTTTTTCGTGATCAGTTCACATTTAAAATAGATAAATATACCTTTATTCTCGATCTCCTCCTGTTGTGAACATTCTCTCAGTTGGTCTAAAGACCGGCACTTTACAAGCAATTCTTTTCGGCCGTCACCTCCTTTCTTCGTTTCATCGGTTAAGTGGAAACATAAATAATACGTGCTTTTTAGAAATCCGATTAAATATAAAGTCCAAATGTTTATAAAGTTAGCGCTTAAAAACGAGGAAGGTATCAAAAAGGGAAAAATGGCTAATTTTGTATCAAAAAATTAGACAAAATTTATTTTGTGCAAAGCCCGTGGATATTCTAAAGATCACGCGCCTTTTTTATGTATACGCAGTTAAATAAAGGGGGCCGAGTATTGTGCAAGTAAGTAAATAATGAAAATACAGAGCTGCGTCAAGAATGAAAAATAATTCGGCCAGGAGATAAGCATCGCCGTGAAGATTTTCTCATTAACAAAAAATCGCGGGAAAATAGAACGGGGAGCAAAATGCCCCCCGGGGTTTGATTTTACTGAAGGTTAAATTGCGGGATTAGATTAATTCCAGCAGCTTCCGGGTCCATAACCACCACCGCCGCCAAACATTCCACGACCCATTCCCCAGCCGCGGGGTCCGTAACCGTCGTCCCTGTATCCGGACCGCGGAAAATCTTTTCGCATTTTGATTTGCTGCTCAAGGCGTTTTTGATTCAGCTGGCTTTCAAGATTGGAAATTTCCTTTTGAATCCCGGCGGCTCTTTTGGCGTCCGGTTCGGGTTTGGCCAGCTCGCTACGCAGCTCGAGTTCCTTTTGATAAAGATTCTCTCTGAGATCGGATGTGGCTTCGAAAAACGCCTGACGGTCCTGGTCCAGCTTGGCGATGTCTTCGTCGTTCAGATCGCCCTGATATCCCTGGTAGCCATAGCCCATGGGGCCTTGTCCCCAGCCGCGATGCATCCCATAGCCGGGGCCCATATGATAGCCATAACCACCGTATCCTCTGCCCCAGCCGGCGAAAGAAGTAGCGGCAATCGCAAAAACGGCCACAATAGCCAATGTCATAAAAACTTTTGCTGTTTTGCTAAAATTCATTTTTTTACCTCCGTCTTTCAAAATTTCATATGAAATTTTGAATTGTTATTGGTTATTGAAATCTATGATTCATCCATTCAATTTTGTCATGCTTATATCGCAAGTCGCGTGCCATAATCGAATGTACAAAATAAAAAATTCCTTAACTTATTGATTTAAATTATTTTATTTTTTAAAATCTCATTGACCGGCAATCAAAATTAAATTTTGCTGGTTGAATATCGCAAAATAATGGATACTATCTATCCAGCTTAGATGGCTACCTTGGGTATTTTCTATACAAATTCAAATTGCCTAAATTGCCTAAAATGAGATGAAGTGCCTAAAGTTGAGGTATCGCTATGCTCTATCTCTTATTGTAAAAATGATAGAATTCCGCAACTTTAGGCATTTTAGATCATTTTAGTGCACTTTAAACTTATCAGATGGCACCTGATTTGCTCTATAAGTCCATTATGTTTGCCAAATCCAAATATATAAAATTATGGACCGGGGTCCCGCCCTGGGTACTGATCGGAGCTGTGGCCGTACTTCTGCCCATCGTTGTTTTTGTTACGGTTGAAAACATCAACCGCCAGAAGCAAAAAAGCATCCAGCTTCTGCTGGGAAAAGGGGCGGCCTTGATCCGATCGTTTGAGGCCGGCACCCGCACCGGAATGATGGGTATGCAGTGGAGCGAATTTCAGCTGCAGCAGCTGCTTGCCGAAACGGCCAAACAGCCCGATATCGTTTATCTCATGGTGACCGATGAAACCGGCAAAGCCATCGCTCATAGCAACCCTGAGCAAATCGGCCGCATCCATGGTGCTGAACTGGATCTGAAAAAAATATCCGGCAGCAAAACCTTACGATGGCGTCAGATCACCATGCCTGATGGTCGAAATGTATTTGAGGTATATCGAAAATTCATACCTATTGGCTCGGGCAGAGGGATGGGCATGATGAGACGCCACATGGGCATGATGCGCCGCCAGTTTCAACCACGCGGCCAAAACAACGAAGATATCTCAGACTCAGGCCAGATTATATTCGTGGGACTGGATATGAGTCCCATTGAGGCCGCCCGGAAAGCAGACGTGCGGCACGCCGTAATCATGGGGGCCATCCTTTTGCTGGTGGGATTTGCCGGGTTCACCCTGCTGTTTCTGGTTCAAAGTTATCGGTCCACACAGGCATCGCTTTCCAGGATAAAGGCCTTTTCAGACAACGTCGTGGAGCATGTGCCCATCGGCTTACTGGCATTGGATCATCAGGGCAAAATTGCCGCTTTCAACAGGGGTGCGGAGACCATCCTGCAACTGAGCGCGCCGCAAGTCATCGGTCAGGCGGCGGACCGCATCATTCCGGCTGAACTGCTCGATGAAATCAATCATTCTAAAAACCAGGCGGATGTCATCGAAAAAGAGATCGAGTGTACCATCGCTGACGGGAAAATGATCCCGTTGGAAATCGGCGTTAGTAGCCTTAAAGATGAAAATGGTGTTTTCCTCGGCAATGTTTTGCTGTTTAAAGACTTAACCGAAGTGCGCACACTCAGACGAGAAGTTGCCAGAAGCCAACGCCTGGCGTCAGTAGGCAGATTGGCTGCCGGGGTGGCTCATGAAATCCGCAATCCCTTGAGTTCCATTAAAGGATTTGCCACCTATTTTAAGCAAAGATATCCCGATCGGCAGGATGACCAGCAGACCGCTGATATCATGATCCAGGAAGTCGATCGTCTTAACCGGGTGGTGGGGCAGCTGCTGGAATTTGCCAGGCCTGTCCCGGTAAAGCCGAAACCGGTTTCGTTGCAAACGCTGCTGGATGACTCCATCAAATTGATAACAGACCGGGCAGCCGAGAAGGGCATTTCGATTAATATTCAAAATAACACCCAGGTGGATGAGGTGCGGATCGATCCCGATCGCATCAATCAGATTCTGTTAAATCTGTATTTGAATGCCATTGATTCGATGGAAAATGGCGGCGAATTGAAAGTGGAGATTTCTTCCGATGGGCAAGGCCGGGATGTCGTCATTCAGGTTGCAGACACCGGTCATGGAATCAGTCGGGAGGATTTATCCAGAATCTTTGAACCTTACTTTACCACAAAATCAACCGGCACCGGATTAGGGTTGGCCATTGCTCACAATATCATCGAAGCAATGGGCGGCAAAATAACCGTTGAGAGCGAAAAAGAAGTCGGAACCACTTTTACCGTTGCCTTACCGAATTCGGAAGAAAACAAAAATGACAGATAAACAACATACCGTTTTAGTTGTGGATGATGATAGCGCCCATCGCACGATGCTCAGGACCCTGATCGGTGGCTGGGGGTATGCTGTCACAGAAGCGGATGACGGGTCCACGGCCGTCGAAAAAATTAAGGAAACCGCTTTTGATCTGGTTTTAATGGATGTCCGCATGGTCAAGGTTTCCGGTCTGGAAGCGCTTGAAACCATCAAAGCGCTTAATCCGTCAATACCGGTGATCATCATGACCGCCTTTTCTTCGGTTGAAACTGCTGTGAAAGCCTTAAAACAGGGCGCCCATGACTACCTCACCAAACCGCTTGACTTTGACAAACTGAAGCTCACCATCGATAGAGCCATGGAGCACACCCGGCTTAAAGAAGAAAACCGCTTGCTGCGTGAAACGCTGGGACAGCAATTTGACAGCCAGAACATCATCGGCAGAAGCCCCGCCATGTTAAAACTTTTAGAAACGGTGTCCCAGGTGGCACCGTCAGAGGCCACCGTATTAATTTCCGGTGAATCCGGCACCGGCAAAGAGCTGATAGCCGGCGCCATTCATTTTAACAGCCAGCGAAAAGACGGCCCCTTTGTTAAGATCAATTGCGCGGCCATTACGGAAACGCTGCTGGAATCAGAGCTTTTCGGACACGAGAAAGGCGCTTTTACCGGTGCCGATCGCCGCAAGGAAGGACGATTTAGCCAGGCCCACGGCGGCACGCTGCTGCTGGATGAAGTCAGTGAAATGTCGCTGATGATGCAGGTAAAATTGCTGCGGGCCCTTCAGGAGCGTGAATTTAATCGCGTGGGCGGTGAAACAACCATTCAGGTTGACGTCCGGGTGATTGCCGCAACCAATAAGAATCTCAAGGATCAAATAAATGAGGGGGCCTTCCGTGAAGATCTTTACTACCGGCTGAACGTGGTCGAACTCGAAGTCCCGCCATTATCGGACCGCAAAGAGGATATACCGCTGTTAACCCGGCATTTTCTAGAAACTTTTGCCGCCAAAAACCGAAAAGAGATCAAGGGATTCACCCCCAAAGCCATGGACAATCTGATCCACTATGACTGGCCGGGAAACGTTCGGGAGCTGATGAACGCAGTCGAGCGGGCGGTTGTTTTGGCGCGGTCGAATTATCTTGATGTTAATGACTTTCCGTTTATGAAAAATTCATTAAACGAGAATGATCAAAAAGATTCAATCAGCTCCGATGCACTTATTCTGCAGGGAGAGGCCCCTCTCGAAGAAATCGAAAAAACAGCCATTTTAAATACCCTGGAAGCGGCTGACGGCAATAAAAGTGAAGCGGCCAGACGGCTGGGAATCACCCGCAAAACCCTGCATAAAAAGCTGAAGGCTTATGGCGTGATGTCGTAGGGACAGAAGACAGAGGACAGATATCAGAGGACAGAAAACGGAGGGCAGTAGCCAAGTAGGGCAGCCCACCGTGGCCGCCGATTCCCGGCCGGCACAGTGACCGGCCCTTTCAATCGCAAGCATGGCGCATGGGGCATGGCGTCCTTTTCCTGATGTCAGCGCT
>Ga0316578_10000152_pt1 | contig 18135 bp, 19 predicted proteins | sample J0NA_2_FD_203076 | JGI IMG/M metagenome (GOLD analysis project Ga0316578, IMG submission 203076) | Rhizosphere microbial communities from salt marsh grasses in Alabama, United States - J0-2_160517rDrC | ecosystem: Host-associated > Plants > Roots > Rhizosphere | place: USA: Alabama | collected... | reverse complement strand
CTACGCCATCAACCCCCTGCTGATCGATGACGGGCTCGAGGCCCCTCCCAACGCGCTCGTGATGCCGCCCTACAAGGGCATGACCGCGGAGGAGATCTATCCGCTCATCGAGGACGATGACCTGTCCGAGACGCTCGACAAGCATGCCTACGATCAGGAGAGCCAAGAGGGCGGCAGCCGCTCCGGGATGACGGAGAAGGATCTCGAGCAGCCCCATCCACCGAGCCAATCCCGGCCCGGTGAGGCTGCTGAAGACGCCGGGGGCGATCGCTCCGCCCGTTCGAGCGAGTCCGACGGGTCGGGCGGCCCCGCCGGCGAGCCTCAGCCCCTGACCCCGCACGAGCAGGAAACCCTCGCGGTGCAATGGCAGCAGCGACTCGCCGGCGCCGCCCAGCAGGCGCAGCAGGCCGGCAAGCTCGGCGGTGAGCTGGCGCGGATGATCGACCATCTGCTGCAGCCCCAGTTGCCCTGGCGAATGCTCCTCGCACGTTACATGACCGCCACCGCGCGCGACGACTACAGCTACGCCCGCCCATCAAGGCGCCAGGGGGATTTCATCCTGCCGAGTCTGCGCAGCCACCAGATGGATATCCTCGTCGCGGTTGATACTTCGGGTTCGATCAAGGATGCCGAGATGGAGGAGTTCGTCAGTGAGGTCGACGCGCTCAAGGGCCAGGTGCGCGCCCGCGTCACCCTCTTGCCCTGTGATGCCGCTCTGTGTGAGGGAGCGCCCTTCCGCTTCGAGCCGTGGGAGCAGTTGACGCTTCCGCGCGAGATCGGGGGAGGGGGCGGGACCAGCTTCCGGCCGGTGTTCCAGTGGGTTGCCCGAGAAGGCGTTCAGCCCGATCTGATGGTCTATTTCACCGATGCACAGGGCGATTTCCCCGCGGTGGAGCCGCCGTATCCGGTCATCTGGTTGGTCAAGGGCCGCGGGAGTGTGCCCTGGGGTCAGCGGATCCAACTGAACTGAGAGGAACGGAACTCCCGCTCTCGCATCGCGTCTGACGAACCCATGATGATCAGGACGTTGATCGCTCGTTCTCGGCGGCTGCTGCACGGGTTGCTGGCGCTCTTGCTCGTTGTACCCGCCGGCGTGCGCGCGGATGCATTCAGCCTTCCCGACATGGGAAACTCATCCGACAGCATGCTGACGCTGGCCGCTGAGGCGCGGCTGGGCAAGGCCTTCATGCGCAGCGTGCGCAACGCCTTGCCTGTGATGGACGATCCGCTCGCGACGAGCTATGTTGAGTCGCTGGGCGACGAGCTCGTTGCGACCGACCGGACCGCTGGTGGAAGCTTTCACTTCTTCCTGATCGATCAGCCCGTCATCAACGCATTTGCCGGACCCGGCGGCTATATCGGGGTGTATTCCGGTCTGCTCCTTGCGGCCGAGACCGAGAGCGAGCTCGCTGCCGTCATGGCGCATGAGATCGCGCACGTGACCCAGCGCCACCTCCTGCGCTCCTTTGAGGATCAGCGCAAGCTCAGTCTCCCGACTACCGCTTTGCTGGTGGCCGCGGCCATCCTCGGCGCCCAGGTTTCTGCAGATGCCGGCGCGGCGGCGATCGCGGGCGTCCAGGCCGCGGCGATCCAGCGGCGCATCAACTTCACCCGCGAGAATGAGAAAGAAGCGGATCGCGTCGGGATCCAGACACTGGTCGGGGCGGGTCATGATCCCTATGCGATGGCGGGTTTCTTCGAGCGCCTCTCGAAGGCGACGCGTATCTACGAAAATAACGCGCCGGACTTTCTTCGAACCCATCCTGTGACCGCCGACCGCATCGCCGATTCGCTCGGGCGCGCGGAGAGATTCGGGGCCCGGCAGCGTCCGGATAGCTTGCGCTTCCTGCTGACGCGCGCCAAGCTGCGCGAGCGGTCGTACCAAAGGGCCGAGCAATCGGTCGCGCACTTCCAGCAAACACTCCGTGAGGGCCGGTATCGCAGCGAGGTTGCCGAGCGCTATGGCTATGCCTTGGCCCTAGAGCACGCGCGCCGGTTCGCCGACGCCAAGCGCGAGAGCGATCGACTGCTGGCGGCTCACCCCAGCCAAGCCGAGCTGATCGTCTTGGATGCCAATCTCGACCTTGAGCTCGGCAACAGCGCGGACGCGCTCTCGCATCTCAAGCAGGCGGTGAGTCTGTTTCCCAGTCAATGGCCGCTGAGGATTGCCTATGCCGGGGCGCTCATGAAGGTCGGGCAGCCCGCGCGCGCCGTCGACGAGCTCAAGACCATCGCCAGGGTCCGTCCGGGCAATGCCATGCTGTACGAGCTGATCGTGGAGGCCGCCATCAAGGCTGGCGATCAGGCAAATGTCGATCGGTTCCGGGCCGAGAAGCTCTATACGGAGGGGGATCTCGAGCCGGCCATCCGGCATCTTGAGCTGGCCTTGCGTCGCAGGGGTGTCCCTTACCACGACGCTGCGCAGATTCAGGTCCGCCTCGATGCCCTGCGCGAAGAGGCGCGTGAAGAGAAGCGGCGGGGCGGCGATCCGCTGCGTGCGGCGGCCACTGACCCGAATTGAAGCGCGTTCCAAGTTTTTGGGGAGTACGGTACCATTGGTCGCGTTGAAACGTCGGTTCAGCATCGGATGAGCCGGACTGCAGCTTTTGCAAGCCCCGTGAAGAGGGTTCGGATGACTACGATGGTTTGGCGGCGCTTACCGCCTAAACCTCCGCGGGTCGGGTTTGTCTGGGAGCACCGCGTGTCTTTGCGACCGAGTCCGAATCCTGACCGATCAGCGGTACTCAAGGCCGGCCTTGCCTGTGGGAGACGCACGGTGCTCGTGTGATGTTTCCCCGGCCAATAAGGCTTTCGTCCGGCACCTTGCGAAGGACGTTCTTGAAGACGGTGATGGCCGTCGCATCCCAGTCAACCCAACCATGCTCCATAGGAGATGATCCATGATCGATCCAAAACGTCGAATCCTGCTCAAGGGTTCACTTGCCGCCGGGACCATCGGTGTCGCGGTCGGCGCCGGGCTGCTTTCCCCTAGCCTGGTCCTTGCTAACTGGAATCAGGCGGCATTTCAGGCGAAGGACCTTCCGGAGGCCCTCAAGAACCTGTTGGGCTCGGATGTCACCGAGACCAGCGACGACATCAAGATCAAAGCACCGGACATCGCTGAGAACGGGGCCGTCGTGCCGGTCACCGTCGAGACGGACATGGAAGACGTCAAATCGATCGCCATCATTGCCTCTGCTAACCAGACGCCCCTCATCGCCTCGTTCGACCTCGGTGACTCGGCCGTTCCGTTCGTTTCCACCCGGATCAAGATGGCCAAGACCGCGGACGTGGTCGCGGTGGTGCAGGCCGGCGACAAGCTCTATAGCGGTGCCAAGGAGGTGAAGGTCACGATCGGCGGCTGCGGCGGCTGAGCGTTGCGACCACCACCGCAGGACGAGGCATAGACACTAAACTTGAGGCAACCAGCGATGTCAGATATCAAAATCCGCGCCAAGCTCAAAGACGGCCAGACCGAGGTCAAGTGCTTGATGAATCATCCCATGGAAACCGGGCTCCGTAAGGACGAAAAGACCGGCGAGCTGGTTCCCGCACACTTCATACAGGAAGTCGTCTGCAAGGCCAAAGACCAGGTCGTGATGACCGCCAACTGGAGTGGTGGCGTATCGAAGAACCCCTATCTGGCGTTCAAGTTTACCGGCGGAGAGGTCGGGGATCCGATCGAGATCACTTGGACGGACAACAAAGGGGAGACCGAGAGCGCGGTCGAGAACATCAGTTGATTCTGCGAGCCGGCCTGATCGAGCACAGGGATGTGCGGGATGCTGCGTGAGGCAGCTGTTCGCGGGTTCGGCACCCGGCGACAGGCAACTGGCATGGACGCTCTGCGAATTGAGACTGAGATCACAAGCAAGCGGGCAGAACCCGGCGATGCGCCGTCCCGCGCCGCACACAAGGTCCCTCCTCGTCAGCAGGCGATGGCCTAAGGAAATGGGAAATCGATTGGCCATCCTGGCCAAGAATCAGCATGAAGAGCGAGGCCATTGCGTTCCGGTTTTGAGGCGCAGAGTGGGGGCGATGTGACGAACAAGCGGGGCGACGTGGACCATTCTCCCGCTTCCGTAGCCGATTCATCCTAAGCCCGACAGGCTCCTAGAGCGTCTGCTTGCCGCGCCGTGTCGCCCAAGCAGCTGAGTCTGGACCCTGAATCGACTGCCTTATGCGCGAGACCTGGGCAAGCGCATGTCGGTCCCCGATTGGTCCGCTGTACACCTTGGGCGCCCCTGCCGGACGGCGTCGAAAACGTTTGTAAGGCCAGACATATTGCTCGGGGCAGACCGAGACGCAGCGCTCGATCCCCCGGTTCAATGCGGTTGCCGCCTCGACATCGTCCTTGCTCGCGATCCCCTCGGGTGCCTGAATGCAGTGCATTCGGAAGCCATCGGCCCCGGCTAATCGTTCCGCGAACATGAAGATCACCGGCGCGCCGGTCCTGCGGGCAAGCCGATTGACCAGGAGCATGGTGAAGGCCGGTATCCCAAACAGGGGCGCAAATACCGCGCCCTTGTCGGCCTTCGGTTCCTGGTCCGGGAGGATGCCGACGTAGCTGCCCCGCTCCAGTGCCTGAACCAGCAGTCGTATTCCCCGCGCGGTGATCGGCGCGAGCGCGGCCCCGCTGCGCGCGCGAGCGGCGCGGATGAGGTCGTCGAGATATTTCTGCGGCTTGTAAAAGATCGCGGTCGGGCCCTGGGCGGCAAGGTAGAGACCGGCGAGCTCCCAGGCACCGAGATGCGGCGACAAGACGATGAGGCCCTGGCCGTTACGGCGCTTGAGCAGCTCGCCCCCCCGCACCTCGCGGACCAGCGACAAGACCTGTTCGGCCGGACGCAGCCAGAGGTAGGCAATCTCGAAATAGGTCTTACCAAATTCTCGCAGGTTGCGTTTGCGCATCTCTTTCTGAGCCGGTCGATCCAGATCCGGGAGGCAGAGTGCGATGTTGATCAGCGCGTTGTGCCGCTGTCGATTGGGCCAATACGCAATGAGCAGCCCCAGGCCGGACCCCAGACGGTGGAGCAGCCCTAGCGGCAACCGCCCGATGACACGCGCCAACCCACGTGCCATGGCGTCTTTCACCCGCACGCCGAGTGGATGTGCAACGGGTTGTGAGTCGCGGTCGAGGCCCAAAGCCAAACTCCTTGTGATCATGACGACCGGCCGGCATCTCTCGGGCGGGAACCCGTCCGCGGCCTCGCATCCGGAGGACAGTTCCGGGAGTTTTGCTAGACTGCGCGTCCGGGTCGACCACCAGAGACGCCTGTCTGGGGGCGACCATTGAAACAGTCACCACCAAAAGAGGAATGTCCGCGTGAACGACGACCTACCGAAATCCCTGACACCGCAAGAGGCATTCGAGATGCTCGAAGAGCATCCCCAGGCCGTTCTGGTGGACATCCGCTCCTCGATGGAGTTTTTGTTCGTGGGCCACCCCAAAGGTGCGGTGCATGTTCCATGGATTGACGAGCCGGACTGGGTCATCAATCCCCATTTCGTCACCGAGATCCGCAAGCTCTTACTCGGTGGCGCGGTCTGCGATCCGGGTGGGCCATGTGCGCCCGTGATCCTGATTTGCCGCAGCGGCAAGCGCTCGCTCGAGGCCGGCAAGGCCCTCACCCGCGACGGCCTCACGGCCGTCTATCACGTCGACGAGGGTTTCGAGGGCGATCTCGACGACCATCATCACCGCAGCACGCTGGGTGGCTGGCGCTTCCGCGGCTTGCCCTGGGAGCAGTGCTGACGCGCGGTCGATTCCGCGCGTCCCTGCGTCCTTTCAGGGGCTGCCTGCGCCAGCCCGTTCGGGCGGGGTGACGGCCGGCTTTCAGGGCTTCCGCGCCGGCGCCGCTCGTCGATCCTCCGAGTCGCCTCGACAGGTGCTCAACAGATCAAGCTGGCAGAGGATCTCTCGGGCTGCGCTTCGGCTTTGCGGCGCGCGCCTTCAGGCGTTGGCGACGATGCGCTGAACGCCGAGCTTGACGTCGACCGCGGTGCAGGCCGTACCGGGTCGAGCGTGGGCATCATGGCGGCGATCAACCAGTTGTTGCAGACTGATTCGATTCAGATAGTCGTAGATCCGATCGCTGAGGTCGTGCCACAGGTCATGGGTCAGGCAGGGACCATTGTTCTGGCAATTATGCGCACCACCGCAGCGGGTCGTATCGACATTTTCGTCCACTGCGGAGATCACCTCGGCGATATGGATGTCCGAGGCCTGACGTGCGAGGTTGTATCCGCCACCCGGGCCGCGGACACTGGTCACGAGTGCGCGACGCCTCAGTTTCGCGAAGAGTTGCTCGAGGTATGAGAGCGAGATCCCCTGGCGTTGGGCAATGTCCGCCAGAGCGATCGGTCCTTGCCCTTGATGGATGGCGAGATCGAGCATTGCCGTCACCGCATAGCGGCCTTTCGTTGTCAGTCTCACGTCCAACCGGCTCCTTTGTCGATAAATCGCCCGATCATACGTTATCCAACCAAGGCGTTCAATTAATCCGTATCAGATCTGCGAGAAATGAGACCGGGGTCGTCGCCTCCCGCTTCGTCCGGCGCGGCTGCGGGCGGGATCTCGACCTTGTCGAGTGTGGGATCGTGCTCGAAGTGATGCATGATGCCGTGGGTCTCAAGTGCGCGCGACATGAGCTCCATGCGCTGATCCATGTGGTGGATGTGATCCAACATCCGGTTGATGGCGTTGGCGATGGGGTCGGGCGCGTCGCGGGTCGCCCCGTAGGCATCGAAGCCGATGCGTTTGGCGGTGTCGGCCCGCCGACGGGTCGCCTCGTCCTTCGCCGGCTCGATGATGCGACCCGGAACCCCCACCACCGTCGCTCCGGCCGGGACGGATTTCACGACGACGGCGTTCGAGCCGATCCGAACGCCGTCGCCGATCTCGAGTGGACCCAGGACCTTGGCCCCCGCCCCGACCACCACGTCGCGCCCGAGCGTGGGATGCCTCTTGCCTTTCTGCCAGGTGGTGCCGCCCAGCGTGACGCCATGATAAAGCGTGCAATCGTCGCCGATGACCGCCGTCTCGCCAATGACGACCCCCATCCCATGATCGATGAAGAAGCGCCGGCCGATGACCGCGCCCGGATGGATCTCGATCCCGGTGAAGAGTCGCGCCACGTTCGACAAGAGGCGCGCCAGCCATTTGAGATCCTGCTTCCAGAGGCGATGCGCGAGCCGATGCATCAACACCGCGTGCAGGCCCGGATAGGTGGTGAAGACCTCGAAGCCGGTGCGCGCCGCCGGGTCGCGCTCGAACACACTGGCGATGTCTTCCCTCAATCGATTGAGCATGTCGGCATTCCCTTTGATTCTGGACTGGGCACTGGGTGCAGGCGCCCTGTCATTCTGCCGGATTCGCCCGCCGCCTGTCTGCCTTGCGTCCCTGTGCCGCACTGAGGATGCCCCGCAGGATGTTGATCTCGACCTGATCGGGTCGCGCGCGATTAAGGAGTCGGCGCAGACGCAACAGAAGCTTCTTCGAGTGATCCGGGTCACCGAAGCCGATCTCCCGGAGGGTCTCCTCCAGGTGCCGATGCAGGCCCTCGAGCTCGTCCGCTGTGGCGACAGTCCTGCCTGGCTCGGCCGGCTGTTCACGCCGGTCCTCGCGCCAGCAGCGCCGAATCTCGTACGCAAAGACCTGGGCGGCGGCGGCCAGGTTGAGTGAGCTGAAGCCCGGCTCGGTCGGAATGTGGGCCAGATACTGGCAGCGCGACAGCTCGGCATTGGTCAGCCCTGAGCTCTCTCGCCCCAACAGCAAGGCGACATCCCCTTCGGCTGCCTCCATGAGCAGTCGCCGTGCGCAGTCTGGCGGCTCCAGGACTGGCCAATCGAGGGTCCGGAGGCGTGCACTCGCGCCGATCACGAGGCGGCAGCCCACGATCGCCCCGGCGAGATCGACATGTATCCCGGCGCGCTGCAGCAGATCGTCCGCACCGCAGGCACGGGCCAGGGCATCGGCATCCGGGGCTTGCCTCGGCGCGACCAACTCCAGGCGAGAGAGTCCCATGGTCTTCATCGCGCGGGCTGCGGCACCCACGTTCCCGCTGAGGCTGGGCTCGACCAGGACGAAGCGAATGCGCGCGAGCGCGGCTGTCGGCTGCTCTGTCATGCCATGCAAGTTCTTCAGAAAATCATTAGATTGTCAATCTTTGATCGGTGGTGCGCATCGGGTATCGTTCGCGCTATGCATCCGAGTCTCAACATCGCGATTCGCGCCGCACGCAGCGCTGGCAAGCTGCTCTTGCGCTATGTGGATCGCGTCGACACCCTCAGGGTCGAGTCCAAGAGCCGCAACGATTTCGTCAGCGAGATCGACCGCCATGCCGAGGCGCTCATCATCCAAGAGCTGCGGGCGCGGTTTCCCGATCATGCGATCCTTGCCGAGGAGAGCGGCGCACAAGGCCGGGGCGACTACCAATGGGTCATTGACCCATTGGACGGGACCACCAATTACCTGCACGGCTTTCCCCAGTTTTCCGTTTCGATCGCTCTCCGATACAAGGGGCAGCTCGAATGCGGCGTGGTCTACGATCCGTTGCGTGAGGAGCTGTTCAGCGCCGCGCGTGGCCAGGGCGCGCAACTGAACGATCGCAAGGTGCGTGTCGGCAAGCGCCCGTCGCTCGACGGGGCCTTAATCGGTACCGGTTTCCCTTTCCGGAATCTGCGCCACATCGACACCTACCTGGGCATGTTCAAGGATATGACCCTCGCCACCGCCGGGCTACGCCGTCCGGGATCGGCGGCGCTGGATCTCGCGTACGTCGCCGCCGGGCGCACCGATGGCTTCTGGGAGCTCGGTCTGTCGCAGTGGGACTGTGCGGCGGGCGCCCTCCTGATCATGGAGGCCGGCGGCACCGTGTCCGACTTGGGAGGCGGTAAGCGTTATCTCGAGACCGGTAATCTGGTCGCCGGAAATCTCAAGGTGCACCGCGCGATGCTCGATCTTCTCCGGCCCCATCTGAACGCCCAACTGAAGGCCTGAAGCGCTCTGCGGGTGTTCGGGTGGGCTTGGGGCTTACCCCTGTAGATCCATCGCCACAGGGTCTAGACTTGGTTATGGGCAAACCGCGCGGAGGTCATCATGTCCATCTCAAGTCGGCTCGAGTCCTATCTCAAGGAACAGTGCGTGGAATATTCCCTGGTGCGTCATCCGCACACCGGATCGAGCATGGATACCGCGCAGGCGGCACATGTTCCGGGCGACCGTTTGGCGAAAGGGGTCGTGTTGAGTCACGGGGGACACTCCCTGCTGGTGGTCGTACCCTCCGACTATCATGTGCATCTCGGGCGAGTCCATACGTATCTTGGTGAGCCCGCGGGGCTTGCGACGGAGGACGAGCTGGCCGAGCTCTTCCCGGACTGCGAGCCGGGCGCGGTGCCGCCGATCGGCGCGGCCTATGAGCTCCGGACAGTCGTGGATCGGAGCCTTCTGGGGTTGCCGGAGGTCTACTTTGAATGCGGGGACCACGAGAATCTGGTCAGGGTGGACGGTGCGCAATTTGCGATCTTGCTAGAGGGTGCCGAGCCAGTCGACGTCGGTCAGCACGTTTAAGGGGCGGGGCGGCAGCATCAACCGCCGGTCGATCCCTCGACACCCCACAGTGCCGGGATGACGTCGACCCTGCAGATGCTGTTGCTGGTGGTCTGGGCCAACGCCGCTCCGGTATTGGCGCGTCTGGTCTTTGGCCATCGCTTCGACTGGCCCCTGGATGGCGCGCGGTGTTTTCTCGACGGTCGTCCCCTGCTTGGGGCATCCAAGACCTGGCGTGGGCTCGGTGCGGCTGTCCTCACCACGCCGCTGCTTGCGTCCGTACTGGGTCTCCCATGGCTGGTTGGACTGGTCGCGGCGATCGCCGCGATGCTTGGGGATATGACCGCGAGCTTTCTGAAGCGGCGCATCGGCCGCCAACCCAGCGACAACGTGATGTTCCTGGATCAGCTCCCCGAGGCCCTCATGCCGGTGCTCGCCGTGCAAACGAGTATCGAGCTGTCGGCCGGCCAGGCGGCGATCGTCGTTCTTGGGTTTGTGCTGATCGATCTTGTCTTGACGCCGCTTGCCGGGAGGGTGCGCTCCGCGGCGTGCCTGGCTTCGCGTCGATCGGTCCGTAAATGGCGCCAACCTTAGTGTTGCTCACCCCCGCCGGGGCGCGGTCTCGGCTGGCCTCTTGTGGTGTCAGCCCGTACGCAGCTCGTGGACGGTGATCTCGGGCGGGCAGTTGAGCCGCGCGTTGACCACGGAAGTCCCCGCGCCGACCGAGGTGTAGCCGATCAGGTCCGCGTATCTCCACGGGCCTGCTGCCATGGCACGGGGGCAGCGGGCGTCCCAGACGATCGGGATGCCGCCGGGCAGGCAGATCTGCCCGCCATGGGTATGGCCGCTGAGCATCAGGTTGAAGCCCGCGTGCGCGGCCAGTCGATAGATCTCCGGGGTGTGGGAGAGGAGGATGGAGACGGCATCGTCCGGGATCGCGGTGGAGGCGCGTTCGATATTGTGAACCTGGTAGTAGTGTGCGTCGTCGACGCCTGCCAGGTGGAGCGACTGGCCGGCACGCTCGATGACGATGGCCTCGTTCAACAGCAGCCGGATACCCAATTTCTCCAGGCCGGGCACCAGGCGCAGCGTGTCATGGTTGCCCAGGACGCCGTAGATGGGCTCCTGCAGCTGGAGACGGATGGTCGCCATCCCCGCCAGCACCTGATCAATGGGCCCGAAGGTGCGGGCACGATAGTCTCCGGTGAGCACGCATAGGTCGTATTTCAGCTCGCGCACCTGCTCGCTGATGGCGTGGGTATTTCGCCTCTCCATGTCGACATGCAGGTCGCTGAGGTGCAGGATGCGATAGCCGTTGAAGGCAGAGGGCAAATCCGGGATGACGACTGGGTGATGCCTGACCCGGATGCTTCGGGCATTGCGTTGGGCGCGATTGTAGAGCCCGCTCAGACGCAGACAGGCGCGAATCACACCGTGGACAGAGTACCAATTCTCCGGGTAGAAAAAATGCGCGCCCGGGCGGCGCAGCACGAAGACCTCATGGTCTCCTTCCAGCCCCAGCCGCTGGCGCAGATGAATACGGCCGATGCGTGCGGTCAGGTCCGCGAGGTCAGCGGGTTCTTCGAAGGGGTCCATGCTTGGGGATGTGTTTGGGTGCCTCAGAAGGGGTTGATGTGTGCCCTGTCCGTGAAGTCCATGTAGCCGGCGCTCACGCCTTGGCGCCAACCCGCCCCGAAGCGGATCGGCGCCAGGACCACATCACCCGACTGGAGGTAGTTCGCGCCGACGCCGCCCACGAAATAGAGGCTACCCTCGACCCCGGGGAAGCGCTGATAGAGTGCCTCGGCAGCGGGTAGCCGATAGACGAGGATGAAGACCTTCGATGCATTGAAGCCGATGTCGAAACCGATCGAAGGACCCTGCCAGTAGACGGGTCGTTCCGGTTCATATTTCAGGTTCAGGGTGCCGCGGCCATAGCGCAGCCCGACGGCGAGTGCGCCTGCAACCTCTTCGCCGGCGATATAGGCGTTCGGCTCGCCCTGGTCCTTGAATATCTTCTGGACGACCAGCGCGATCTGCTCGGCCCCCTGGCCGAAGAATCCCTCGACCCTTGCGACGATTTCCTGCTCGCTGAACGTATCATCAGCGGTGGCCGGCGTGACGATCCAGAATAGCAGTGCCACGGTTTTCACGAGTCTTCGCATTGCGGATTCTCCTGGCTCAGGGCGACGCCGAGCTGGCCGCATGAAGGGGCGCCGCACGGCAGCGAGCTCACCGGCCCATCGACTCTACGGGCGCCTCGGCTACGGTTGTCATCCGGGCGAAGATGCCCGGGCCTCCTCGCTCGACGAGGGCTCAAGCTACCATGAACCCCGTCGGTTGTCCCCTGATCTAAGCCTCGTACGGCCCGCATCGGCGTTGCCCGGGGAAACCCGCGGGCCGAGGTTTCGCCCGGGCGCGAATCGCGCGCGCCACGGCGGGCGGGTGAGCCGATATCACCGAGTTGAGTGATCATGCGAATCGAGTTTCCCGAGCATCTGATCTGGGGTGCGGCGACCGCGGCCTTCCAGATCGAGGGGTCGCCGAGTGCGGACGGTAAGGCTGAGTCGATCTGGGATCGCTTCACTGCCCGCCCCGGGCGGATACGCGACGGCAGCGATGCCCGGGTTGCCTGCGATCATTATCGGCGCTACCCGGAAGACCTGGCGTTGATGGCCGATCTCGGGCTTGGCGCTTATCGATTCTCGGTATCCTGGCCACGGGTGATTTCCGCCCCCGACCGGGGCGTGAATCCGGACGGTCTCGATTTCTACAGCCGCCTGGTCGACGGGCTGCTCGAGCGTGGCATCCGGCCGTTCGTCACCCTGTACCATTGGGACCTGCCCTGGTTCGAGCAGCAACGCGGCGGCTGGGATGCGCGCGACACCGTCTGGCGCTTTGCCGACTACGCCGAGGTCGTGGCGCGACGCCTCGGCGACCGGGTGAGCCATTGGGTTACGATCAATGAGCCGCTCACGGTTACGGTGGCCGGCTACGTGTCCGGCGACCATGCGCCCGGCCAGCATCGGCCGTTGGGGGCCTTTCGGGTCGCCCACCATCTCCTCCTTGCGCATGGTGCCGCACTCGAACGTCTCCGCGCCCTCGTGCCCAACGCCAAGGTGGGACCTGCGCTCAACCTGTTTCCGGTCATTCCCCGGACCCGATCCGACCAACGCCGGGCTGAGCGCATCGATGCCCTGGTAAACCGGCTTTTCGCCGACCCCATCCTGAAAGGGCGGTATCCCCGACCAGTCCAGCGCCTCCTCTCGGTCTTCAACTGGACACTGCAGTCTGGCGACCTGGATCTCATTGGGCAACCGGTCGATTTTGTCGGCGTCAACCACTATTCACACATCATCATCGAGCGAAGCTGGCTGCCCTGGCTGGGTTTTCGCCTAGCACGGAGTTCCGATCCCGCCGCCCTGCACACCGACATGGACTGGGAGATCTATCCGCGCAGCTTCTTCGATACCCTGACCTGGTTGCGGGAGCGTTACGACAATCCGACGGTTTATATCACCGAGAACGGTGCCGCCTTTGCCGACCGGGTGGAAGCAGACGGCCGTGTTCGCGACCAGCAACGGCGTGACTATCTGGCAGCGTATCTCGTGATGTTGCGCAAGGCGTTGGACGCAGGCAGCGATGTGCACGGCTATTTCGTCTGGAGTCTGTTGGACAATTTCGAGTGGGCACTGGGTCTGTCCAAACGTTTTGGCTTGATTCATGTCGACTACCGAAGCCTGAGGCGTACACCCAAGCTGAGTGCGCACTGGTACGCGTCGGTCTGCCGGAGCGACGGTTTCGAGCTCTCCGAGGCCATGTATCGATCACTGTTGGCCACGACGCTCGATGAGTCGCTGGATCTCATCGAAGAGCACCATCTGAGGGGTCCGGCGACATGAAGGCAAGCGTCATCATTCCCGCCTTGAACGAGTCGAAGCTCCTGCCCGGGCTGCTGGACCGGCTTGATCGACAGACCTTCCGTGATTTCGAGGTCGTGGTGGCCGATGCCGGCTCCAGCGATGGCACCCGCGAGATCTGCAAGTCACGCGGCGTGGTCCTGACCGACGGTGGGATGCCCGCGGTCGGACGCAACAGGGGTGCTGCGCTGGCGCGCGGTGAGTGGCTGTTCTTCCTCGATGCCGATGTGATGCCGCCTCCAGACTTTCTCGCGAAGGCGCTCGGGGAAATGACGGCGGAAGGGATCCGGCTCGCGACCTGTTCGTTCGAGCCGGACTCGGATCGTCCTCTGGATCAGCTGCTCTTCGAGCTCGCCAATCTCTATGTCAGGCTGAGCCTGAAGAGTGATCCGCATGCCGGCGGATTTGCCATCTTCGTCGATCACACGCTGTTCGATCGCGTCGGCGGGTTCGACGAGCAGCTTCGTCTCGCGGAGGATCACGATTTCGTCAAGCGGGCTGCCCGCTATGCTCCGCTGCACCTGCTTCAATCGACGTCCATTCGCATGAGTGTGCGACGCCTGGAGAAGGATGGGCGGTTCAGCTACAGCGCCAAGTGCATCCAAGTGGAGTTGTACCGCCTTTTCAAAGGCGAGATCACCGAGGACATCGTCGACTACCAGTTCGGCTATGGCGAGTCGAACCGGGACGTGGGGGCGGACGAGGCGCTGAAGCGTCTAAGCGATCGGATCGCGGCGTGGAAACGTCAGCATGCCGAGACGATTCGCCGAGTTTCGCACGACATGCAGGACTCCCCCGAGCTGACGGCGACTCTGGCCGAGCTCAGGCGCACGTTCAACACCCTGAAGGACGCCGTGCAGAGCTACCTCTCGCGTTGACCCTCCGCGGTCTCCTCCTCCTTGTCGCTGGTCTGTTTCGCTCGATTCAGCGCGCTCAGCTGCGAGTAGGCGAACCAGACAACGACGCCGGCAATGAGCAGCACCTCTAGACCCTTGATTGCCCCGCTGGACATCAGTTACCCCTCTCTTGTTTGAGATCTATTCATCGTTCACGCATCAGTGTGACGGCATCGCACAGCCTGTCACGCCGATACCCCTGACGCGCAGTTTCGGTTTCCGCGCAGGCCCGAGACCCGGTCGTTCCGTTCGCGCCGGTGCGCTCAGACTGCACCGGGTCTGCCCCCGTCCCGACATCGGAGGCGCCTTGCTCTCTCCGCGACCGTCCAGGTTGCGTCTGATCGATCCCGGTTCAATGCGTCGTCAGCACCGCTTGCAGGGTGTCGAGTCGACGCTGCAGGTCGCGCCCTTTCGCCCTCTCGATCTCGGTCCCAGCGGCCCGCGGGAATCTTGGCGGGGGAACGAGAACCGCTTCATGAGTCGAATGACCCTGTTTCGCACAGTGGTTTGCTTGAGTCCTGCCGGACTGCCCAAATTCCTGAGTGCGCAGGTCGGAAAATGCCTCGGCATGAGGCAACCGGCAATCGCTCGGCCATGATATCGGCCCTTGTCCATTCTGTCTTGACTCGGAGGAACCTGAAGATGAGCAACGAGAGAGCACCCGGCATGAGCCCTCTGACCATCGCCCTCGGTCTGGCGATCACCCTCGGTCCACTCACGGCCTTGTCTTTCGGAAGCAGGTACGCGGGCGAAGAGACGATGGAGCGCGCGCGTGCCGGCCTCGTCAACGCCAAGCCGTCCGATCCGTTCGCCGGTTACGACAGTACCCGCACACCCGGCTACGGCGTCGACAAGAGCCTCGCCGACATCACTGGCGGAGCGGCGATCTTCAGTCAGCTGCAGTCGGCGATCAAGGTTGCAGGTGCCGAGGCAATGCTTCGGGGCGACGGTCCGTATACGGTCTTCGCCCCCAGCAACGATGCGTTCGCCCGTCTGCCGCAAGAGCGTTTGGATGCCCTCATGACCGATCCGGCTGCACTGCGGGACGTGATTGCGGCGCATGTCGTCCCCGGTCGTCTCAGTGCGACCGACATGATGCAGGGGCGCACGGCCACCACCCTCGCCGGTCATCCGCTCCAGGTCGGTGTGGAGGGCCACCTGAAGGTTGCTGATGCGACCGTGACCCAGTCGATCGTGGCCAATAACGGCATCGTTCATGTCATCGATCGGTTGATGCTGTAAGGCCTTTACGCCGGGCGCCTGCGGTGCGGCGCCCGGCGGGTGAAGGCCCACAGGTGTGTCGGCGCGGTCTCGTCCGTGCCGTGCGCTGTCTTCTCCCTTGCTCGCATACCTGTGCCCCTGGGCAAGCGCCACAGCCTTCGAGCTTGCAAAGACCGTATCCCAACCATCGTTGATGGTCTGACCAACACGCGCTCCGGACCGGCAAGGATCGGTTGCTCTGTGAGGTGCATCGCGCAGCTCACCGATCCGGAGGTAGACGCCTGGAGCAGGAAGCGGGCGGGGGAAGGTATTGGTCCGCGATTTTTTCCGAGCCGGCGCGGCTTTTCGGATCCGCTTTGGGTAGACTTCCGGGTTTAGGCCCCCGACCCGAACTGGAGTCCAGGCATGCACCGCACCAGCGGCATTCTGCTTCACCCGACATCGCTGCCCGGCCGGTTCGGCATCGGCGATCTCGGGCCTTCTGCCCGTCGTTTCGTGGATTTTCTCGCGGCAGCGGGGCAGGGGTTGTGGCAGATGCTGCCGCTCGGTCCGACCGGATATGGCGAATCACCGTATCAGTGCACCTCTGCCTTCGCCGGAAATCCTCTGCTGATCAGTCCCGAGCTCCTGCTCCAGGACGGATGGATCGATCCGGATGATCTGAGCTCATCGAGATTTTCGAACGACGATGTGGATTTCGGTGCCGTGCTTCCTTGGAAGCGCAGGCTTCTGTCGCGGGCGGTGAAGGCGTTTCATGAGCGTGCAGGCGACGCCGATCGCGAGGACTATGCGCGGTTCCGCGAGACGCATGCGGACTGGCTGGATGACTTCGCCCTCTATCATGCGCTCAAGGTTCACCATGGCTATCGCCCCTGGACCGAATGGCGCGCCGAGTATGCGCGACGGGATCCGGATACACTGGCGCGTTGGGGCGCGGCGCACGCAGGTGAGCTGGAGGCCCAGCACCTGATCCAGTATCTCTTCTTCAAGCAATGGTCCGCCCTCCGTGCCTATGCCAACAGCCACGGCGTCCGTCTGATCGGTGATATGCCGATCTTCGTCGCCCACGATTCGAGTGAGGTGTGGACGCATCGGGAGTGGTTCCAGCTCGATGAAGCGGGTCATCCGACAGTCGTCGCCGGTGTCCCCCCGGACTATTTCAGCGCCACCGGGCAGCGCTGGGGCAATCCACTCTATGATTGGCCGAGTTTGGCGGCAGACGGCTACCGTTTCTGGGTGCAGCGTCTGCGCAGGGTGCTGGAGCTGGTGGATTACGTGCGGATCGACCACTTCCGGGGATTCGCCGGCTACTGGGAGATCCCAGCCCACGAGGAGACCGCCATCAACGGTCGTTGGGTGCCGGGGCCGGGGATGGCGCTCTTCGACGCCTTGCGCGCGGCGCTCGGCGATGACCTGCCGCTGATCGCCGAAGACTTGGGCGTCATCACCCAGGACGTCGAGACCCTGCGCGACCAGCTTAAGCTTCCCGGAATGGCGGTCCTGCAATTCGGATTCGAGGACACCGCGGGCGGGTTTGGCCGCTCCTCTTTTCTGCCCCACAATCATCGTCGGCGCCTGGTCGTCTATACGGGCACCCATGACAACAACACGCTGCTCGGCTGGTGGTCGCTGCGCGACCCTGCGACCCAGCACAACGCCCGGCTCTATCTCAACAGCGACGGCACCGAGGTGCACTGGGATTTCATTCGTGGCGCGCTCGCGTCGGTCGCGGCGCTCGCGCTGTTTCCGATGCAGGATGTCTTGGGGCTGGGGCCGGAGGCATGCATGAACCGGCCGGGAACGTCCGAGGGCAATTGGGTCTGGCGTTATCGTGATGACATGCTCACGGATGCCGCGGCCGATCGCCTGCGGGTGCTCAGTCGGCTCTATGGGCGGTTACCTGTTCCGATCTGATCGCAGCGCGGGCACCGGGCGTTCAGCAGCAAGCGCGCGCCTTTGCGACGGTCGACAGTGCCTCACGAAGGCTCCGAGCCCGGCCCCGCGGGGCCGGGTTGCCATGGAGAGCGAGGCCTGTCGGTCGAGCGCCATCCACCCGACGCCCGGGTCAACAGGAATGGCAGTAGTATCTCGGCAGTCCCGCCAAACGGCAGGCCTGTTTGCAGCCGCCGTTCGGGAACAGTCCCTCCAGGTGCTTCCGGGTACAAGGGACATGCGGGGAGACATGACCCCCGATCGTCTTGATCACGACACGCGGGGAAGGCGGGATCTCATGGGTCGCGTAGTATTCGCGCAGGAAGTTGATGACCGCCCAGTGGCACTCGGTCAGATTGATGCCTTCATCTTCGGCCAACGCCTTGGCGACCGTGGGGTCCCAGTCACCGAAATCGGCGAGATGGCCTTGCTTGTTGAGCTCGAACTTCCGTCCGGCGATCTGCATGGTGGACATACATCGCTCCTCCACCCGCTAGGTGGTCTGATACGGCTTGGTGGTCATCGCGCCTGTCCTTTGGCTCCGGTTCCGTGTGCGTCTCCAGTCGGACCGGCCCTCGGTCCGAATAGACAATTGTCAATGCAATCCTCGGTAATG
>Ga0316578_10000151_pt1 | contig 18178 bp, 17 predicted proteins | sample J0NA_2_FD_203076 | JGI IMG/M metagenome (GOLD analysis project Ga0316578, IMG submission 203076) | Rhizosphere microbial communities from salt marsh grasses in Alabama, United States - J0-2_160517rDrC | ecosystem: Host-associated > Plants > Roots > Rhizosphere | place: USA: Alabama | collected... | reverse complement strand
CCGCCTGCGGCTTTTGTTGCGCAGTTGTCGTGGAAGGGCAGGCCCATCAGGTCCCGGCCCCAGAGCACGGCCTCCGGGTTCAGCGGCTCATCGACGCTGGCGAGTCGGCTGCGGCCGTTATGCGCGCGTCAGGCGCTCGGCTGCACCACCTGTGCAATCCGCCGCCGCAGCTCCTTGTAGAAGGCCCATTTCGAACTGAACCCGTGGGGCCCGGGCTCCGGCACCGGTTTGCCGTTCGCGTCCACGGGCGACGAGAAGGCGCGAACGAACTCGATCGCCTTCTCGGCACCCTGGCGGAACAGCAGCGCCTTGTCCTCGTCGGGCAGGTCGAAGTCGATCCAGTCGATGGGTTTGGTGCTGCCGTCCGGGTATTCGCGCACGCAGGGGATGTATTGGACCAGGTGCTTGTAGTCGGGATTGCGGCGGATGAACTCGTAGTCCAGCTGGTGGCGGGTGCTGTTCAGCAGCATACCGGTGAAGGCGCTGAGGCCGGCGAAACCGGTGTTCCCGCGATAGGGTCGGGAGATGTCGACGCGGTTGTCGTACTGGAGCTTGACGCCGAAGGTGGGCATTCGCGGCACCCTATGCGGGGCATGGAATGCATTGATCGGGAAGTTGGACAGGAGGCCGCCGTCGACGAACAGCGCGCGGTCCGGAGGCTCGCCGTCGCTGGTTTGCTCGCGGTACAGGCCGGCGTGGTCGTTCCAGCGCGCCCAGGCGCCGTCGTCGTTGGGCAGCGGCTCGATGCGCAGCGGCTCGAAAAAGAACGGGATGGACATGGAGGCCCGCGCAAACAGGGCCGGGTTGACGCTTCCCGGGTCGGCCCAGTACAGCTCGGCCATGGACGGGAATTCCACCCGGGTCTCGCTCCAGATGTCGGCGGTGACGATGACCAGGCGGGCGTCCGGCGCGCTGTCGTCGTCGTCTGCGAACGGCTCGGCGCCGCGCATTGCCAGGCCGTTGGGCCGGCGCGCGAGCCTGGCCGCGAGCTCGTCGTTGCTGTCGATGCCCTCGGCGCGCAGCAGCCCGCCGAGCCAATGCAGGAAATGCTCGCCGGGGTTGAGTCCGTAGGTGTGCGTCAGACGGTCCTTGACCCCGAGGAAGCGGGCGGCCAGGCGCATGACCTTGAAGGTGCTGACGGGTTGGCCGTCGAGCGCCAGGTCGATGAAATCGCGCACGTCGCGGCCGCCGTCCACGAAGCTGTAGAAGTCTTTGCGCGCCAGCTCCGCCAGCAGCTTCGGGCTCTTGGCCTGCTCCGGGTCGTCCAGGCCGGCCAGCAGCAGCGCATTGATGGAGCCGGCCGAGGTGCCGCCGACGCCGAGAAACCGGAGTCCCAATTGCTCCAGCGCCCAGGTGTAGCCGACCAGCGCGATACCGAGCAGGCCGCCGCCCTCCATGACCAGGTCGACGTACTGGTGCCCGGCGGCATCGACGATGTCGCTGATCGCGTGCTCCGGCTCGCGGATATGCGCGGCCAGGTCCTGCAGGGGGCGGTTCAGCAGCGGGTCTTCGATCAGGCTCGTGATGTCCATCTGCGGAGTATGGAGTAGGGAGTACCAAGTAACGGGCGGGCCGTTGCGGTGCCGGGGCTCAGGCGGCGACCGCGAGGCGTGCTCTGGCGCGGGCGATGGAGGCGCGGACCTGCTCGGGGGCGGTGCCGCCGATGTGGTTGCGGGCGGCAACGGAGCCTTCCAGCGTCAGCACGTCGAACACGTCGGGACCGATCGCCGGGGAGAAGCGCCGCAGCTCGTCCAGGTCCAGCTCGGCGAGGTCGCGGCCGCTCTTCACGCCCAGGGCGACGGCCTTGCCCACGATCTCGTGGGCGTCCCGGAACGGAATGCCCTTGTGCACCAGGTAGTCGGCCAGGTCGGTTGCCGTCGAAAAGCCCTGTCTCGCGGCGGCGCGCATGCGCTCGCGGTTGCAGCTCAACCTGCCCATCATGTCGGCGAATACCTTCAGGGAACCGCGCAAATTATCGGCAGTGTCGAACAAGGGCTCCTTGTCCTCTTGATTGTCCTTATTGTAAGCGAGCGGCTGACCTTTCATCAGCGTCAAAAGGGCCATCATATGTCCAAAGATTCGGCCGCTTTTGCCGCGGATAAGCTCCGGCACGTCCGGATTCTTCTTCTGCGGCATGATGGATGAGCCGGTGCAGAAGGCGTCCGCCAGCTCGATGAAGCCGAACTGGGCCGATGACCACAGGATTAGCTCCTCGGAGAAGCGTGACAAGTGCATGATCAGGATGGAAGCCGCAGCGGTGAATTCGATGGCGAAGTCGCGATCGGAGACCGCGTCCAGCGAGTTCTCGGCCGGGGCATCGAACCCGAGCAGACCGGCAGTATAGAAGCGGTCGATGGGAAAGGTGGTGCCGGCCAGGGCGGCGGCGCCCAGCGGCATCACGTTGGCGCGCCGGCGGCAGTCCGCCAGACGCCCGGCATCGCGCTCCAGCATTTCCAGCCAGGCCATCATGTGGTGGCCGAAGGTGACCGGTTGCGCCACCTGGAGGTGGGTGAATCCGGGCATGATCGTCGCCGCCTCGCGCTCGGCCAGGTCGAGCAGGGCCAGCTGAAGCCGACGGATGCCCGCGCTCAGCGCGTCGATCTCGTCGCGCAGCCACAGCCGGATGTCGGTGGCGACCTGATCGTTGCGCGAGCGGCCGGTATGCAGCCGTTTGCCGGGCTCGCCGATATCGGCGGTCAGCGCCGCCTCGATGTTCATGTGCACGTCTTCGAGGGGCACCGACCAGGCGAGCTCGCCGCGCTCGATCCGCCCGCGGATGCGCGCGAGGCCCTCGACGATGGCGTCGGCCTCTTCGCTGCTCAAAATGCCCTGGCGGGAGAGCATCCGGGCATGGGCGATGGAGCCTGTGATGTCGTAGGGATAGAGCCGCTGGTCGAAGCCGATGGAGGCGGTGAATGCCTCGACGAAGGCATCGGTGGGCTCGTCAAAACGGCCGGCCCAAGGCTTTGCGGCATGGCTGTCGTTCATCGTCCTTCCGTAAGGTGATAGATTTGCGGGAGCGGTCGATGCTGGCACGGGACGCTGCACCGGCGCGCAAACAATGAGACTACTACAAGCACAGCATTGAGGAGAGCATGACCGGGGACGACTCGCTGTACCGGGCGACCGGACCTGCCGGCCAGCACGCGGGCATCGCCATGCGCGCCAATATTTCCAACCGGCTGCGTCTCGGTCTGCTGCCGGATTTCTGCAGCCTGCCGATGACCCTCGGCGTCGTGCTCTACGGCGAGCTGCTGGCGATCCTGCTGTCGCTGGCTTCGCCGAGCCCGCTGGCCTCGCTGTGGGAGCGGCTGGGGCCGATGTCGCTGCTGGTGATGATCATCGCGCTGTTGAGCGCGACACTGCTGTGTCTCCTGGGGCGGGTGCTGGTGCGGGCCGGGATGCGCTTTGCGGCGCTGATCGCCTGGTCGGTGATCGTCGGCATCGCGGTGCTGGCGGCCTGGGGCGCCGCGCTGCTGCTGCCCTGGGCGCAGAGCGGGCACCTGTTTCCCGACGATGGCGCCCGCGGCCTGATGATCCGAGCGGCATTGATCGCAGCCATCGTCGGCGCTCTGATGTTGCGATACCTTTACCTGCACGACCAGTGGCGGCGGCAGGTGGAGGCCGTCGCCAACGCCCGTTTCAAGACCCTGCAGGCACGCATCCGGCCGCATTTTCTGTTCAACAGCATGAACACGATCGCCAACCTCACCCGCACCGACCCGAAGCTCGCCGAGGAGGTGGTGGAGGACCTGGCCGACCTGTTCCGGGCCTCGCTGGCCACCGAAAGCGTCGTCACGACCCTCGACGAGGAACTGGACCTGGTGCGCCGCTATCTGAACATCGAGGCGCAGCGGCTCGGCAATCGCATGACCATCGACTGGGACCTCGACGGTCTGCCCGGCGATGCCCCGGTGCCGCCCCTGATTCTTCAGCCGTTGGTGGAGAATGCGGTCTATCATGGCATCCAGCCGTCTCCCGGCCCGGGTCGGATCCAGATCGTGGGCCGCTTCCGACGTGGAATCATCAATCTGAGCATCCGCAACAGTCTGCCCGATGCGGCGCCGGAGAGCGATAAGACCCGGCACGGCAACCGCATCGCCGTGCAGAACGTTTCGCAGCGTCTGGAAGCCATGTATCCGGGCACCGCGCGCTTGTCGCAATCGCGGATCGAAGGCGACTATCTGGTGCGGCTGTCCTTCCCCTACATCAGGAGTCAGGCATGAGAATCCTGCTGGTCGATGACGAGGTACCGGCGCGGGAGCGGTTGCGCCGGCTGGTGGCCGAATGCGAAGACGACTACGAGGTCGTCGGCGAGGCCGATCGCGGCGACGAGGTGGTGGACCTCTGCATCGAGCACGATGCCGACGTCGTGCTGCTGGATATCCAGATGCCGGGAGCCGACGGTCTCGAGGTGGCGCAGGCGCTGGCGATGCTGGAGCCGCCGCCGGCCGTGGTACTAGTCACCGCCTACGCCGAATTCGCGCTGGATGCCTTCGACTGCAAGGTGGCCGACTACCTCGTCAAGCCCGTGCGTCGCGAGCGCCTGTGCGCGGCGCTGAGGCGGCTGAGCGAAACCACCCGCCCGCAGCGCGTATCCGTGCCGGCGGGCACGTCGGGCAGGGCGCGGAGGCGGCACCTCAGCGCCCATTACCGCGGCGGCGTGCAGACGGTCCCCATCGAGAACATTCTCTATCTGCTGGCCGAGCAGAAGTATGTCACGGTACGGCATCATGGGGGCCGCATGCTCGTGGACGAGTCGCTGAAGGCCCTGGAGCAGGAGTTCCCGGACCGCTTCATGCGCATCCACCGCAATGCGCTGGTCGCGAGCGAACGGCTCGTGGGCCTGGAGAAGGGCGCCGAGGGCGCCAGCCTGGCCGTGCTCAACGGCTGCGACGAGCGTCTGCCCGTGAGCCGGCGTCATCTGCCGGAGGTGCGCCGCTTCCTGCGCAACGGCTGACTGCCGCCTCGCGTCATCCGGGCATCCGCCGCCGGCCGAACCGGCGGCCCGCCGTTATGCCCATCCGGCGCCGCGACACACCGGCGGCCGGCCGTGTTCAATACCCCTGTTTGCTGGAATTCCTTCATGACCGAGACCATCCGTATCGCCACCCGCAAATCCCCGCTCGCCATGTGGCAGGCCGAACATGTGGCCGCCGCCCTGCGCGGCCTGCACGACGGCCTGGTGGTCGAGATCGTCGGCATGACCACCCGGGGCGATCAGATGCTCGACGCGCCGCTGGCTAAGGTGGGCGGCAAGGGGCTGTTCGTCAAGGAGTTGGAGGTGGGCATGCTGGCCGGTGAGGCGGACATCGCCGTGCACTCCATGAAGGACGTGCCGGTGGAGTTCCCCGAGGGACTGCACCTGGCCGCGATCCTCGAGCGCGAGGACCCGCTGGACGCCTTCGTCTCCAATCGCTTCGAGGCGCTCGCGGACCTGTCGGAGGGCGCCGTCGTCGGCACCTCGAGCCTGCGCCGCCAGTGCCAGCTCGCCGCCCGCCGTCCGGACCTCCGCATCGAGCCGTTGCGGGGCAATGTCAACACCCGCCTGCGCAAGCTCGACGAAGGCGAGTTCGACGCCATCATCCTCGCCGCGGCCGGCCTGATCCGGCTCGGCTTCGGCGAGCGCATCCGCGCACGCATTGCCACCGACGACAGCCTCCCCGCCATCGGTCAGGGCGCCATCGGCATCGAATGCCGCAGCGACGACGAGCGCGTGCACCGGCTCATCGCACCACTGCACCATCAGGCGACCGCCGAGCGCGTCGTCGCCGAACGGGCTATGAACGCCCGCCTGCACGGCGGCTGCCAGGTGCCCATCGCGGGCCATGCCGTGCACGGCGACGACGGCGGCCTGCACCTGCGCGGTCTGGTGGGCATGCCGGACGGCAGCCGGGTCATGCGCGCCGAGCGCAGCGGACCCGCGGCCGATGCCGAGCGCATCGGCACCGAGGTTGCCGAGGATTTGCTCGAGCAGGGCGCCGGCGAGGTGCTTGCCGCGCTGAACGAGCCGGCAGTGGCCCAATGAGCGCGCCTTGCAGCCTCGGCGGGCGGGGCGTGCTGGTGACGCGCCCGGCGGCCCAGGCCGAGAACCTGTGCCGGCTGGTGGACGCCGCCGGCGGCCGCCCGATTGCCTTCCCGACCGTCGAGATCCTGCCCGCCTGCGACCTGGATTCGGCCCGGGCTCGGCTGGCCGAGTCCTGGGACATCATCCTGTTCGTCAGCCGCAACGCCGTCGAGCAGGGCTGTGCACTGCGTCCGCCCGGGGGGTTCGGCGCGGCTTTGGTCGGCGCGGTGGGACGGGCCACTGCCGCCGCGCTTCATGCCGCCGGCATACCGCCCCAACTGGTGCCGGCGGCGGGCTTCGACAGCGAGTCGCTGCTGGCCCTTCCGGAACTGACCGGCGTGGCCGGCAAGCGCGTGCTGATCGTGCGCGGCGAGGGTGGCCGGGCGTTGCTCGGCGAGACGCTTGCCGTGCGAGGCGCCGAGGTCCACTTCGCCGAGGTCTACCGGCGCAGCATCCCCGCCGTGGAGATCGGCCCGCAGCTGTCGCTGTGGCGCGCCGAGGTGGGCTTCGTCACCGCCACCAGCGACGAGGTGCTGAACAACCTGATGCAGATCGTTGGCGACGCCGGCCGCGACTGGCTGCTGGAGACGCCGCTGGTCGTGATCAGCGAGCGCGGCGCCGCCGGCGCTATGCAACTGGGCTTTCGGACCGTGGCCGTGGCCGAGGAGGCCAGCGATGCCGGTATCGTCGATGCGCTGTGCCGGCTGGCCTGGTCGCGACCGGCGGCGGGCTGATGCCCGCGGCGGCTGCCGGGCCGCGGCGCTGGCTGCCGTGGCTGCTGGCGCTTCTGGTTGTGTTGCTGGCGGCCGGCGCCGTCATCGTCGGGCAGATCTACTGGACGGGGCTGCACGGCAGCATGGACCGTCTGCAAGCGTCCATCGCCGCCGCCCGGCAGCAGCAGCGGATCATGGCCGAACGGGTGCGGGAGGCCGAGACGGTGCTGGCCGAGCGGGCCAGCCAGTTGGGCAGTGACAAAGCGGGCGCCGGCCTCCCTGGACCCGACGCCAAGACCTTGCTGGCGCTGGCGGACGAACTGGACGCCCTCGCCGCGGGCTTGGATGGCGGCCGCGGTGCTGCCGAGGCGGCCATCGACTGGACCCGGCTGCGGGCGGATCTGCGCGTGCTGGCCCGCGAGGCCGGCCGGCTGCCGCCGCGGCACGAGACCGGCGTCAGCGTCGGCGGCCGCGAGCTGCGGCTGCTGCTGGAACAGGCCGAGCAGGCCGCCGGACTGGGTGATGCGGTGCTGACCGGTGGTCTGCTGGATGCCGCGGAGCGCCTTCTGGGCCGCCACTACCATGGCGGGCGGCACTGGGGGGAAGCGGGTGCCGCGCTGGCCGCGCGGGTCGCTCGCGCGCGGGCCCGGCTCGGCGTATCGCCGGCGGAGACCGCCACCGGGCTGCGCCGGCTTGCCGGGCAGGTGCGTGGGCTGGCCGAGCAGTGAGTCTGGATTCCGCGGTCGGCCCGGTTACCCGGCCGAGTGTTGGCAGAGAAATCAGCGGGTTTGGGATGCGCTGATCGCCACCCACCGACTGCAGGCCGCATGGCCGCCCTCATGTCCCAGCGCCGCGGCCCCATTTGCGTCCATCTGCGTTCATTCGCGGATCAATGCTCTTTACGGGTTGATGCGTAGGCGCCGCTGATCGCCGTCGAAATCGAAATCCGGATCGAACTCAGGAGACCGGGACCAATGCGGGGATCAGCTGCCGGACTCGGTTCGGCCCGGGCTGTCGGCGGCGTACTCGAAGGCGTCGGAGAACATGTGGTCCATGCCCAGGCCCATCGCCTCGAAGGTGCCGCGACCGGCCTCGACCATGGCCGGCGGGCCGCTCAGATAGACATCGTAGCCGGCGATGTCGGGATGGTCGCCGGCCACAGCCTCATGCACATAGCCGGTGCGTCCGCTCCAGTCCGGGTCCGGCTCGGACAGCACGGGTATGAAGCTGAAGTTGCCGTGTTCGCGGGCCCAGCGTTCGGGCAGCTCGGCCAGGTACAGATCGCGGCGCGAGCGCACGCCCCAGTAGAGTTGCATCGGCCGCGTCATGCCGGCGTGGAAGGCATGTTCGAGCATGGCCTTGATGGGGGCGAAGCCGGTGCCGCCGCCGACGAAGAGGATGGGCCGGTCGCTGTGCTCACGCAGCACGAAGGTGCCGAGCGGCGCCTGGATGCGCAGGATGCTGCGCTCCGCCAGCTGGTCGAAGACATGGTCGGTGAACTCGCCGCCCGGTACGCGGCGCACGTGCAGCTCGATCAGCCCGTCGTCATGGGGCGCGCTGGCTATCGAGAAGGCGCGCCGGCGCCCGTCCGGCAGCATGAAATCCAGGTACTGGCCCGCGAAGAACTGGAGCCGCTGCCCGTCCGGCAGCTTGAGCCGCAGGCGCATGACATCGTGGTTCAGCGGGGTCTTCTCTGCGACGCGGCAGGGCAGGGTGCGTACTTCGACCTCGCCGACGGTCTCCACCTCCGAGACACGCAGTACCAGGTCCGAGCGGGGCTCGGCCTGGCAGGTCAGGCAGGCGTTGGCGGGCTGGCCCTCCAGCGCTTCGGTGCGTCCGTCCGGATAGGCCACCTCGCCGCTGACCAGCGCTGCGGTGCAGCTGCCGCAGGTCCCGTTGCGGCAGCCGTAGGGAAGACCCACGCGGGCGGCGATGGCGGCCTCGAGGATGGTCTGGCCAGGCTCGACGGTGAAGGCGTGGCCGGCGGGCTCCGTACGGACATGGAAACTCATCGTTGTACTGCTCGCTGCTGGTGGACGGTTGCGCGTCGCGTGCCTGACCCTACCATGTTCCGGCGAAGCCGTGCCGGCGCAACCCCGGTGTGGTGCAGCCCCCACTCGCATTGGAGGATATCCATGATCATCGTTGGCTGCGGCTACATCGGCCGCGCTGTGGCCCGGGCCTGTGCCGCCCGAGGCGAGTCCGTCGTCGGCATCGTGCGCAGCGCCGAGAGCGCCGCCGCGGTGGAGGCAACCGGGGCCCGCGCGCTGCGCCTGGATCTAAGCCGGGAGCTGCCCGATGACCTCGACGGCCTGGCCACGGCCGGCGAGCTGGTGTTCCACTTCGCGCCGCCGCCTGGTGAAGGCGACCAGGACCCGCTCACCGCGCGCCTGGTAGCTCTGTTCGGGCGCGGCGGCGCGCCCCGGCGCGTGGTCTACATCGGCACCACCGGGGTCTACGGCAACTGCGGCGGCGACTGGGTGGACGAGGACCGGCCGGTGCAGCCCGTCGCTGCCCGGGCCAGGCGCCGCTGGGACGCCGAGCAGCGCCTGCGGGCCTGGAGCGCGGCCAGCGGCGGCGAGCTGGTGATCCTGCGCGTGGCGGGGATCTACGCCTGTGATCGGCTGCCGCTGGCACGCATCGAGAGCGGGCAGCCGGTGGTGCGGGCGGACGAGGCGCCGTGGACTAACCGCATCCATGCTGAAGACTTGGTCGCGGTGTGCCTTGCCGCCATGGAGCAGGCTCCGGCCGGCGGCCTCTACAACGTCTGCGACGGTCATCCGAGCACGATGACCGACTATTTTTGCCGCGTTGCCGATGCCGCCGGGCTGCCGCGGCCACCGCAGATCCCGCTCGCCGAGGCGCCGGGACAGGTCTCCGCCGGAATGCTGTCGTACCTGGCTGAATCACGCCGGCTCAGCAACCGGCGCATGCTCGAGGAGCTGAGCCTGAGCCTGCGCTATCCGAACCTGGAAGCCGGCCTGGCGGCCTGCTTTCCGACCACGTGATGGCCATGCGTTCCGGACGGCTGTCAGTGCCGGCCGACGCCATTGGTAGAATCCCGCGACCGGCGCGACTGCCGCGCCGGTCCAACCACGACGAGGAGTCACCGATGAGTTTGCTGAGACGCCTTCGGGCTGTCCCCGTGCTGGCCGCAGTCGGCCTGCTGTCGTCAACGCCGCTGCTGGCGGTGGAGGACGAGGACTTCGGGTTCGATACCACCGAGGACCTGTACATGATCTGCTCGACGCCGTCGGATGCGGCCGAGGCGGTGCCGGCCAGCTTCGCCTGCCGCGCTTTCATCGAGGCGACGGTGCAGTATCACGACGAGGTATCGAACCGGCGCAACCTGAAGCGGCTGATCTGTTACCCGGCTACGGCGACCGTCGCCGACGGACGTCAGGCCTTCGTATCCTGGGCCGAGGCCAACAAGGACAACGCCAAGCTCATGAACGAGCAGCCCGTTGTCGGCCTGGTAAGAGCCTTGGCGGCAGCCTATCCGTGCCGTTGACCGCCGGCTCACCGCGCCATTGCCGTCCATCGCTGGCGCCGCAGGCGCCGTTACTTCTGATTGAGGATCTCCACCGATGATGACCAGGCCCCCGTCTCTGCTGCCTGCTGCCGCGTGCGCCGCTGCGCTGGTGCTCGCCGGCTGTGGCACCACCACCACCCAGCGTGCCGGCTCCGGCGCCGCCCTCGGTGCTGCCGGCGGCGCGCTGATCGGGTCCCTGAGCGCCGATGCCGGGCGGGGGGCGCTGATCGGTGCGGGCGTCGGCGCCCTCGGCGGCTTCCTGGCGGACCAGCACGCCAAGGGGAACATCGACTGATCCTGCCGGTCTTTGGTCAAACGACCGGTGCGGCCCGGAGCGGCCGCACCGACCCTTTGCGCCGGCAGCGACGCCACGACCAACGAGGCCTGACAATGACCAAGACGATTCCGATTTTCACCGCCGCCCTGCTCAGCATCGCCGTCGCCGGCTGCGGCGGCACCACTGCCTCGCGGACCGCGACCGGGGCCGCCGGCGGTGCGGCGGCCGGCGCCGCGGTGGGTTCGATGAGCGGCGATGCCGGCAAGGGCGCGCTCATCGGTGCCGGTGTCGGCGCACTGGGCGGCCTGGCGGTGGACCAGCACCAGAAGGAGAAGGAGCGCGAGGAGCGGCGCCGGAACCAGCAGTACTACTACTGATCCGGTTCCAGGGCCGCCGGCGTCGGCGGCTCTGACCATCCCGGCAAGGTGCCGGAGATGGCCGACCGATGCCCCTGGAGTACCTGACCCACGTCCGGCACATCCTGTTCGAACTCGCGCCCTCGCTGCTACTCGATTTCTTCATTGCCGGTCTGCTGCATGTCTACCTGCCGCCAGCACTGATCCAGCGCCGCCTGACGTGGTGCGCATCCATTCCAGGTGACGGGCAGCACGAGCCGTTGACGGGCCTTGTTGACGCTGTCCGGGCAATGCACTAGCTTTATTCTTGATTCCAGCGTCTTCGGGCCGAAGCGTCCCCACTCCGCCACCGTTACCAGCCTCTACCCGCCAGCATCGCTCCGGTCGAGCAGCCGGGGACATTGCAGGATCGAGCTCAACGGAGCCGCTTCGTGCGCCGTCGCACCTCCGCGTCCGGCCGCAAGTCCGCCAACTCCATCCCGCCCCGTCGCCCCGCCAACGACCGCGCTTCGCCGGCGTGCAGAAGATCGCGTGAGCCATGTACAGGCTCTCGGCTGCAACGGTCAGGTCCCGGCGCTGGCGGGTCGTGCCCAGTACTCGGCCCCGCAGGGATACGGCATGGAAATGTCGTTCGCCGCCGGTCGGTTTGTGCGTTGATCGGCCGGCGGTGTCCGCGCGCTCAATGCACGAACCGATTCGAGAGTGAGCGATGAGGATTTATGTAGGCAACCTCAAGTACTCGGTCACCGATGACGAGCTGATGGCGATGTTCAGCGAGTTCGGCGAAGTGGCCAGCGCCGACGTCATCAAGGACAAGTTTTCCGGCCAGTCGAAGGGGTTTGGCTTCGTCGACATGCCGAACAAGTCCGAGGCCGAGGATGCCATCCAGGCCCTGAACGATGTCATGCAGAACGGCCGCAAACTGACCGTGAACGAGGCGCGGCCCCGGTCGGAGCGCGCGCCCCGGCGTTTCTGAACGGCGCCGCCCCCGCGCCCCGGGCGTTTGGGAGCGATCCGCCGGCAGTGCCGACGGCTCAGGAGGGTCGTGGGCCGCGCCGCAGCGGGTCGCTTCCACAGTCAGCAACGCCGTCGCTGCCGGCGGCCATGTGCAGCATTTGCCTTCAGCGGCTCGGATCGATTCCGAGCGATGGCCACATGGCCTCCACGCGGCGCTTGACCTCGTCGTCCATCCGGATCGGCCGTCCCCATTCCCGGCTGGTCTCACCGGGCCATTTGTTGGTGGCGTCGAAGCCGATCTTCGAGCCCAGCCCCGACACCGGTGAGGCGAAGTCCAGGTAGTCGATGGGCGTGTTCTCCACCATCACCGTATCCCGAGCCGGGTCCATGCGCGTGGTCATGGCCCAGATCACGTCCGGCCAGCTGCGGGTGTCGACGTCGTCGTCGACAACGATGACGAACTTGGTATACATGAACTGGCGCAGGAAGGACCAAACGCCCATCATCACGCGCTTCGCGTGCCCCGGGTATTGCTTCTTCATGCTCACGACCGCGAGGCGGTAGGAGCATCCCTCGGGCGGCAGGTAGAAGTCCGCGATCTCCGGGAACTGCTTTTGCAGGATCGGAACGAACACTTCGTTCAGCGCAACCCCCAGGATGGCCGGCTCGTCGGGCGGGCGGCCAGTGTAGGTGCTGTGATAGATGGGGTCGGGGCGCTGGGTCATGCGCTCGATGGTAAACACCGGGAAGTCGTCCACCTCGTTGTAATAGCCGGTATGGTCTCCGTACGGACCTTCGGGCGCTGTCTCTCCGGGGCGCAGATATCCCTCCAGCACGATCTCCGCGCTGGCCGGCACCTGTAGATCACTGCCGATGCAGTGGGCCAGCTCGGTGCGGTGGCCGCGCAGCAGCCCGGCGAAGGCGTATTCCGACAGCGTGTCCGGCACCGGCGTGACGGCGCCGAGAATGGTGGCGGGATCGGCGCCCAGGGCGACCGCCACAGCAAAGGGCTCGCCGGGATGGACGCGCTGCCAGTCGCGGAAATCCAGCGCCCCGCCGCGGTGGGCCAGCCAGCGCATGATGACGCGGTTGCGGCCGAGCACCTGCATGCGGTAGATACCGAGATTCTGCCGCGGCTTGTCGGGGCCGCGGGTCACCACCAGGCCCCAGGTGATCAGTGGCGCCACGTCGCCGGGCCAGCAATGCTGGATCGGCAGCCGTCCCAGGTCGACATCGCCGCCCTCGAAGACCTGCTCCTGGCAGGGAGCGTTGCGGCGCACCTTCGGGGCCATGTCAAGCACCTTCCGGAAGATCGGCAGCGTGCGCCAGGCCTCCTTCATGCCCTTCGGCGGGTCCGGCTCCTTCAGGAAGGCCAGCAGCCGGCCGACCTCCCGCAGCGCCGTCACCGACGATTCGCCCATGCCCAAGGCGACCCGCTGCGGCGTCCCGAACAGGTTGCCTAGCAGCGGTATCCGCGAGCCCTTCGGCCGCTCGAACAATAGCGCCGGGCCGCCGGTGCGCAGGGTGCGGTCGCAGATCTCGGTGACCTCCAGGTAGGGGTCCACCTCGATGCCGATGCGCTTGAGCTCGCCGCGGCGCTCGAGCTGTTCGATGAAATCGCGGAGATCACGGTACTTCATGCCGGTGTGCGGAAACCTCGGTTCGGGCGATGGGGTGGTCTGGAACTTGCTGCATGCATCAGCAACCGATGATGATAACAAGGGGCCGACCGCAGCGGCCCCGGATGAGGGTTGGTTGCCATGGCTGCGACGTCGCCAGAGGTCTGGTTGTTGTTGGACGACAGCGCCGGTGCCGAGCTCGATGCGCACGTGCTGTGGCTGGCGCAGGCGCTGCGCAGGCAGGGCATGGCCGCGGGTATCGTCGCACTCGGGCGCGCGGATGAGGGCCGGGCGCGGCTGCCCGCGGCGCCGGCGGACGTGCGGGTCAGGCCGCTGGGCGGGACGCCGGCGGCGCTGCTGGCCGCGCTCGCGCGCGAGCGCCCGTTGCTGATCCACACCCACGGCAGCCGCGCCGGCCTGTGGGGCCGCCTGTGCGGCTGGCTGCTCGGCATCCCGGTGGTTTCCACCGTCCTCGGCGGCCGCCGCCGCGCCGGCCGCCGCTGCCTCGCAGACTGGGGCGATCGCCTGAGCCTGAGCCTGGCGCGCGGCCTGCTGGCGCTTGGCGGCCCGTTCCCGCCATTGCCGCCTGGAGCACGGGCCATCGACCAGGTCGTGCCGCTTGCCCCGGCGCCCGTGACGCTGCCGCGAACCGTTGCCTACGTGGGCTCCCTGGACCGCCATGAGGGGCCGGAACTGTTCTGCCGGCTCGCGAGCATGCTGCCGCCGATAGAATTCTCGGTCTACGGCGACGGTCCGCTGCGCGGCGAGCTGAACCGCCGTTACCCCTACCTGAGCTTCATCGCCGACCGCGCCACCGGCATCCCCTGGCACGACATCGGCCTGCTGTGCGTTACCGCCTCCGGCGTCCGCGGCTACCAGCGGTCGCTCGAGGCGATGTCCCACGGCGTCCCCGTGGTGGCCTTTGCGAGCCCGGCACTGGCCCGACTGGTCCGGTCCGGCGAGAGCGGCTGGCTGGTCAATCCCGGCAATCTCGCGGCCATGGCCCGCATCGTCGACCGTTGGGAGAGACTGGACGAGGATGCCCGCCGCGCCCTGTCCGATGGCGCACGGCGTTGCATCGCGGAACGCTTCTCGCCGCTGAACGCCCTGAGCACGGTGCTGGCGGTCTATGCCCGGGCCGTGAGCTGAAGCCCGGTCGCGGTGCCGCGCGATCCCTCTCCCGCCCCTCGCGCATCCGGGCGGCGCGGCCACGGGTGCGTGCAGTCTGCGCTCTCCGCTCGCAGGATGCATTGCAGATTGCAACAGGGTCTTTGCCGGAAAACGTTAAGTGATCAGCAGATTCCCGCCCCTGGCGCGGCTACAGTGACCCACCAATAAACAGCGGTCTCAGAGACCGTTGACGCACAGCCCCCGGATCACGGGCACGCCCCGAGTTGGGGGTCTACAAAGGGGACCTACCCGAATGAACGCCGATCTCGTTGTGGTCGCGGAGGCTTGGCGCGGCCTGCCGACGGCCGTACATCATCTGATGACCTATGTCGCGTTGGACCGCCAGATCCTGTGGGTCGATGCCGACGTCCTTCGCCGCAATGCCGCAGGGAGCGGCACCGTCGCGCCGCCGTTGAGCGGCGGCTGCGGTGAGCCGGCCCCATTCGACGTGATCTCGCAGCTGCCCCCGCTGCCGAGGGCCGGGCATCTCGCCTGTGTCGCCGATGGGCAGCATGCGGTGCGCCTGGTGGCCGCGACTGCCCGGCGCGTCGGTATCCGGCGGCCGGTCCTGTGGCTCGCGGCAGCCGAGGGTCGTCGTCTGACCGGTCTGATGAACGAGCAGGGCGTGGTGTACCACCAACTCGCCGATGCCCTGCCGGACACCGTCGATGCCGCGGCGTTGGCCGCCGACGCCGACCTGATCGTCACCGGTTCGCCGGCGGCCGCGGCAGTCTTCCCCGCGGAGAGGGCCCGGGTGCTGGCCGACGGCGTCAGTCCGGAGCTGTTCGCGACGCCGATGCAGCCGGCGCCGACGCTGCCCCTGGACCGGGCTGTAGCCGGCTTCCACGGGCGTATCGATGCCTCCTTCGACGCCGCTCTGCTGGACGCGGTCGCGCGGCGCCTGCCGCATTGGCGATTCCTCCTCATCGGCCCGCTCGCCAAGGATGCGCCGCCGCTCCCGCAGTTGTCGAACGTCACGGTCCTAGGGCCCCGGCCCCATGCGGAACTGCCCCGCTTCAGTCAGTACTGGACCGCTTCGATGCTGCTGCGCCGCGGCGCGGTCGGCGACCGCCTGCCGCAGCAGCTGCGGGAGTATGTTGCCGCCGGAGCGCCCATCGTCGGCCATTGCGACGGTCTGCCGCAGGCGTTGCGCCCGACGGTGTGGGGCGCCGACGGTGCGGACGACTTCGTGGCGGGACTGCAGGCAGCCCTGCGGGAGCCACGGGAGTTCCGCGCCCGCCGCCGCCGGGCGCTGGATGGCGATGTCTGGCCGGCGCGGGCTGCCGAGGTTGCGGCTATGCTCGACGCCCTGGTGCCCGCCGCCGAGCCCTGGGCGCAGGGTCGCAGCGAGGCCCGGCGGGTATCGATCTGAATCCATCGCGCGATCCCGGCAGCTGTGACGAGATGCCGCCGCGGCCCGGTGTCGGCGGCGGCATCAAGGCCATCGCGGGCTTTGCGCTGCTCCAGGCGCTCCTGCTCGCCGCACTGGTCGTCGCCGCCGAGGTAGGGCTGGCCTGGTTCAGCGGCGCGCAGCTCGAACGGCGTGCCGAAGGGGTTGCCCGCCTCCTGGCCGCGACCGCCGAAACGGGCCTGCCCGCCAACCGCGTTGAGCTGGAGAGGCTGGCCGGCGCTGCCCTGACCGGCGATCCGGACCTGTCCTACGTGCGGGTGCTGGACGGCGGCGGCGCCGTCGTCGCCGAGCGCATCCGCGCCGGCGAGCCGCTGCCGAGCGGGGCCGGTGCCGTTGCGGACCGGGGTCCCGACGCCATCGTCAGCGCCCGCGCGCCGCTGCCGTCCGACGCGGGTGGCGGCTACGTCGAAACCGGCATAGCCATGCACCACGCCGCGGGACAGCTCGGCCGCACCCGTGTCATCGTCATCGCGGTGGCCACCGCGGAGCTGCTGCTAGCCGCGGTCCTGATGGTCCTGATCGCGGGCCGCGTGAGCCGCCGCCTGGGGCGCATCCAGACCGCCGCCGAGCGCATCGCCCGGGAGGGTCCCGGATTGCAGATCGCCGATGGCGGCGATGACCAGCTCGCCCGGCTGGCCGGGGCGTTCAATGCCATGTCCCGGCAGCTCTTCGACTCCTATGCCGAGCTGCGCGAGGCGCTGCAGGACTCGCGGCGGCTCATGGCCCGGGTTGCCGCGAGCGAGCAGCAGAAGCGCGAGCTCATCGCAACCGCGCTGGACGGCATCATCACCATCGATGCCCAGGGCCGAGTGCTGGACTACAACCCCTCCGCGGAGCGCCTGTTCGGGCATCCCCGCAATGCCGTCATCGGCCGCCCCTTGGACGACTGCCTGCGGCTGCCGGCGAATGCCGGGGGGAGCTCGCCGACGGCCCTGCTATTCGGGGACGCCGGTGCCTGGAGTGCGAGTGGCGAGGGCGACTTGGGCCGCCGCCACGAGCTGGAGCTGCTCGATCGCGAGGGCCGGGCCCTGCCGCTGGAGGCTACGGTGACCTGCTCGCGGACCGACCATGGGCTCTACCGCACCGCCTTCATGCGCGACATCACGGCCCGGCGCCGCTACGAGGACATGCTCGAGGACGCCGCCCGCCGCGCGCGTGAGGCCAGCGAGGCCAAGTCGCGCTTCTTGGCCGCGATGAGCCACGAGATCCGCACACCGCTCAACGCCATCCTCAATATGAACGACCTGCTGCTGGAGACGGATCTCGACGAGGACCAGCGCGGCTATGCGGCCACCGCCAGCGACTCGGCACGGGCGCTGCTTTCCATCGTCAACAGCGTGCTCGATTTCTCCAAGATCGAGGCCGATCGAGTGGAGCCTGCACCGGAGCCGAGCGATCCGGAGGAGATCGTAAAAAGCGTGGTTGACCTGCTTGCCGCCCGCGCACGTGCCAAGGACATCCAGCTCACCGTGTTCTGCGCGCCGGCGGTGCCTGCGCGCGTGCGCCTCGATCCCGGGCTGGTGCGTCAAATCCTGCTCAACTTGGTCGGCAATGCGATCAAGTTCACCGATGCCGGTGCGGTGCGGGTGAGACTGACCACGGAGGCGTCCGACGGTGACGGCGACACGCTCTGCTGGCGGGTTGTCGACACCGGTATTGGTATTCCCGAAGACAAGCAGGCGCGCCTGTTCGACGAGTTCATGCAGGCCGATGCCTCCGACTCGCGCCGTTACGGCGGCAGCGGCCTGGGGCTCGCCATCAGCCGCCGCCTGGCGCGGCTGCTCGGGGGGGATGTCGTGGTCAGCAGCAGGCCCGGCGAAGGCAGCTGCTTTACGCTGCGGCTACCCGCCGAGCCGCTGCCCGGCGGCGCTGAAGGCGGCGGCGACCGCACGCGTCTGGCCGAACCGTTGCGGGGCTGGCACTTGTCCCTGGCCTGCATCGACGCGCTGGTGACCGAGGACCTGCGCGAGCAATTGGTCGCTTACGGCCTGCAGGTCACCACTGCAGTGCCGTCGCCGGCATCCGCCGGTGACGACGGCTGCTTCGGAGAGATCGGGCTGGAGCCCGGAGCGGGGG
>Ga0316578_10000150_pt1 | contig 18261 bp, 20 predicted proteins | sample J0NA_2_FD_203076 | JGI IMG/M metagenome (GOLD analysis project Ga0316578, IMG submission 203076) | Rhizosphere microbial communities from salt marsh grasses in Alabama, United States - J0-2_160517rDrC | ecosystem: Host-associated > Plants > Roots > Rhizosphere | place: USA: Alabama | collected... | reverse complement strand
GAAATGGGTATATTGTCGGCTAAAAATGTGGTCGGACCCGTTTTCCAACTACTGGTGTACGGCACATCAAATGCGCCGAGGGTAACCTCCCCCCAGTCAAAGCCGATTTCTCTTGAAAAGTTGGTATTGGCTTCCACAATGCGGGCCTCGATAATGACCTGGGGGGTCACCGTATCGATTTTATCGACAATTTGTTTGGCCTGTAGGATTTTTGCGGCCGTATCCGTGATGATGATCTGGTTGTTGCGGGTATCCACATTGGCCTTGCCACGGCCTTCGGTCAGGATGGCCTGCACATGCGGCAGCACTTCGGTGTTGGCATTGGAATAGCTTATCGGAATGTATTCGGTATACAGCGGCTCGAGCGCTTCGGCCTGCTGTTGAGCCTGCTGGGCCGCCTTTAGCTGGGCCTGTTTGAGTTTTTCTTCCTGGGCCAGCGTGCTGATCGTCGCAATTCGGACGATATCGCCTTCCATGGTCATTCCCAGCTGATTCATTTTCAACACCAGGTCCAGCACCTGGTCCCACGGCACCGGTCTTTCAAGGGTGAGGGTGACCTTGCCGGTGACATTTTTGTCGATCGCAAAATTTTTGCCGCTGATTTCTCTCAGGATGCGGAACACATTTTTGATATCGGTATCAAAGAAATCAAGCGCAATCTTTTCACCGGTATATTTTTTTTCCGGTGACATGGCGGCCAGCCGTTCTTCCAGAGTTTGGGCATCGGCTTCAGATGTGGCTGCCATCTGTTTATCCAGAGTTTTGGCTTTGGCTTCAACATTATCAGCCGTCTTCTTCTGATCCTCAGGCGCCTTGGCTGTGGAAATGACACCTTTTTCAGCGTCCTTTGCGGATGTGACCGGCACGTCGGCTAGCACTTTTTTCCATTCCGGCAGATCGGCATCTTCGTAAGGTTTTGGTGGTATGGAAGAGGCCGCAAAATTGATTCGCAGCTCAGTGTCGTCTTGCTTGATGTTATAGGGAACCGCTTCACGCAGTTCGATGGTGACCAGCGAATCGCCTTTCATCGCGGCAGTCTGGATGGGTGTTACTCGATCCACCGCGCTTTCAAAGCGCGTGGTGATCAGGGCCCGTTTGCGATAATCGGGCAGGTTGGTATTGAACAGTTTCAGTTGCAGCAGCTTGGCGCCCGCTTTTTTAAGATCATATTTGATCGGAACGGTGGTGCCGATGATCAGCGATGATTTTCCGGCTTCCTCACTTGAAAAATCGATGCGATTCACCCAGGCTGACTTTCCGGTTGCAGCCTTCATCGTGGTGGGTGTTTTTTCCGTTGCTTGTTTTGCGCCGGCCGCGGGCTTGGAAGGTTTTGCTGTTTGTGCCACCATCACTTTTTCTTTTTCAGTGGCGGCTGCCTTGGGGCTTTGTTGCGGTGTTGTTTGCGGCACTTGGCCGATATGAATAATCAGACCGTTGGCCGTGGGTGAGGCTGAATATTTTGCCAGAGCCGCTTTGGAAGTATCGAGCACCAGCCGGACTTTTTGCGGATAACCGAAATGTCTGATCTGATTGACCCACGGGGATTTAACCGGCAGGCGCTGCTCTTTTTTATAAGGGCTTTTAATCTTGAACATGTCAATGACAATGCGGGGTTGTTTGCCGTCGATGGTAAACGATTTATAATCTTTGATGGCCCCGTCGGCTTTAACATTGACGACCACGTTGTTTTTTAATGGTGTGGCTGTAACCGTTTTTAATTGGCTGGCGGCAGGAAGATCCTCAACTGACGGCTGCGGTGCCGCCTGGGGTACAGATGATTTTTTTGCCACAGGGACCGGGGTTGGGGCCGGGCCGGCAGCAGTCTTTGGAAATGACACCTGCAGTCCTGAATCCTGAGGATTGAGGTTATAGGGTGCATCGGTTTTCAAGGCAATGAAAATGCGCGAGGTGGTCGATTTGTCCTCGACAAGTTCGGTGGCTTTTACTGAACCAACGATTTCATTTTCCGGCGCCGTCGATACGGTCTTATCGGTGGCCAGGGAGGTTTCCGGGAAATGAAACAGCACCCCCATCGGAAATACCTGTTTGATCGCCGTATAGGTCAGTGGCTGGTTTCCGTAAATGTTAACGATTACTGAATCAGCGGTTACGGTGGTTGTTATGCCTTCAATGCGCTTGGTGCCCTTGGTTTTTACATCGGCGCCTTTGTTGGAAGCGCATCCGGCAAACCATGCAATTAGAACAACCAGCGGAATGATCCATAAGAAAATTTTGCGTCGGGCGATAAATTGGTTAATCATCTTTATAGTTCTCCAGGAGGCTTCGGAAGTTTTAGTTCTTTTTCTCTGAGGGTAACATTGCCGAGAACATCCTCATATTCTTCTGCGACAATAACTTTGTCTTTTTCAATTTTGACGACTTTACCCGCGTTAGTCCCCACATAAGTGCCGCTTTTAATCACATAGCCCTTGCCGTTGGATTCCTCGACCAGAGCCCGGTTGCCGCTCGAGGCCAGAATAATGCCCACCAGTTTAAGCTGGCTGAGGTCAATTTTTTCCAGCGGCGTCCGGGGTATTCTCTTTTTGCGGTGTTGCTTGACCATGGCTACGCTCGGCTTTTCCCTGAACAGGGGTTCAAAGGGGTCAATTTTGCCTTTGGGGTTATAGATCGGTCGCCCCTGTGATGACGATTTGGCAATTGCCGTTTGTGAATCGGATGGCGTTGTCGGCTGGCCGGTTGCGGTTTTGCTGCCGGTCCCGCCGGGCGTCGGTGCCTGGGTGATGGAAATATCCGATTTGGGCTTTACCGGCGGTTTGGGTTTAGCAGTTTTTCCGCTCGCCACCACAACCGGCTGGGAGGCGGGCGCCTGCTTGACGGGGCCCGACGGTTTAGCTTCCGGTTCGGATTTCGGCAGGGGTTGAGGCTTTTTGACGGTTTGCGCCTTCGGTACAGCGGCATTTTTATCCGTTTGCATGCGAATCTTTTTGCGCACGATTTTCGGGGTTGCCGGCTTGCTGGCCGGCTGGTCACAGCCCAGCAGAACAATAAAAAAACAAATCAAACAGGCCAAGTTACAGATGATCGTCAGGTTTTTTTTCATGATGTTTCAGCTAATTTTTGAGAAGGATGTTAATTTGTGAGTCGGCTTTTGCATCACTTCTTCTTTTTTTTCGGCTCGGGTTCCACAAATTTATAGGTTACGGCCGTGCATGTCGTATTGAGCGCCATCGTCTCGTTATCCCGCCCCATTGTAATATTTTTTAAATTGACGATTCGGGATAGACGGGCGACCTTATCAAAGAAAATAGCCAGATCGTGAAAGCCCCCTTTGACTTGCATGGCTACGGGGATTTCAGCATAAAATTCTTTTCTGACCTCTGACTTGGGTTCAAATAGTAAAAATTCGAGGCCGACATCCTGGCCGGATCTTGAGATACTGGTTAAAAGGGAGGGAATCTCCTCTTTTTCGGGCAGTTGGCGCATCGCAGTTTTAAACTGCACTTCGGCTTCTTCCATCTTTTTTTGAAATGTTTTCAAATTCGCCGCATTTTTCTTGGCCACTACTAATTTTTGTTCAAGTGTTTTCAGCTGTGTTTTTAGATTGCTGATTTGTGCCAATTTCGGCTTAAATAAAACAAAAACAAAAATGGCGATAATCGCGATAAAGACACCTGAAAAAATCAGGATCCTCTGGACTTTGGACAAGGTTTCAATCTTGCCGAAAAAAGAGTCAGCGCCTGTAGCCGTACCTGTAGTCGGATTCATTATGCTTTGACCTTCTTAAACTTTTTTTTCTCTTTGGGTTGTGTCGGCTGCTGCGGTGGTACTTTAGTGCAAACGATCTGAAAGCTTTTCAGATTGGATTTCTCAACTTTTTTGCGTTTTACGGATTTAAGCTCGACATTGCTAAACAGACCACTCTTTTGAAGGCGAACCATAAAATCCGCCACGGTCTTTTCGTCCAGGGCAATGCCATCAATTCTGACCGTTGTGTCCTGCATCGCCAAATCGGTAAACCACATCCGCTTGGCCACCACCACCTGGGTCATGGTATCCATCAAAACCACCGGTGCATAACGGTCTGATTCCAACTGTGCGATGACCGCCATTTTTTTCCGGAGAATTTCAAGATTTTTTTTGATACGGGCGATTTCTTTATTGATTTCGTTGTATTTTGTTAATTCGGCGTTGGTTGTTGCAATATTTTTATTTAATTTTTCGATTTTGGAATTCAGACTCCAATTATAGTAAAACAAGACCAGCAACACCAAAACCATTGAAAGCAAGAACAGCGACACCTGACGGCGTACGTTTTCCTTTTTGCGGTCTGTTCGAAAAGGTAGCAGGTTAATTCGTATCATTTGTCATTCACTTTTCTCATTGCCAGCCCCGTGGTGATAGCAGCCTGGGGGCCAACCTGTTTGATGAATTCCGGATCATTACGAGAATCGTCAACGTAGATGTTTGTAAACGGATTAATGGTTTCAACTTCGGCAGATGCTTCCACTGCCAGCAATTCACGAAATTCGGCGATATTGGCGCCGCCACCGCTCAAAATGATGCGTTTGATCTGATCATCCGGATAAGTGGAATAAAAGAAATCCAGGGCGCGCCGAATTTCAGTGCACCAGTCGGCAACCACCGATGAATAAATTCCTTTTAAATCTTCGGCCGGCAGACGGTTAGAATCCTCACCGGTTTTAATCCTTTCAGCTTCGTCAAATGAGCAGTCTATCAATGAAATAATTTTTTGGTTGATCTGTGTGCAGCCCAGCGAAACGTCACGCATAAATACGGAATTATTGCCTTTGAGAATATTTAATGATGTTTTACTGGCGCCGATATCGATCAGGGCAACATTGACACCAGCCGTGTCGTAATTGGCCTCAAATGTATTTTGCAGGGCAAACGCCTCGACATCAACGATACAAGGATTAAGACCGGCCAGATTTGCCAGACTGATATAATCATTAACCATTTCTTTTTTGGCGGCCACCAGAAACACATCCATCTGATTCGCATTGGTTTCATTTTGTCCCAATATTTGAAAATCAAGATTGACATCACTGATATCAAACGGAATATATTGTTCCGCTTCGAAATGAATGGTTTCTTGAAGCTGCTCCTCGTCCATAGTTTGGACAGCAATTTTTTTGACGATTACCGAGTAGCCACCGATTGATATGGCTACGTTGCGCTCTTTAATGTTGTAAGCTTTAAAAAGCTGACGAATCGAATCGGCGACCGCCTCCGGATCGTTGATGGTTCCATCTTCGATGGCGCCGTGCGGGATTTCAGTCATACCGAATCGTTTAAGCTCCCGGCCGCGTTTAGATTCCAAGATTTCGGCTGCCTTTAGCGTCTGGGATCCAATGTCCAGGCCGACCAATGATTCCTTTTTACCTAATACCATGAGTGTTCTTAGTCCCTAAATATTTTATCTTTTTCGGTTAACTTCAGGCCCAATGCCAAAAGAATTTTACGTTTGGTTTCCATCCGACACGGCATGCCTTTTTCTATGCGGGCGACCGTAATGGGTGAAACACGTGCTTCTCTGGCGAGTTCGGCTTTGCTCATTAATAAAGACTCTCTGGTTTCTTTGACACGATTGTTGCTGGCCATGGATCAGGGGTTTCCTATGTTGGAATATAGGTTGTAATTGCTGCGATAACCATCTAAATCGAATTCAATGATAAATTGACAGTAATTATATAAATTTTTGCACAAAATCATATTAGAGTCAAGATAATTATATGTAAATTATATATAATTACAATTAGTTACTCTATATTGTGGTATAATTTATTTTAATTACAATATCTAGTGGCGGTATCCTCAAAAAATGGTGTGAAAATGTCAGGCAATTTGCAGCGCTTTTTTTAACCCTTTTTTCTGACCCGCATCCTCCTTATTTTTTGTTTTTGACAGATTTATCTCTTTTAATTTTTGGGGTTATGGAGTCTCGTTCCGTGTTGCAAACAGTTCTTTGCAAATATTGCGCCAATACATATAGATAAATAGGCCGAGGCCAAAAATATTTATTATACAATAAATATAGTATCTTACATACACTTATAGCCGGCATCTGCAATGAGAAAAACATCCGATAGAGGGTTTTTTGACGTTGCAAGGAAAAATTTTACCCATTCAGCGTCAATTTTTTGTAAAAATCCGTGAAATAATTTATAACTGAAGTGAAAAAAGCTTTAACTTGACTTTAAAAATTAGTACTCTGATACCGATAAACCATGGACACCAAACTGACAGAAGACAGAATCAAGCCGTTTCGCCTCGTCAAGTATTTTGCGTATACTGGATTGGTCGTTATTTTTCTGGCGACCCTTATTCTTTCGGTATTCAATACGCACTGGGTCAAATCGATGCAGCGCAAAAAAAGCGAGGACATCGCGCATGCCATGATAGAAAATTTGAATCATCAGATTTTTTTACAGTTCATTATTCCGGTGGGTTTGATGTTCAATAAAATCCAGTTGAGCAACCGGGAGCAATTTGAACGCATGGATAACGTTGTGCGCAGCACCATGCATAGCTTTAAGGCTGAAATGGTCAACATTTACAGCATGGACAATGCGATCTCTTACAGTTTTGACCAATATTTGATGGGCCGTAAAAATTACGGGGGCACGGGATATTTGCAGGCAAAATCGGGCAAGTGGAATTCTAAACTGGTTCAAAGGGGAAACTTCTTGCAGATCCTGCTGGGTTTTCCCAAAGAAGTTCGACTGATTACTTTTGCGCCTCTGCGCTGGGAACCGCAGCTGGGGAAAATAACAGGGCCGATCCTGGGTGTTGTGGAAATTGTGCAGGATATAACCGAAGATTATAAAACTATTTTTCAGATTCAGATTCTGGTGATTATTACCTGCACTGTGCTGATGGGGGCGCTTTTTGCGGTGCTGGTGTTTGTCGTTAAAAGGGGCGAAGGCATTATTCAAAAGCGTGCAATGGAGCGGCTGCGGCTCAAAGAGCGTCTGGCGCATGCGGAGCGCCTGTCATCACTGGGTGAAATGGCTGCCGGCATTTCCCATGAGATTCGAAACCCTCTGGGGATTATTCGAAGTTCAGCCGAACTTTTGAAGAAGAAGATTGCCGAAATCGATCCGCAAAACACATTTCCCGATATTATTGTCGAGGAAGCCAGCCGATTAAATAGAATCATTACGGATTTTATCAATTACGCAAAACCCAGGAATCCCAATATAGCCCTTTGCCGGGTGGAAGAAGTTGTTGATAAGAACATTACCTTTCTTGAAGCTCAGAATAAAGAGCAGGGCTATGTGATTAAAAAAAATTTTCAAAATCATCTGCCGGAGATCATGGCCGATTCAGCAATGCTATATCAGTCTTTTCTAAATATTTTGATAAACGCTATGCAATCGATGCCCGATGGCGGCAGGATCCTGGTTGAGATCAGCTCCAACGAGCATTGGCTAACCGTGCATTTTGATGATGAAGGCCAGGGGATTCCCTCTGAAAATCTGGCTAAAATCTGGGATCCATTTTTTACAACCAAGGAGCAAGGCACCGGCCTGGGGTTGGGAATTGTAAAAAACATTGTCGAATCCCACGGCGGCAGTATCCAAATTGTCAATCGCCCCGTTCGCGGAACCCGGGTAACCATCGAATTGCCGGTTAAACCGAAAACCAATGGCGAAGATGAGGATAGTGCCGAGCCCGCGGGTCCCCGATAAACTTTGCTAACCTTTAAAAGCCAGAACGGATAAAGTTAGATCACCATGGAAACAATCCTCATTGTGGATGACGAAAAAAATTATTTGACCATTTTAAGCGCACTTCTGGAAGATGAGGGCTTTGAAGTGTTGACAGCTTCTGGCGGATCCGAAGCGCTTGAAATTCACAAATCATCTGATCTGGACCTCATTCTTACCGATATGAAGATGCCAAAGATGGACGGCATTGAATTGCTTGAGAATATTAAAGAAAATGATCCGGATCTGCCGGTTATCATGATGACGGCTCACGGTACAGTGGATAAAGCCGTCGAGGCCATGCAAAAAGGGGCCTACACCTATGTCTTGAAACCCTTCGACAATGAACGATTGATTATTTATGTAAAAAAAGCCACCTCCATGTATCAGGTGGTCAAAGAAAACCGGCGCTTACGTAATGCGGTGGAATCTCAGTATCGTTTCGGCAACATTATCGGCAAAAGCAAAAAGATGCGGGATGTCTTTGATACCATTCAGAAAGTCGCTCCCTCCGGCGCCACGGTTTTAATTGAGGGCGAAAGCGGCACGGGCAAAGAACTGGTCGCCCGGTCGATTCATTTTAACAGTCCCAGACGCGAAAAGCCTTTTGTGGCAGTCAACTGTTCGGCCCTGGCAGAAAATTTACTGGAAAGCGAACTTTTCGGTCATGAGAAAGGGGCATTTACCGGTGCTATAGCGACAAAGAAAGGCCGTTTTGAACTGGCTGACGGCGGGACGCTTTTTTTAGATGAAATCGGAGAATTGTCAGCGAACCTTCAGGTTAAACTGTTGCGGGTACTTCAGGAAAAAGTATTTGAACGGGTAGGGGGAGTCAGAACCATATCGGTGGATATCCGAATTCTGGCTGCAACCAACAAGGATTTGCAGCAAGAAATGCAGGATGGCCGATTCCGTGAGGACCTTTATTATCGGCTAAATGTCGTTCATATTGTTTTACCGCCCCTGAAGGAGCGCCAGGAAGATATTCGCCTTCTGGTGAATCATTTTATTAAAAAATATGCATCCGAGCGCCGATCCGCGGCCCCGGTTACCGGAGTCGACCAGGAAGTGGATCGACTATTTTATGATTACAATTGGCCCGGGAATATTCGTGAACTGGAAAATGTGATCGAGCGGGTGATGATCCTTTGCCCGGGCGAGATTATGCGGGTGTCAGATCTTCCCCAGGGGTTTAAGGATAATGCATACAATACGTTACATCTCGAAGGCATACCGGCGGACGCAAAGCTATACGATACCCTGGCAGCGATCGAAAAGGCCTTGATTGAGCGGGCGTTGAAAATGTCAAACAACGTCCAATCCCATGCGGCGGCTATGCTGGGGATTGGCAAAAGCGGTCTGAATCAGAAGATAAAGAAATACAACCTTGAAGTCGGCTAAAAAATAAACCGTATCTTAATGATACGGTTTATTTTTTTAATTTGTTTAATTCTTCTTCTACCACGTCAAAATAAATAGAGTCCGGATGGTTTTTCAGAATCTCCTGAAACGTTTGTTGACCTTTTTCATCCTTTCCCAGGTTTTCATATATCAAACCCAGGTTAAAAAGGGCCTCCTCGCGAATCGGTGAATTTGTTGATGATGTGGCTTTTTCAAAATAAGCGGCCGCATTTTGCTCATCACCAACACGCTGATATGCATATCCCAGATTGCTTATAATCAAATTGTAGACAAATTTATCATCTTTAAAATCGCTGAGCGCCTGTTTATACAGTACGATTGCCTCCTCATACTTTTGAGCATCGAAGCTGATATTGGCATAAATAACCCGGGCAAGTTTGCCACCGGCGTTGCCACCATATTTTTTGATAATGCTTTGAAATGCTTCCGATACCTGGTTGTAAGCTGCGGTCCCTGACGATGTCTTTTTCAGCGTGTCGTATTTAGATTGGGTTTGCGCTAATCGTGTAAACGCTTTTGTTTCTGCGCGTTGAGCGAAAAACCGGTATCCAAAGAAGATTAGAGCAAACGCGACAATCGCGCATAGGATATAGGAAATCTGTTTTTGATACTCGGTGACAAAGGCAATCGCCTTGCCGGTAAATGTTATAAACTCATCCGGTTCTTTTAACAGTTCCTTCCGGGTTTTTTTCTTTTTTGCCATTGAACCTCCCCGCATATTTAAAGTGACTAAAGTTAGGAGTGACTAAATAGAATTCCTTAACTTTAGTCACTTTAGCTCATTTTAGTCACTCTAAGCACTATTTCGATTTATTAAATTAGCGACTTATAGCACCTTGCTGCTAATTTTCAAATACTTTATTTAACCAGCTTTCGGATCCTTTCCCAGCCCGCATCGGGGATGTTGGCGCCCACTACCCGACATACTTCGTAACCGCAGGCTGAGCCCAATTCGCCGCACTGTTCAAGCGCATATCCATTGACCAGTCCGTAAAGAAAGCCTGCTGCCCATAAATCACCGGCTCCGGTGGTGTCGATGATCGGCGCTCCGGTTTTTGGCCGGATCGGTACAATTTGATCACGGCTGGCGATGAAACTCCCGCGCTCTCCGACTTTAAGAACGGCGATCTCCACCTCACTCGCCAGGGCCTGAATGGCACGGGCCTCGTCTTTGTGTCCGGTATAGGCCAGCGCTTCGTCCTCATTGGCGATAAGGATGTCGACATAAGATTCAACGATATGCTGCAATTGCGCGTGGGATTCTTTAACCACATTAAAACTGGCGAGATCCAGAGACACCCTTGCGCCGGCGCTTTTGGCTTTTTTAAGAACCTTTAAAATTAATTCCGGATTGAATAACAGGTAGCCCTCGATATGAACAATGGCTGCATTTGTAAAAAAATCTTGCGTGATATCCTGCGGTTTTGTTTCAGCCGATGCGCCCAAAAAGGTAAACATGGAGCGTTGGGCATCGGGTGTAATGATTGAAAGAACCCGACCCGTGGGCGAGTCTGAACGCAAAAGCGCCGGTTCAACATTCTGGCGTCTTAAATCATTCTCAAAAAATTCACCCATTGCCCCGCCACCGCATTTACCGATAAAACGGGCCTTCCCGCCGAGTTTGCCGACCCCGACGACTGTATTACAGGCTGATCCTCCGGGAACGAGGCAGGGTGCCTGGGATGAGAGCAAAAGGGTTTCGTCAATAAATTCTTTGTTTACGTAAATCATCCCGCCTTTTACGGCGCCGGTTTTGCTTAAAAAAATTTCGTCTTCATGGGCCAGGATATCAATCAGGGCTGAACCCACACCGACGATTAGTTTCTTATCTTTATATCGGTTGTGAAAGCTGTGCACGGTTCATGACTTAGTAGGGGTTAAACGATTATTTAAAATTTTCACACTTTGTTGAGGCCAAGCCTGTATCGGGCTTTCCCATCCATTTTTTGCTTTGCGACAATGACAGCAACATGTTTAACACGTGCAGTCCATTGCCATAGCCCATAGTTCGTAGCGCAACCGGCTACCAGATCAGTGACTTATGGATCCAGCCTTTATCACCGTCAGCATGTTCAATGTGAATCCAGCTGCCTTCGCGTTTAAGGACTTTGAAAGGGATTCCTTTTTCGACGGTGAAAATAATTTTATTGTCCGTTCCGGGTCCGGAGCGGATATTGCATGCGTCATTTTTGGTAATCACCGTCGAAATTTTGCTCACAAGCGACTGATGCACCCATCCCTTGTCGCCTTCAAAATCCTCAAAATGATACCATTCTCCGGATTTTTCAATGATCCGCAGTGGAAAATATTTTTCTACTTTCCATAAAACATTGTGGCTGGTTCCCGGCCCGGATCGAATGTTGGCGACAGGAGCCGATACCGCCAAACGCTCTGCGCTTGCGATTCCGGCCAACAACATAATGAGCAGAAACGTGATGATCGATTGAACTTTCATTGCCATCTGATTCCTTCCCCATCGATACGATTATGGTTGAGAATAAAATTTTAATTCAGGTAACTGGACGCAGGTCAGTCGGTTACCGTAAACGGCTCCGGTGTCGATCCCGATTTTATTTCTTTGTACCAGCGGTTCTTTAAATGGCGTATGGCCGAATATGATGCGTTTGCCAAAATTAAAATTCGTGGATATGAATTCATCACGGATCCAAAGCAGATCGATCTTTTTCTGTGATTCAAGTGGCACCTTTTTGCGAAGACCGGCATGCACGAAGATATAATCATCGGTCTGATAATAGAGGTGCAAAGAATCAAAAAATTCCAGATGGGCGGATGGCACGGGATACTTACCCGGGCTGTCCGCGCGGTTCAGGTATTCATCCAGGGTCCGCTGGCCACCATTTAGCAGGTATGTAAAGCGGTCGCTGCCATCCAGGTAATTCTGCAGCATATCCTCATGATTGCCCTTTAAAAATATGATGCCCGGCACACGTTTCTTCAAATCAATCAGGTAGTTCACTACCTCAAAGGAGCCCGCTCCACGGTCGACATAATCCCCGATGAAAATTAATTGGTCCCGGTTTAAATTTATCGGGATTTTGTCCATAAGTGCACAAAGTTTATCAAAGCACCCATGAATGTCGCCAATCACAAAGATTCTTTGCATGCAATACCCGTTATCGATTCAAAATTCCAGTATTCCAGTATCTCATCACCACGGCAAATTATCAAGCCTCGAGAAGTCCTATTTCCCTGAAGTTTGTTTGGAAGATTTCAAGATGCCAGTTTACCTTAATACAAAGGTGCGCCGGGGCTGGTCGAGACGTGTGATGCCTTCTTTTTTTGCCGCCTCCACAGCACTGTGGTAATCAGCCGGCGAAAGAAAAGTGTTCAAACCGCTTATTTCGGCGGCGTGTCCGCATGGGCGGTACTGGGACATGATGTTGACGTAACTGTGGGTTGAAATCTCTCTGGCAATAAAGCGCATAATATTGCGGGTGCCTGCCATTCCATTGGGCAAGACGAGGTGGCGAATTATCAGGCCTCTCCGGGCAACACCGGCATCGTCGATGATCAAGTCGCCTACCTGGCGCTGCATTTCTTTCAGAGCACTACAGGCGACTTCCGCATAATCCGCAGCCCGGCAGGCACTTTCGGTAACATCCGGGGCCCAGAACTTGAAGTCCGGCATGTAAATATCAAACACACCCTCCAGTAATCGGAGGGTGGAAGGCAAATCGTAACCGCCGGAATTGTAAACCAGAGGCACGCGAAGCCCCTGTTGAACGGCAATCTCAAGCGCAGCCAGAATTTGGGGCACCACATGTGACGGTGTGACAAAATTGATATTATGGCATCCCTGCTGCTGCAAAGCGAGCATGATGGCAGCCAACTCTTCGTTTGAAACTTTTTGGCCACAGCTTTCATGGCTGATTTCGAAGTTCTGGCAAAACAAACACATGAGATTGCAGTGTGTAAAAAATATGGTACCGGAGCCATTTTTGCCCACCAGCGGCGCTTCCTCGCCAAAATGGGGGTTGTAGCTGGAAACCCAGGCTCGTTTGGCAGTTTTACATACGCCGGTTTCGCCGGAAAGTCTGTCAACCCTGCATTTACGCGGGCAAAGGTTGCAAGGGCTGAGAAGATCGTGTGCGGTTTTAATCTTTTCCTGCAGCAGCCCTGTTTCAAAGGTTTTGATATATGCGGGTTCAAAATTTTTCATTTTTTATGTTTAACGGGTTCAACCAGAATTTTTTGGGCAAAGCCCCGTCCAAGGACATAGCGCTTATAATCCGCTGCAATGGCCATCTGTCCCTGGTGGTTGTTTGATATGACTTCAATTTCATCTCCGAGCCGCAATCCCATCGACAATAATCGCATTCGAGCATTCGGGCCCCCGTTAAAATCCTTGATCACTAGCCGTTCTCCCGGTTTGGCCATAATCAGAACCATGAGTTGAATGCGATCTTTAAGGCACTCCTCACAGATGCCGTAGATTTCCATTTTATGCTGCAGCATGTGGAATCCCTTAGCTGCTGCGATATTGATTTGCAGTTCTTCCAGGCGATCCTCTTCGAACTCGATAATTTTTCTGCATTTCGTACAGATCATATGGTCGTGATGCTGGCCCAGATGGCGATGTTCATAACGAAGGTCGCCATTGTCAAATCGGCTTTTTTGGGCAAAGCCGAAACGGCACATCAGTTTCATTGTCTCAAACACAAATTCATAATCAAGGCTCCAGCCGTTTTTTTCAAGAAGTCCAACCATTTCATCTATGGTCACATGCTTTTCGGTCTGTAAGAAGACTTCGAGAACTTTGAATCGATCTTCAAAACGATCGATTTGTTCCTGCTTGAAAAGCTTTTTGAACTGTTCTTTTTCTTGAATATGAAGTTGTTTCATCTGCACTCCTTGTTTGGAAAACGGATCCAGGCAATCAATGTTCTAATTGGAGACGGGCGTGAACGTCTTAGCGCTCCTCAAGGGGGCGCTAAGACTGAGTTTGGCCCGCGGTGTTTGATTCATAATTAGGCAGGGATCAGTTAAACTGGGCTGTCAGGAAAGGTTTAGAAATTAACCTTCATGTCCTGGTATTTCATAGGTGGTACAACTGCCGCTGGGGCAGTTGCGAGTTTGTGCACTGACGCCATCACTTTTACCTGAGTCGCCGCCCATGCTGTAACAGGAAGCGCTTAGCACCCGTTCAAATTCGTCAGAGTTGCAGTGAGGACATTTGAGCTCCACCTCTTCCTCTTTTTTCATAACCAGGATCTCAAAGCAGTCATTGCATTTTAGGCATCTAAATTCATAAAGGGGCATTGTTTTTCCTTTTGTCTCCCTATTTCTAACGCCATAATATGATTATCTTGGCAAGATTGTCAAGATGCTCTGGGGCATATTGTGTTTGGTTTTAGGGGGGTTACGGATCGCTGACCCAGGCCAATAAATTTAAAGCCGGTGGTTATGAACCGAATCGATATTCAATAAAATTTCAGCGCTTTTAAAGGCATGCACGAGCGCAGAATCGGCCGCTATTCAACTGCCTTCAACTGAAATTTTTGAAAAAAAGGTGACATGGATGCTGTTTGATCTTAAATTTAAAAGAGTTTAAATTGAGGTTCGTCATGCACCAAACAGGCCGTTCATCATATAATGTAGTGTGGTTAAAAAACCTTGCTGAAGTAGACCGGCAACAATGGGATGCGCTCGCGGAACCTTTGGACACCCCATTTTTGGAATGGGAGTGGCTTCACCAAATGGAGATTTCCAAAAGCACAGCCGCTGAAACCGGCTGGTGGCCTCACCATTTGACGGTTTGGTCTCATGACAAATTGATTGCGGCTGCGCCTTTATACATCAAGCAACATAGTGCGGGGGAGTTCGTATTTGATCATGTCTGGGCGGATGTGGCCGATCGTCTAAAAATACTTTACTACCCCAAACTTGTCGGCATGAGCCCGTTTACCCCGATGGTTGGATATCGGTTTTTAATGGCAGCCGAAGAGAATGAGGCGGCATTGACCCGGTACATGGTTAATGAAATTGAGCAATTCTGCCATCAACACCAAATTTCTGGTTGCAGCTTTCTTTTTGTTGATCCGCAATGGCGCCAGCTGATGGTTGACTGCGGATTTATCAGCTGGTTGCATCAAAGCTTTACCTGGCAAAATCAAAATTACCAGTCTTTTGATGACTATCTGGCGGCCTTTAATTCAAATCAGCGGCACAATATCAAACAGGAGCGGCGATCCATTGCCAGAAATGGCATTACCTTGAAAACATTTGAAGGGGATCAAATCCCATCGGCCTATTTTTCTCTGATGTATCCATTTTACGAGCGCACCAACGATAAGTTCGGCCCCTGGGGTTGCAAGTATCTTAAGGAGAGTTTCTTTAAAAGATTGGCAGACCGTTATCGGCATCGATTGGTTTTTGTGGCTGCTTTGCAAGAGGCCAAGCCGGATTTGCCACTGGGTCTTTCACTTTTAGTCCGCAAGCGGGACCGGCTGTTCGGCCGGTATTGGGGCTGTTCAAAAGAAATTAAATACTTGCATTTTAATGCGTGTTATTACAGCCCGATTGAATGGGCAATTGCCAACGGCATTCATCAGTTTGATCCGGGTATGGGCGGATATCATAAAATACGGCGCGGTTTTATGGCTGTCGACAACTTCAGCCTGCACCGTTTTTTTGATCAACGCCTTGAGCAGATCATGAATGCCCATATTGAAGAGATCAACCGCCTTGAGCAAGAACATATTGACGAATTGAATGCAGCGCTTCCCTTTACCCATAACAAATAACCCATAACGAATACCGATTGGTTGATTTTTAAATCGACCAATCGGTGTTAGCGGATTCGTTTAGCTAAAAACTCGTGAAACTGCTCGGAGATTTCCTTTTTCCAGACCCCAATATGACCTGTTCTCACTGAAACTTCAGTCCATTCTGGATCGATGATGCGGACGGTTATTATCATGGGCGTCCCATCGAACCGCTGGGATCTGATCGTTGTCTGGGTACCATCGGTCTTTTCTTCCAGAACGGGCTGCTTCATATCTTCTAAAATGCCTTTGCACGCCGCGTAGGTTGTTTCATAATTTGCCTGATAGGTTCGGCTCAATTTGCCGTTAACATAGGCAAAGGTTCCTGCTCCGGCGCCTGCGCCAACCAAAAGGGCGATACATCCGGATGATAGCCACAAATACATAATGGCAATTATTAAATAAAGCCTTTTTAGCATATCCTGCCCCTTTCGACGCGTTAAGTTAAGGTCTAAACTGTTGGGTTCGCAGGCGACGTCGGATTCGGGAGCTAGGGGACGCCCCTCAATTCCGGAGGTAGCGGGGGAACGACAACCACGCGATTGCCTTGTTCCACCCGGACTGTGGCCTGATGCCGCGCGGAATACCAGATGCCGATGCGATTGCCGTCTGGGCCCAGAATCCAGGCGCCCCGCGGTGTGACCATATGGACGTATGTCATTCGGGAGACCCATTTTTTAAGCATTTGAGAGCTTAAATCAACTTGCTGCCATATCTTTGATTTAAGTGAATAGTTGGCTTGAATGCCGACGATCGCATCCGGCACGCCCTGCAGGCCGCTGTAATAGTACGAATGGTCGGATAGGATCCGGTTGTCATCAAAAATTTTGGTAATTTCCGGGCTCGGCTGCAGTTTTCCGTAATTGGAGGTGGTGCACGAACAAAGCAAAAAAAGAAGGCCCAGGCCAATGATGCTGTAGCGTCGGTGTATTTTTTTTCCACCCTTTTGTACGATGTTGGATAACATGGCAGATTCCACCAGAAGTGGTTTTGAAACCACTTCTATACGTTTAAAAGAATTTCGTCGGGTTTCTTGGAAAATGAACTAATTCCAAACTCAAATTAACATGCTGGTATTCGGTGTCAAGAAACAATTGAAACCGCCTTGGGGGGCAACCGCGAGTGAAAATCTGGCGGCAGCAGTGCAGATTATATTGACACCCGGGGTCGAACTGCTTAACTTTGCAAAAATTGCTATGAGCCGATCAGGCTCTTAATTTTGCACAGCGGAACTGGGAGGCATAATGCAAAAAAAACTGATTCCCAAAATGACGGCTTTTGGCAAATGGAGTGTGATCATATTGCTGGCTTTTATTTTAATCTGGCCGCTGACTGTTGGAATTTATTGGGGTTTGTATAAAGGGTATACCACAATTGATGCGACGCGCTTCCCATGGTTCAGTTCAAAGATCAATTCCATACTCGATCAAACCAAGCCGAATTCAGCCGAAAATAAAAAAGGAATTGCGCTCAGTGCCGCAATCAGCAATCGACTGGAGGAGGAGATGCGCTCGACATTTGGCTGGTCGGTCAATGATTTGATTGTTTCTCCCACACGCTGGCTTGACAACCGCGCCAATCGGCAGCGGGGTGTTATATTTGCAACCCGAATGCTGGTCAACTTTTTTTCTACAAATCTGGCCAAGTACGGAACCGTAGATAAAGAAGATAACTTTTTAAAAGAGGCCCGAGAAAAATATTTTGCCTTTAGCGAAGACAGCTGGTGGTTCCCATCCACTGAAAGTCAATATCGCAAAGGCATTGAACTGATACGCAAATACGAAGACGAATTGGCTGCCGGTAAGGCGGTCTATAACATGCGCTCGGATGATATGTACAACATGCTCACCTTTATCATCGGCAAACAGGTTCTTGACCAGCCCCTTGGCCTTCTGGTGCAGCCTGAAAATGAAGTGCCGTATACGGAGCTGGATGATCGTATTTATTATACCCAGGGGGTTATCCTGGTGCTGCGGGATTTTATTCGGACTTTCGTTTATCTTTACCCGGTGATAAAAGAAAAGGGCGGAGAAGAAAATATCAAGATTGCTATACAGGAGATGGAGCTGATTTGCACTTTTGATCCGCTGATTGTTCTAAGAGGAAAACATGATTCCGTTACGGCCGACCACCGTGGGAAGATGGCCAGGTACCTGATCTCATTCAGAGAACGAATAAACGATCTGGCGCAGTCGATCCGTAGATAATACGAATCCCAATTGGGATTCGTATTATCCGGCTAGTAATATTTTATGCCAACGCCATAATAATAAAATGAAGCCTTTTCAGGTAATTCCCTGCACCAGATAACCCTCGCGCGATAAACATCATGGCCGGAAGAATACGGCGAGTTTTCAATGCCA
>Ga0316578_10000149_pt1 | contig 18290 bp, 18 predicted proteins | sample J0NA_2_FD_203076 | JGI IMG/M metagenome (GOLD analysis project Ga0316578, IMG submission 203076) | Rhizosphere microbial communities from salt marsh grasses in Alabama, United States - J0-2_160517rDrC | ecosystem: Host-associated > Plants > Roots > Rhizosphere | place: USA: Alabama | collected... | reverse complement strand
CGCGACCGACGGCTCGACAGATCGGGCATCGCTTCGCTCCCCTGAATGAGCCGTCGCCAGATTGCCGAATGCGGTCATACGCGTGTCCGCCACATCATTGCCGCCGCGATCGGGAGGCTGCACAGGTCAGTCGCCGAAGCGGTCCCCCGGTCTGGCCCGCAGCATCCAGCGGACGCAGTCGCCGGCCCGCGGGCTGCCCTCGGGTGGCGCCCAAAGCGCGAAGTCCTGCTCGGCCACCGGCGCGAAGGGGCCGGGCTTGCACTCGAACAGCACCGTGTCCGGGGTCAGGCAGACCAGCGCGTGCCAGGTCCCCGGCGGATACTCCAGACCCTTGGCCTGCTTGTGGGCGCCGGCCTCGGTGCGGCTCGTGACACGGCCCTCGTCGTCGAAGCCGAGCCAGGCGACGGCGCCCTTCAGTACCATCATTAGTTCCCACTTCGGCGGTGTCGTATGGCGATGGGGCCGGAAATAGGTGCCTGGCTGCAGCGCGATCAGCATGCGCTGTACGGGCTCGTCGTGGGATGCGTGCAGCAGGTGATGGGCGCGGCGGCGGGGTGCGTCCTCGGCCTGATCGCACAGTGCCGTGAAGAGCTCATTGTCGATGGGCGTCATGGCGGGGTCCGCTAATTGATGGTTTTCACACCTGAGGCCGGCGGCCGGAGGCGCGCCGCTGGGGTGGCGCCGGCGGCCTCAGGCTGCGATTGCGCGCCAGCCGTCCGGACCGCGGCGAAAGTCGGCGGCGCTGTCGGCGACATAGCTGCGACTCTGCCAGCGCCAGTGCTCGACCGTGAGCCGGTCGTGGTCGCCTTCGATGACGTTGAAGCCGTTGTTCTCACCCACGAGCCTGTCCGAGACGCCGGTGCCGGCGTGGGCGACCACCACACCGCCGGCGACCCCGGCATAGCCCAGGTGGACGTGGCCGCCGAGGGCGAGGTCCAGGCCGGCGCGGCGCAGCATGGAGAGGGCCAGCACGCTTCGGCCCACCAGGCCGCGGTGGGCTCCGGCCGCGGTAAGCAGCAAGGGGTGGTGGGCGACCAGGATCCGCAGCCCGCCATCGGCCTGCGCCAGGCGTGTTGCGAGCCGCGTGATCTGGGCCTCGCCGAGCCGGCCGCGGGACCAGTCCAGGTACGGGCCGCCGCTGCGAACGCTGTTGGCGCCGACCGCGACGAAGTCGGCGCCCTCGATCGTTGGTTCCATGCCGTCGGGGAAATGGCGCAGCCAGCCGCGCCAGGGATCGATGAAGCGTGCCGGGGTGACGCCCGGGATGTCGTGGTTGCCGGGCACCGTCAAGACAGGGTGGGGCAGCTGGCTGATGAAGGCGGCCGCCTTGGCCAGCTCGCGAGGCCGGGCGCGCTGGGTCAGGTCGCCGCTGACGGCGACCAGGTCCGGGGCCAATGCGTGGACCTGGGCCTCCAGTGCGGCGACCAAGTCAGGGACTTCGGTACCGAAGTGCAGGTCGGAGACGTGGACGATGCGGCTCATGCGGGCTCCGGTTCGTCGTTCTGGGTCTCAACGTCGTTGCGGGCCGGCGCCGGCCGCCGCGGCGCCGGCGCGGGCGCCAGCACCGCCAGGGCACAGGGCAGCACCTCGTATTGCAGGGGTGGTGTCAGCCGCATCCGCTCGCCGTCGTTCAGCACCGTGATGCGCCGGCCCCGGCCGCGGCTCGGCGGAGCCTGAACGATCAGGTGCGGGGTGCGGTAGCAGAAGATGCGCGGCTCGTCGGGCCAGTTGCCGTTCAGCAGCCGCAGCACCACCCTCGGCAATTCCCAGGCCGGCCCCTCGCGCACACCGTAGATGCCCAGCAGACCGCCATTGAGCCGTCCGCGCCGCGGGTACAGGCCGGGTTCCGGAAGATAGGGATTGTTGGCGATGACCATGGCTCGGCTGCGCAGGCTCAGCGTCCGACCGTTCAGCTCCAGCGTCACCCGCCGGTACGGGTAACGGCGCAGCAGCAGGACCGCCTTGCGCACCAGCCGCGGCCACAGCCGCAGCGGCCCCTGGCCGCGGGCGGCCTCGCGGGCCCGTGCCAGCGTTGTCGTCAGGCCGAGCATCGATGCGCACAGGAACGGCTGGCCGTTGACCCGGCCCACGTCGATGCGCCGCACCTGCGCATCCGCGAGTACGTCGATGGCCCGCTCCGGGTCGAGCGGAATGTCGAGGTCCCGCGCCAGCAGGTTCGCGGTGCCCAGCGGTACGACCCCTAACGCGACGTCGCGGCCGAGCACGGCGCCCGTCACGGCCAGTACGGTGCCGTCGCCACCGAGGATATAGACCCGGTTCGCACCAGCTGCGAGCGCATCGTCGAGTCGCGTCCGCCAGCCGCCGGGCCCGGTGCCGGGGGTGTCGAATGCGATGGAGCGGGCCTGGATGCCACGACGCAGCAGCCGCTCGGCCAGCCGCCGCGACAACTCGTGGCCGCTGGAGCGGCCCGCGCCTGAGCGAAGGTTGACGATGATGACGGCCTGGGACATCGCGGGACGTATTGCGTATGGTAAGGAGCTGGCGGCGGCGGGCCGCGCACTCAACAGAGGCTCGGGTCCCGGCAGCGGGATTCAATGGGCGTGATTACGCAGCGCGGGGGCGCCGCCTCCCGTTCATGATGGGGCTTCCCGCGCCTGCCTGGGGCCGGGATGCCGGATACCTGGAGGAAAAACGCGATGACTGTCGAAACCGGTGGCGGCCTGCTAGGGCTGTTGTGGCTGATCGTGACGATCTACGCCCTGGTCAAGATCGTGCAAAGCGACGCCGGCACCGGCGCCAAGGTGATCTGGATCGTGCTGATCCTGCTGCTGCCGGTGCTGGGCGTGATCCTGTGGGTCCTGTTCGGCCCCAAGGGGTGACATATTCCGGCGGCCAGATGCCGATCCCTTGGCCGTTCAACGCCAGAACCAGCGCGCCGAAATGGCATTCCGCGCGTGGTCGTCGGAGAGAACCAGACCTTTCTCGGTGAAGGGGACCTGCTGCGCTCCCGCTGTGTCCAGGTGGATGTCACCCAGGACAGCGAATGCGTGGAGCTGATGCGGCAGTTCATTGCCGCGAAGCCGGAACTCTGAAACGACGACATCGGCGAGTCCTGAGCCGACACTCGATCCGGCCGGCCACGTTGCCGGCAGGAAGCCCGTAAGCTCGCTTTTTTTCTGCCGGGCAGCGCCGGCCGGCGCTGCCTTGGTTTACGGGCCGGTGTCCCGATCTTGGCGGGCACCGAAATCAACCCGCTGAAGGATATCCATGTCCAAGCTCCGCCCCATTCCCATATCCATGTCCAAGCTCCGCCCCATTCCCATATCCATGTCCAAGCTCCGCCCCATTCCCAGGACCGCGCTCGCCGTTTGTGCCGCCATTTTCGTGGCCGCCTGTGCTGCCGACGCCGGACCGACTCTGTCCGCTCCGGAAGCCCTGGAGCAGTCGCAGGCCGGCGAGATCACGCTGATCGACATTCGCACGCCGCGCGAGTGGCGCGAGACCGGCATCGCGCAGGGGGCGCTTCCCATCGACATGACCCGCAAGACCTTCGTGCAAGAGGTTCTGAACGCTGTCGATGGCGACAAGGATGCCCCCATCGGCATCATCTGCCGCACCGGCAATCGCACCACTTATACGCAAAAGGCCCTGCAGGAGATGGGCTTCACCAACGTGTACAACGTCAAGGAGGGCATGGCCGGCAGCGGCGCGGGGCCCGGCTGGGTGCGGCGGGGCCTGCCGCTGGAGGCGTGCCAGAGCTGCTGATCGGTCAGGGGCGATCGGCCCGGGACGGCATGATTTCTGTTCGGCGGCTTTTTGCCATCGAACAGGGAGGAACGTTCCTGCTGCGCGGCTGCAGCGCTGATGTATCAGCGCTTTCCTAGCGGTAGACTGGGATGTAGACGTACGCCTTCGGCACGTCGGCACCGACCACGTCGATGACGACGGCGTCGTAGAAGTCGCCGAGGTTGACGGTCTTGCCGGCTGGATACGTGCCGTAGTCGAAAGCCATGCCGCGCACGACATACTCGCCCTCGCCGGGCGGCATCTCGAAGAAGACCCGGCAGGGCGCAATGGCGCAGGTGCCGGTCTCTCCCGGCTTCACGGTCACGGACATGGCGCCGGACGGTGTGCGGTGTAGTCCGCCGCAGCCGGCGAGCAGGAGCGCGGTGGCGGCCGCCAGCAGCGGGGCCGCGATCTGAGTGCGCGGCCGCCATCCCGGCATTGGCGCGATGGGCTGCATTCGCCTTCTCATTGTCATTGCACCTCGTGTCGAGTCAGGACCCGGTCCGCCGATTGGACCGCGGCGACGGTCAATCGATGCCGACGATGACACCCGAGGCCGGAAAGACGGCACAAGCGGCCTCCCCTTCGGCGATGCCCATGGTCTCTAGCCTGGCCAGCGTCGTGACGCCGCGCACCGTGACGCCGGCGGCCAGGGCGATGACAACCTCCACGGGCCCGTCGCCGCGGGTAATGCGCTGCACGCTGCCGCAGAGCCGGTTGATGCCCGGGGCCGGCAGCTGCTGCGACGGCAGGTCGATGTCCACGGCCACGGCCTTGACGAGTGCCCAGATGTCGCGGCCCGGCCGCAGCCCAAGCAGTTCCACGCTCTCGTTGGTGATGCCGGCGATGATGCGCTCGCCGCCCTGGAGCTCGATCAGGACCTCCGCATCGACGGTGCGCGCGGTAACGGCGGCGATGCGGCCGATGAACTGGTTGCGCGCACTGGTGCGCAGCGCCAGGCGCCGCAGCAGGTCCAGCGCGGCGCCGGGATTTCCCATTGCGGCGTTGACACCCTCGAGAAAGCGCCGGTACTCGGCGGCGATGGTGCGGTAGGCGTCGATCAGCCGACGTCCCTCGTCGGTGAGGCGGGCGCCGCCGCCGCCGCGTCCGCCGGTGGCGGTCTCCACCACCGGCGCCGGTGCCAGGTTGTTCATCGCGTCCACCGCGTCCCAGGCCGCCTTATAGCTGACGCCGGCCGCCTTCGCCGCGCGCGTGATCGAGCCCTGGGCGGCGATCTGCTCCAGCAGCGCGATGCGTTCCTCGCCCAGGAAGGCAACGTCGTCGATGCTGAGCCAGAGCTGGCCGCCGACATTGATCGGCCCCGCCGCTGGCTTGGACTTGCTGGACATTGGGGGCTGCTGAGGCTGGAGCGGGTGCCGGGCGATGCTAGCCCCACCGGCTCGGGGCGGCAACTCGGGCTGTATTGCGCGGGTGCTGGCATGCGGTAGCAGGTGTCGCGTCGGTGGCGAATCGGCGCGCGGATCGCGGCTGCTGCCGGAAGAGACGGGATCGCAATCGGACGCCGCTGGCGGTTGTGCTTGCCTGGAGGTCGTTTCGATGTCGAGACCGAGACCGAGTGGAGTCAGCCAAAGCGGCCGGTGATGTAGTCCTCGGTCAGCTTGTGGCGGGGCTTGCTGAAGATCTGCTCGGTGGGGCCGACCTCGATCAGGTCGCCGAGATGGAAGTAGGCCGTGCGCTGGGAGACGCGGGCGGCCTGCTGCATGGAGTGGGTAACGATGGCAATGGTGTACTGCTCGCGCAGCTCGTCGATGAGCTGTTCGATGATGGCCGTGGCGATGGGATCCAGCGCCGAGCAGGGTTCGTCCATCAGGATCACTTCCGGCGATACGGCGATGGTGCGGGCGATGCAAAGCCGCTGCTGCTGGCCGCCGGACAGGCCGGTGCCGGGGGCGTCGAGGCGGTCCTTGACCTCGTCCCAGAGGCCGGCGCGGCGCAGGCTCGTCTCGACCAGCTCGTCGAGCTCGTCGCGGCTGTTGGTGAGGCCATGGATGCGCGGGCCGTAGGCAACGTTCTCGTAGACGGACTTTGGGAAGGGGTTGGGCTTCTGGAACACCATGCCGGCGCGGGCACGCAGCGGCACGACATCGATGCCGCGGTCGAGGATCTCCTCGCCATCCAGCTTGATCGAGCCGGTGACCCGTGCCGACGGGATAGTGTCGTTCATCCGGTTCAGGCAGCGCAGGAACGTGGACTTGCCGCAGCCGGACGGGCCGATCATCGCGATGACCTCGTTGCGGCCGATGTCCAGGCTGACCTGGCGAATGGCGTGGTTGCTGTCGTACCAGACGTTGACGTCGCGGCAGACCATGCGCGGGTCGGGTGAGGTGATGTCGCCGACGGTGCCGGCGTGCTCGCGCTCTTTGGCGAGGTCGACGGCGCTCACCGCGCCCATTTTCACTTCGATCTCATCTGCTGTTGCGTTCATGTCTGCACGAGGCACGTTATGAGTAAACCGGGAGAGAAGATTAGGCCGCAAATAGCCGCAAATGAGCCGCAAATGGCTCACTCGCCTGGACACATGTTGTTCGCCTTCCGGCGCCCCACCCCGCACTCCACACCCCGCTCTTAACGCCGCGTACGTCGTACTTCGTACTGCGCACGTTCTTCCTCACCAGCGCCTCTCGAACCGCCGCCGCAACAGCACCGCGGCGAGGTTCATCAGGATCAGGAAGCCGAGCAGGACGATGATGGCCGCGGAGGTGCGCTCGACGAAGCCGCGCTCGGGGCTGTCCGCCCATAGGAAGATCTGCACCGGCAGCACCGTGGATGGATCGGTGAAGCCGTGGGGAATGTCGACGATGAAGGCGATCATGCCGATCATCAGCAGCGGCGCGGTCTCGCCCAGGGCTTGGGCCATGCCGATGATGGTGCCGGTGAGCATGCCGGGCAGGGCCAGTGGCAGCACGTGGTGAACCTGGGCCTGCAGCGGCGATGCGCCGACTCCGAGGGCCGCCTCGCGAATGGACGGCGGCACGGATTTCAGCGCCGCGCGGCTGGCGATGATGATGGTCGGCAGCGTCATCAGCGTCAGCACCATGGCCGCCACCAGCGGCGTCGAACGGGGCACACCGAAGAAGTTGATGAACACGGCGAGTCCCAGAAGGCCGAAGACGATGGACGGTACCGCTGCGAGGTTGTTGATGTTCACCTCGATCAAGTCCGTAAAGCGGTTCTTCGGCGCGAACTCCTCCAGGTAGACCGCGGCGCCGACCGCGATCGGGAACGAGAACAGCAGCGTCAGCACCAGCGTGTAGAACGAGCCCATCAGGGCACCGGCGATGCCGGCCAGCTCCGGCTCGCGGGAGGCGCCGTGGGTAAAGAAGATGGTATTGAAGCGCTTTTGGATCAGGCCCTGCTGCTGAAGGTCGAGGACCCAGGCGATTTGCCCATCCTTCAGGCGCCGGTCATCCGCGGGCGTGGTCAGCTCGACGATCTGCCAGTTCCCGGACGCGGTGGCCGGGGAGGACACCGGGGGGATCAAGACCTTCCCGGTGAGCCGGTCGGCAGCGATGGTCTCGACCTCGATGGTGCCGCCGCCGATGCGCACGAGCCAGCTCGGCATGTCCGCGTCCAGGTTCAGTGGGCCGGCGTCGGGGGCCGCGCGCCGGCGCAGTTCTTTCAAGGTCTCGGTCTCGCGCTCGATGCGGCGCTCGCTGTCGGCGATGCGCCGCGTCAGCTCCTCGCGCAGGCCGGCATCGGTAACCGCGGCGAGGCGCTCGCGAAGTCCGTCGCGGCTGCGCTCCAGGCGCTCGAGCTCCCGCTCCGACGCCTCCGCTCGGCGCTCCAGCAGCGCGCGCACTTCGGCGGCCAGCGGCGCGAAGGCGTCGTCGTCGGCGCTGATGGCTGCGGTCTTGCCATCGTCGGCGATGCTCACTGTCGCGGAGGCCTCGCCGTCGCTGATGCGCACCGGCGTGGAACGGCCTTTCATGAACATGTCGACGTCGTCGTCGGCCAGCAGGCGGACCCGGCGCTTGCTGCCGATCACGGACGGGTCCTCGATGACCAGGTCGCGCAGCTGCAGCGGCGCACCTGGACTCAGCAGGCCATAGAGCGCGCGACGCTCGCTGCGGCCCGACACGTTTGGGAACTCGGCCTTCAGCGCATCTCGGGCGAGCTTAAGGAAGTTGACGCCCAGGAGTGCTTTGTTGACCTCGGTCGCGTCCAGGCCCCCGGCGCGCAGGCGGCCATCGGGGTCGATGACTTGGGTATCGAAGCTTACCGGCAGCTCGATGTAGGTCTGCTGGAAGGCCGTGTAGCCCTTGCCGACGATGCTGACGAACAGCATCGCGACGAACGACAGCCCGAGCACGACCGCGCCCAAGCCCAGCGCGCGGAAGTGGCGCTCGGCGGCGTGGCGGCGGCCCAGGCTCGCGTTGACCTTGTCGATAGTGCGCAGCGGCGCCTCCGGTTCCACGAAGCGCGTCTTCGGCGGCCTATTCATACTGCTCCCGGTATTTGCGCACGATGTGCAGCGCGATGACGTTGAGCACGAGGGTAACGAGGAACAGGGCCAGGCCCAGCGCGAACGCCGCCAGGGTCTTGGCGCTGTCGAATTCCTGGTCGCCGGTCAGCAGCGTCACGATCTGCACCGTGACCGTGGTGACGCTGTCCAGCGGATTGGCGGTCAGGTTCGCGGCGAGGCCGGCCGCCATGACCACGATCATCGTCTCGCCGATGGCGCGGGACACGGCCAGCAGCACGCCGCCGACGATCCCCGGCAGTGCGGCGGGGAAGATGACGCGGCGGATGGTCTCGGACTGCGTCGCGCCCAGCGCATAGGAGCCGTCGCGCATGGACTGGGGCACGGCGTTGATGACGTCGTCGGACAGCGACGACACGAACGGGATGATCATGATGCCCATGACCAGTCCGGCCGCCAGCGCGCTCTCGGAAGCCACCTCGAGCCCGATGGCCTCGCCGATGCCGCGGATGAAGGGTGCGACGGTCAGCGCCGCGAAGAAGCCGTAGACCACGGTGGGGATGCCGGCTAACACTTCCAGCACGGGCTTGGTCCAGGCGCGTACCCGGCGCGGGGCGTATTCGGAGAGGTAGATGGCCGACAGCAGCCCCACCGGCACCGCCACCAGCATGGCGATAAAGGAGATCAGCAGCGTGCCGGTGAACAGCGGGATCGCGCCGAATGCCCCGCTGGCGCCCACCTGATCGGCGCGCAGTGCGATCTGCGGGCTCCACTTGGTGCCGAAGAAAAATTCGGTCCAGGGGACCTTCTGAAAGAAAAGGATGGACTCGAACAGTACCGATAGCACGATGCCCAGGGTCGTGACGATGGCGATGGACGAAAACAGGATCAGGATCACCATCACCGTGGACTCGACCCGATTGCGGGCGCGAAACGCCGGCGACACCCGCCGCCAGGCGAACGACACGCCCGCGAGGCCCACGGCCGCCACCAGCACCCAGAGCGCGGTGTCGGCGATGGCCGTCAGGCGCCGGTAGTGATCCGCGGCCGTCTGCACGGCGGGCGTGATTTCGCCGGAGGTGATATTGCCGGTGGCCAGGTTCTTGATGTCGTTGGCCAGCAGCCCGAGACGGCCCTCGGATAGGTCCGCGGTCATGTCCGCCGGCAGCGCGTCAATCATGAGCCAAGTGACGGCGCGGTCCTGGAGCCCGGCCCAGAGCAGCAGCAGCAACAGCGCCGGCAGGCCCACCCAGAGCGCGGCGTAGTAGCCGTAGTAGGCCGGCAGCGAGTGCAGGCGGTTGATGCTGTTGGCACCGCCGGCGACCCGGATCGCGCGCCTGCGCCCGGCCTGGTAGGCCAGCGCCATCGCGGCAAGGATTGCGAACAGCAGCAGGGACGAGGTCATGGGCTTGGCCGCGTGAGATCAGACGGAAACAGTGTCGGGAGTCCCCGTGGGGGCGAGCCTCCGGCCGCGAGGAGGGTCTAGGTCGGCCGCGGTGGTGGCTAGACCATGGCGCCGTGGATGCGGTGTTGTGGAAGTCGGTCGCGGCGAGAACCCGTTCACGCGAGGGCGGCTTTCGGTCGAGGCCAGCCGGCCCTCCCACGGTTGCTTCCGGAAACGGGCACGCCGACGGTCGCGAGACCGTCGGCGTGCGAACCGGGAGCGAGCCATTGGGGCGGCTAGCCTAGCCTTGCGGTCGCGAGGCCGGGCCGCGCTCAAGCCTGGCAGCGGCTCACTGGGGGCTGGACATGGGCTCCAGGTCCTGGGCCGCATTGGCCACGTTGGCGCGCATGTCGTCCGGCAGCGGGATCAGACCCTTGTCGGCCAGGTAGCCTTCAGGACCCCAGGCAGCATCGCTGGTGAAGGCGGTCACGTATTCCTCGATACCGGGAATGGTGCCGACATGGGCGTTCTTGACATAGAAGTACAGCGAGCGGGAGACCGGATACTCGCCGCTGGCGATGCTGTCGAAGGTGGGCTGGACGCCGCCGATCTTGGAGCCCTGGATCTTGTCGGTGTTCTGGTCCAGAAAGCTGAAGCCGAAGATGCCGACGGCGTCCGGATTGGCCTCGAGCTTCTGTACGATCAGGTTGTCGTTCTCGCCGGCCTCGATGTAGGCGCCGTCCTCGCGAATGCCGTGGCAGACGGCCTTGTACTTGGACTTGTCCTCGCTCTTCATCGTCTTGATGAAGTCGAAGGTCTTGCAGCCGCCCTCCATTGCCAGCTCGGCGAAGGCGTCGCGGGTGCCAGAGGTCGGCGGCGGCCCCAGGACCTCGATGGCGGTGTCGGGCAGATCGGGGTTGACGTCCTTCCAGGTCTTGTACGGGTTCGGCACGAGCTCGTCGCCGCCCTCGGGGTTCGGCACGTCCTTGGCCAGGGCCAGGAACAGGTCACGCAGGCTGAGGTCCAGCTGCGGGGCCTCCTTGGAGTTGGCTACGGCGATGCCGTCGTAGCCGATCTTGACCTCGGTGATGTCTTTGACGCCGTTCTCCTGGCAGGTCTCGAACTCCGAGACCTTCATGCGGCGCGAGGCGTTGGTGATATCCGGGTGCTCGATGCCGACGCCGGCGCAGAACAGCTTCATGCCGCCGCCGGAGCCTGTGGACTCGATCTTCGGGGTATTGAATTCAGTGGTGTTGCCGAAGTTCTCCGCCACGGCGGTAGCGAACGGGAACACGGTGGACGAGCCAACGATATTGATGGTGTCGCGGGCCAGGGCCTGGGTAGACAGTGATGCGGCGCCCAGCACGGCGATGGCGATCAGAGACTGCTTCATCGGGAGCTCCGTGACGTGGTGAATTGCGTCGCATATTGTGTGCGCCCGATGTTTAGCGGCTGTGACGTCGGTGTTTCCGTTTGGTGAATCGGGCCGTCGCGGCGGAGCGCTCACGCGCCGAACCGACGCTGCCGGGGTCGAGGAGCCCGCGGTTCACCGCGGGCGTCTTCCGAGGGCCGGCGAGACGCCCGCGCTGAAGCGCGGGCTCCAGGAGGCGGGTTTTGGCGGGAACGATGCGCCGGAATTCGCCCGGGCGCGGCCTGGCGCCTGGAGCCCGCGGTTTACCGCGGGCGTATTCTCGGCCCCGTGAGACGGTAAGAACGCCAGATCGCGTGCGGCGTCATCCGTCTCCCGCGGCCTCTTCGATACTGTCGATCAGCCGGTCGATGTCGGCGGCCTTGTCCGGCGCGAGGCGTCGGGCCTCGGTCAGTGCGGCCTTGGCCGGCCCGGCGCGGCCCTGATGCAGGTAGGCGACGCCCAGGCCAATGAAGGCGCCGGCGTTGTTGGCGTCGATGGCGGCGGCCTGCTGGAACTGATCGATGGCTAGGTCATAGCGCTGGGCGAGCAAGTACGCGCCGCCGAGCCGGGTGTGGGCGAGGCCGGATTCGGGGTCGGCATCGACGGCTCGGGTCAGCGTGGCGATGGCGCCGTCGATGTCCTGCTGGCTGAGCTGGGTCTCGGCGGCGCGAATCAGTTCCTCGGCCGTGGCCGGCGCGTCGTCGGCGGCCAGGCCCGGGCTCAGGGCGAGCAAGACGACGAGGAATGGCGGGATCGTTCGCGTGCGCATGGGCGTGTCTCCCCGGTCGGGTTTGCATTGGCTCGGAGGTCTTGGCGGCCGTCCGGGGCAACAAGGCCGCGGCGGGAACGGAGCGGCGGATTGGTCGTCGCGGCCGCGTGGGCGGCATCGCCAGGTAGGGGGTTGGGCCTCGCGCCGGCATATGCGTGCCGCCGATGGCCAGCATCGACCGACGTCCGATCGGCCCGCCGCGCGCCCGACGGATGCGGGCGCGCGGCTGTGGGGCGCCTACTTCAGCGCGCCTTCGCCGTAGCGGGCCTCGAAGGCCTTGCGGACCTTCTCGATCTGGTCCTTGCCCATGCCGTTGAAGTACCAGTCGTGGCCCTCGATGGGCTTGAAGTATTCCTCCAGCAGGGCGACGGCGACCTCGTCGTTGCCGTCCTTCTCGATGACGACTTCCTTCAGCTCCGGGATCCACTCGAAGTAGGTGTGTTTGGCGACGTCATAGATGCCGTGCCACCAGGTGTAGTCCGGGCCGCTCATGGACGCGCCATGACGGGCGCGGCGCCCCTCGTGGTGCCAGATCTCCCACCAGGTCCATTCGATCTTTTCATCGAACGGCGACGGGGTGGTGTAGCCCCGTTCCTTCAGCTGGCCCATGATCGCTGCGATGGGCTTGGCGAACTTCTCGTTGTAGAGCTCGACGACGTTGTCGAATTGCTTGTAGTGGCCCTCGATCACGCTGAGCTCGTGGCAGCCGTAGCAGACGTCTTCCATCTTGCCGCGGCGGTCCTTCCAGGTCAGCACGTTGACCACCGTGGAGCCCTTGGCCTCGTCGCCGACTTCGGGGAGCTCCTCGCCTTCGGGCACGTCGAACTCGTCGCCGTTCTCCAGCTGCACCAGGTTGATCTTGGTGGAGATTGGCGGGCGCAGCGTCCAGGAGATACGCTCGCCGACGTTGTGGGTCCGGTCCTCGTTGGGCGAGGCGCTCATGTGGCAGGTGGCGCAGGTGGGGGCGGCGGTGTAGTCGATGCCGGCGACCCATTTGTCCGACTCCAGGTTCATCTCATCGACCTTGGCGCGGTAGATGATGCCGTGCTTGGACTCGTTGTAGACCTCGATCTGCGGATGGTCCGGGCCGACGTGGCACTTGCCGCAAGTGTCCGGCGTGCGCGCCTGGGCCTTGCTGAAGCGATGCCGGCCATGGCAGGCGGTGCAGGAGCCCATGCTTCCGTCCGGGTTGATGCGCCCGATGCCGGTGTTGGGCCAGGTGCCGGGCGTCGGCCGCCCCTTGTCCTTGCCCTCGGTCTCGAAGGTCAGCTCGGAACCGTGACACTGCTTGCAGCCGGCGTTGACCGCGGCTGGGCCGCCGACCACCTCGCCCAGCAGATTGTCCAGCGATCCCAGGATCTGGCCGCCCTTGGCGTGATGGGAGCCGTCCATCTGCTCGAACTCGGTTTCATGGCACTGGGCGCAGTCCTTGGGCGTGACGACGATCGAGATGTACTCGCCCTCGTGGCGCCAGGCGTCGATGTCCTCTTCCTCTGCCTTGTGGCAGTCGTAGCAGGTGACGCCGTTCTGGCCATGCTGGCTATGGTTCCACTCCCAGTACAGACCGGGGTTCTCGGTCATGTGGCATTCGACGCATTCCTTGCCCTTGGGGTCGCCCCAGTCCACGCCGGGCTGTCCGGCGGGGCGCATGGCGTGCGCATTGCTCAGGGCCAGCAGGGCGAAGGCCCCGCCGATGACTGCGGCCGGCAACGCCCTCGGGCGGTGTTCCGGCGCTCGGCGCGTTCTCGACATGGTGCACTCCTCGATCGGATTGGTCTCGCGGAAGCCCGCCGCGGCGGTGCGGGCACGGGCGGCTGGATGTGCGCTGCCGCAAGCTCTTGCCGCGTGCATGCGGCGGCGGAAGAGGGCGGGCGCGCGTACCCGCGGCAGACTTTCGCGCCGGGTTGGCCGCCCAGCCTTGATTCGTCTCAAGGATGAGCGGGGCCGCGGGCGGCATCGCGATCGGCTTGACATGCGTCAATACGCGCACCCGCGGCGCGACCCGACTTGCACAAGACCGCCGGCGGACGGGGCGCGTGTTCGCGGTCCGGTTGTCGGGGAGGAGGATCAGACGGCGGCATACCCGGTATGACGACTGACGCGGGTCAATTGGGCCCCATCGAGGGTTGACGCGCGTCAAGCGGTCATCCATGTCGTCTGCGGCGTGGCGACGATCTCGTTTGTCGTGGGTGTCGCTATCTGCTGGGCGGGGGCTGCGCGGGGATTCTTCCTCAAACCGGAGGTGGCCCATGACTGACGCATCGATGAACCGGCCCGGCTGGATTTCCGACACCCTGTATGCTTTCGAGTCCCGCTGGCTGGATGCGCCTTGGGGACACATCCACCATATCGACGAAAGGAAGGGGGCGCCCATCATCTTCCTGCACGGCAATCCCAGCTGATCCTTCGAATAGCGCGGCCGCGCGGCCACCACCGCTGCATCGCGCTGGATCATCTCGGCTTCGGTCTGTCCGAGCGTTCATCGGACGCGGCTGGCTGCGGGCACGTCTCGGCGCTGTCGAGAAGATCTGAATGGCCCGTGGCTCGGCGGCTCGCATTTTTCTGCGATTGTCATCGGTTTTGCCGAATCAATCGCTGTCTCTTTATGCCTCACCGAATGAATTTCAATGCACGGTCCGCTGCCGACGGCCCCAAATTGATCTCCAGGTTGCGCTGGGTCACCGCCCTGCAACCACGTCGGATCGCCAGGTCGAACCCAGCCCTCGGCGAGCTGTTGGCGCGGGGCTTCGCGGATCGTGTGCGGCAACACCGCAGGATGCCGGCAGGGCCTGCCTCTCTGTCGCGGGACCCAGCGGGCCTCCATTTGACCCGCTGACCCATCACCTTTCATTCGGCCTAGGAGTGACACATTGGACGCGTTATTGGACTTTGGCATGCGCTTCCTGGCGCAGCTGCAATCTCCAACCCTGGCGTTTCTGCTCGGGGGTATCTTGATCGCCGCGTTGGGCACACGGCTGGAGATCCCGGATGCGATCTACAAGTTCGTGGTGTTCATGCTGCTGATGCGGGTCGGCCTCGAGGGCGGCATGTCCATCCGGGAGGCGAACCTCGTCGACATGCTGCTACCGGCCGCATTCGCCGTTCTCATCGGCTGCGGCATCGTGTTGATCGGCCGCTACACGCTGGCCATGCTGCCGGGCATCCGCACCGAGGACGGTATTGCCACCGCGGGACTGTTCGGTGCCGTCAGCGGCTCGACGCTGGCCGCCGCCATCGTCGTGCTGGAGAACGACGGCATCGGCTACGATCACTGGGCGCCGGCCCTGTATCCGTTCATGGACATCCCGGCCCTGGTCGTGGCCATCGTGCTCGCCAATCTGTATCTCAAGCGCCGGGACGGCTCCGCGGAGAAGGTCCGCGTCTGGCCCATCGTCAAGGAGAGCCTGCAGGGATCGGCGCTGACGGCGCTGCTTCTGGGCATCGCACTGGGGCTTGTGACGCGGCCGGAAAAGGTCTTCGAGGGCTTCTACGACCCCCTGTTCAAGGGCCTGCTGTCGGTGCTGATGCTGGTCATGGGCATGGAGGCGTACGCCCGGCTCAACGAGCTGCGGCGGGTCGCGCACTGGTATGCGGTCTATGCGGCGATCGCTCCGCTGGTACATGGCCTGATTGCATTCGGGCTGGGGTGGATCGCCCACGTGCTGACGGGTTTCAGCCCCGGCGGCGTGGTGCTGCTGGCCGTCATCGCCGGGTCCAGCTCCGACATCTCCGGCCCGCCGACGCTGCGTGCGGGCATTCCGAGCGCCAACCCGTCCGCCTATGTCGGCGCGTCCACCAGCGTCGGTACGCCGGTCGCCATCGCCATCGGCATCCCGCTGTACATCGGTCTGGCCCAGGCGGTATTCGGAATCTGATGATGAAGCCAAGGGGCCGCCCCGCGCGGGCCTTTGGCACGGTCCTGCAGTCACCGGGACGCGATCGAACAGGGTGACTGCCCCTGCAACCACGCCGACAGGCGATCAGAGGTCAACATCATGTCACAGCAAGCCAGCAAGCTGGTGATCATCACGGAGAAGGTCCTGTTGCGGGATGTCGTAAGGATCATCGATGCCGCCGGCGCCACCGGCTACACGGTCATGGCCGCCGGCGGCAAGGGCAGCCGCAATACGCGCTCGTCGGGTCAGCCGGCGGTATCGGACACGTTCTCGAACGTCAAGCTCGAGGTCATCACCGCGAGCCCAGACATGGCGCGGGCGATTGCCGACGAGGTTGCGAAGAAGTATTTCGACAACTTCTCGGGCATCGCCTACATCGACGACATCGAGGTCCTGTACGCCCATATGCTCTGACGGCGCCTGCGGCCCCGACGTGGGTGCGGTCGGTGACGGAGCGCCGACGTGTCGCGGTGAGGGGCGCAGGCGAGTTGAAACGGCGGCGGCCGACGCCGACCTGAGCGGGGTCGAGGCAGGCAGTCCGAGTTACCGACGGTGTGGTGTGTCGATGTTGGGATACGCCATCGTAGACCCGAGCCGCCCGGTCGATCTTTCGTCGCGGGGTTGCCGATGCGCGCGGCACAGGCTGGTCGACGGGGACTATCGGGGCGTAAAGCAGTCGAGGTCCTCGGCCACGCTCACGGTGCCCGCTGCGTCAATCAACGCCGCCGCGCGCCAGCGGCAGACCGGCCCGACGCCATTCGGGCAGCCCGTTTTCGAGGCGGCGGGCATCGAAGCCGGCCCCGCGCAGCTCGGCCACCGCCTCGAACGACAGCACGCACCAGGGGCCGCGACAATAGGCGACGACCCGGCGATCCGCCGGCAACTCCGCCAGCCGTTCTTTCAGCCGCTCCAGCGGGATGTTGATCGCGCCGGGAAGATGGCCCTGGGCGAACTCCTCGGCGGGCCGCACATCCAGCACCGTGACCAGCCCGTCACGCGCGCGCTCCAGCAGTTCCTGGGCCGGTACCGGTTCCAGCGCGTCGCGCCGCGTCAGATAGCTGTCCAGCAACGTGCCGACTGCATCGCTTTGGTCCGCGGCGATGCCGCGCAGCGCGGCGATGGCGTCTAGCACGCGGTCGTCGGCCAGGCGGTAGCGGATGTACTTGCCCTCGCGGCGGGCATCCGCCAGGCCCGCGGCCTTGAGCTGCTGCAGGTGCTTGGAGGTGTTGGCCACCGACAGCCCGGTCAGGCGCACCAGCTCTTCGACGCTGCGTTCCCCCTGGGCGAGGTAGTCCAGCAGTTCCAGCCGCGCCGCATGCCCGAGCGCCCGGCCGATCAACGCCAGGTGCTCGAACAGCTGCTGCTTCGGTGTCGCGGTTTCGGTCATGGTGTAGGTAGAGATGACGTGCGCGTCTTCTTCACGAGATCGAAGGCGCCTCGGCTCAGGCCGACCGAGTATACGCCCCTGCCGAGTGACCGATCCCTCAGCGGCCGGGCATGACACCCCGAGTCCGAGCGCTGTCGACGCTGGGTTACGGCGCTGCGCTTGGTGGAGCAGGGCACGGAGCGCGCCCGCGAAGCCGCGCTCGACCTGGAGATGGCACGGGCCAAGCCGGATGTCGAGGTCTTTGCCGGCACCCGCTACTTCAACGGGGGCGGCGGCGATGTCGGATTCCTGGTCGGGGTCGAGGTGCCGTGGACGCTGTTCGACTTGAATCAAGGGAACATACGCACCGCGCGCGCAGCTCAACGCGGTCTCGCAGGAGCGCGATGCCATCCATCGCGATCGGCTCATTGCGCTGAACCGCGCCTACCAGCAGGGGCTCAACGCACGGGCGAAGGCGGGCGGCATCCAGGCCGACCTTCTGCCTGCCGCCGAAGCCACGCTGCGCGAGACGGAAGAGGGCTATCAGCGCGGCAAGTTCACCCAGATTGCCGTCCTCGAAAGCCGGGCCGCGCTGTTTCAGCTGCGCGAGGCCTATCTGGAGGCCCTGCGGCGCTACGCCGCCGCCCAGGCCGACATCGAGGCTCTGACACGCCCCCCGACACTGACCGCTCAAACCGATGAGGCGTTTTCGAGCCATGAATAGGATAGCCGAACCGCTTGCCGAGACCGCCCGAGCCAAGCCCTGGCTGGCGGCACTCCTTTGCACCGGCTTGACGGCCACCGTCCATGGACAGGACCGGGACCACGACGACCACGGCGCCTCCGGCCATGTGCACGCCGAAACGCCGGCGCCTTGCCGCGGGCGGTCGTCGCGAGCACGATCCACAGCACTCGGGCATGCCGCTCGCGCAGGGCGGCGATCTCGCAGCTCTTGTCTTGGCAGCATCCAGTCATGGGCATCGGTCGGCCGGAACGGACACGGGAGGCCGGCCGGGCGCCGTTGCTTCGCAGTGGCCTTCTCGGCAGTATGCTAGCGCGCAACGCGACGACTCGATCCGCACCTTTGTGGGCTTTCCCCAGCGCGTCGAGCCATTCACCGGGCGTCTGCCGACGGCGTGAACCGTATGAGTCCCAGAGACTATGCATCCCCCGGTCGCGATGTGGTGTGCCTAGCATGATGCACCGTCTGTCATTCAACCTTATGGTTGAGCGTTAGACGCGGATCTGTCAGCATGCCGGAACCGAACATCCCACA
>Ga0316578_10000148_pt1 | contig 18347 bp, 17 predicted proteins | sample J0NA_2_FD_203076 | JGI IMG/M metagenome (GOLD analysis project Ga0316578, IMG submission 203076) | Rhizosphere microbial communities from salt marsh grasses in Alabama, United States - J0-2_160517rDrC | ecosystem: Host-associated > Plants > Roots > Rhizosphere | place: USA: Alabama | collected... | reverse complement strand
GGTCAGGAACCCCGCCACAGCGGACATCGTTATGGGCATGATCATCACCATCCTTTCGCTGGAGGTGGCCCGTCGCACCATCAATTGGGTATTGCCAATCCTGGCCTTTGTTTTTCTACTGTATGCCTATTTTGGGCGTTTGGTTCCGGGAATCCTGGGGCATCCCGGCTTTTCAATCGTCAACATCGTGGAAAGCGTCGCCTGCGGCGTAGGGGGAATTTACGGTATTGTCGCCAATACCTATGCGACCTTTGTGTTCCCGTTTATTATCTTTGCTTCATTTCTAAAAGCAGCTGGTGCCGGTGATGCGATTGAAAATCTGGCGATGGCCATCGCTGGCGGCAGCCGGGGCGGTCCCGCCAAAGTGGCCGTGGTATCCAGTGGCATTATCGGCTCGATTACCGGCTCTTCGGCTGCCAATGCCGTGGCAACCGGGGCCTATACCATTCCGTTGATGAAAAAGACCGGCTACAAACCCCATGTGGCCGCAGGTGTGGAGGCGGCCGCCTCCAGCGGCGGGCAAATGCTGCCCCCGGTGATGGGTGCCGGGGCGTTTTTGCTGGCCACCTTTACCGAGATGCCTTATGTGGATCTTATAAAAATCGCCGCCGTTCCGGCAGTGCTGTACTTTTTCTCCGTGGGCTTCATGGTTCATTTTATTGCTGGCAGAGAGGGCCTGAAAGGTCTACCCAAAGACCGGCTCCCAAAACTAAAAAACGTTCTTCTGAAACAGGGATACCTTCTGCTTCCGGTTGTGGTGATACTGGTGCTGTTAATCCTGCGTTACTCTCCTCAAAAAGCCGCTTTTGGAGCAATCATTTCTTCAATCGCCTTGAGTTACGTCAGAAAAGAAACCCGTCTGGGCCCGCGCAAACTGCTGGACACACTTATTTTGGCAGCCAGAAACTCTCTGGTCGTTGGCGCGACAGCCGGCACCGTCGGTATCATCGTCGGCATAACCCTGATGGCCGGCATTGGAATTAAATTTTCGGCACTCATACTGGGTTTTTCCCAGGGGCTGCTGCCGCTGACGATCGTTTTAACGGCAGTCGCTTCCTATATCATGGGCATGGGTCTGACAGTTACCGCTTCCTATGTGGTGGTGTCGGTGCTGGCTGTGCCGGCGCTGGTTGAGCTGGCCGTGCCCCTAGTTGCAGCGCATCTGATCGTTTTCTGGTACGTGGAGACCGGGCAGGTGACCCCTCCGGTCGCTCTGGCGGCCTTTGCTGCATCCGGCATTGCCCGCTGTGATCCCAACAAAGCCGGCTTTGCAGCCGTACGCCTAGCATCACCGCTGTTGATTACACCGGTTTTGTTTGTCTACACACCGTTGCTGCTCGATGGTCCGCTGCCTGCAATTATCGAAACGATCATCAGCGTTGCCATCGGTTTTGTGGCCTATGCCGGAATGATGCAGGGATTTTGGCTCAGACGCGCAGCGGCTCTGGAAAGGCTTTTACTGGGACTGGCTGCGGTGTGTCTGTTTATTCCCCGCATCTATACCGATCTGGCAGGACTGGCGATACTTGGCGGAGTGACGGTGTTAAATCGCAAACATGACGCTTGATTCAAAGGTTCAATGTAAAAGGACTTGTTGGATTCGCTTTATTAGTTTCCTTGGTTGAATTGGTTGGTTTAAACCGAGCCAACTGGACTAATTAAACCAATCAAACCAATTAAACAAATGTAACATCATTGTAAATTCGTAGCGGAATGCAATACTAGAACCTATGGGAGAAGAAATATGTCGGTAATGATTACAGGCATCAACGGGATGACCGGTCTTCACACGGCAAAATTATTGTTGGAAGAAGGCCTGGATGTTGTGGGTTATGACAACAGCCGCAACGGTGAGCTGGCATTCTACCCGGAGATTGAACAGCAGGTCAAATTTGTCTGGGGCGATATCGTTCACTTCGGACATCTTCTTGAAACCGTCGAAGAAAACGGGGTTGACCATATCATTCATCTGGCAGCTTTGCGCAACGAAGTGCTCTACAAATCCGTTCCCACCGAGCTGTTGCGTGTCAACATCGGCGGGCTCACCAACATCCTTGAATTGGCCCGCATCGGCAAAATCAGGCGGGTGGTTTTTGCCAGTTCTGCATCGGTGTACGGTAAAATGGATGATCCCAACCAAAAGATTTCAGAAGATGCACCGCTGGATCCTAAAGGAATTTATGCCAACAGCAAGGCCATGAGTGAAAGTCTGTGCCGTGCGTATCGCAATGTTTATGGGGTGGATGTGATCAATTTGCGAATCTCAAGGGTCTATGGAAGATTGGCCAATCTGGATACCCTTGAATTCGGCAACCCCATATCATCTTTTGTTTATACGCTTTTGCAGGGAAAACCCATTGCGGAAGAAAGCGGCGCGGATTTCGGCGGTGACTTTACCTATGTGCCTGATGTGGCGTTTGGCTGTTATCGGGCGCTTTGCACCCCGAGCCCGGAAAACTGGATTTTTAATATCAGCACCGGGACGTTTTACAGACTCTCGGAGGTGGCTGCCGCACTCGCGGAGCTTTTTCCAAAAGCCCGCATTTCCATCGGCCCCGGAATGCATCCTTACATTACCCAATCCCCGATGCGCGGCCCCCTTGATATTGGCCGTGCCCAAAAAGAGTTATCCTTTGGAGTTGCCCGTGACTTACATGCATCTCTTGAACACTTTATCGAGAACTTGCGGCAGCGACAGGATTTCTGATAAAGAGGAGCAGGGCGGACCACCGTGCCCGCCGGATATGGATCGGCACCCCTCTTCGTCAAGCTAAAAGCGTGACTTCGCCGCGGCAAGCGGTGGCCGACCCTGCTTTTTACGTGCCCCCATGCAGGAGTTTACGCGGATTTCGCGGGTTATTATTTATGTAGCGATCATTTCGATTCAAATGCCCGGGCGCCTTTTTGCTTGAGTAATTGCTCGGGCCCCGGTGGGGCATAAATGACCACGTAAGTCATATCTTCTTCCGGATCCACGTCGACCTTGTGCAGCACATGGGCCGGTGTATAGATGGCCGTCTGGGGCTCGATGCGGCTGCCTTTACCATCCAGGTACATGGTTCCTTTTCCTGAAAGGACATACCAGCAGTGCTCGACATCATGGGTATGTTCGGAGCCCTTTGCGCCGGCGCGGGTGGTGTTGACCAGCAATGAGAAATTTTTGGCACCGCTAATCTGTTCATCGATCAGAATACGAAATGTGCCCACACCGCCATGCAGCACGCCGCTAACCGCCTCTTTTAAAGGCACGATGTATTTTTTTTCCATGAAGGCGAACTCCTTTCAGTTTTTAGTCATTGCGGACACACGTTGACATCGGACATGGATTCCAGCACCGTTACGATCGCAGAATGATCCCAATCCGACCCGTCGTGGGCCACCACCGCATTGAACAGCTGGGACATCATCGCGGTGCCCGGCAGGCATATGCCCATTTCTTTGGCCACCGATAATACGATTTCAAGATCTTTGCGATGGGACCTGACCTTGCCACCGGGTTGAAAATTCCGATCCAGCATGCGTTGGCCATGCAACTCCAAAACCCGGCTCTGGGCATATCCGCCCATAATGGCCCGGCGCACTTTTAACGGATCAACGCCGGATTTTTTAGCGAAAATCAAAGCCTCGGCCACGGCCTGTATCGTGAGCCCGACGATAATTTGATTGGCAGCTTTGGTCACCTGGCCGGCCCCATGATCGCCGATGTGATTGATATTTTTGCCCAATTTTTGAAATACCGGCAGCACGCGCTCGAAGATTTCGGCTTTGCCGCCGACCATGATGGTGAGGCTGGCTTCGGTGGCAGCTTCCACCCCGCCGCTGACCGGTGCATCGAGCATGTGCGCACCGCGGGCAGCCACCATTTTCGCAAGTTTCCTGGTTGTGGTTGGTGAAATTGTGCTCATGTCCACCAAAACGGAATCCGGGCGGATCGACTCGGTGACGCCGTCTGCGGCTGTTACGACTTCGGTCACGTGGGAATCTTCCGGCAGCATGGTAATGATCACATCTGCCGCCGCCGCTGCTTCTTTTGGGGAATCAGCAGGATCAGCCCCTTCGGATACGAGTTGATCCACTGCCGCCCGACTTCGGTTGTGCACAATCAAATCAAAGCCGGACTTCATAAGATTTCTGGCCATGGGCTTGCCCATCAGACCCAGCCCGATGAACCCGATGCGTTTGGTCATCTTATCCTCCTTATTTTCAAAGGCCAATCCGGCGGCAATAATGGCTGCATTTCTTCGCAAATCTGGGCGCGGCGCCGGGATTTTGATACTAACCGGTTGGCATTATATGTTTTGGTGAATTGATGGTTTGCCTGTAATTTCTCCTGCCGTGAAATTTCCTCTTACAGGACCGTTTCGATCTTTGCAACCGCCTATTTTTTGCTTGACAAAATTTATCCATACCGATATTGCCTCTACACAGATGAGCACTCAATGCTCAAATGTTCAATATGACACCCAATTCCGATAACGCGAAACCTAATGAGCAAAATCCTTTTATCCGAGACGATCCACAAATCCGGCATCGAGCTGCTTGAAAGCCAGGCCGAAGTCGTTGTTTGCCCGGAGCCTACAGAAGAAGCGATCGGAAACCTGATCCGTGATGTGGATGCGCTGATAATACGGACCGCTGGCAAAGTGACCCGGGAGATGATCAAAAAGGCCGAGCGGCTCAAAGTGATTTCCCGTACCGGCGGTGGTTTGAACAACGTCGACATCGAAGCCGCCACCGATTACAATATTGTGGTTTGCGGTGTCAAAGGGCCCCAGGATCGGCTGGTTGCCGAACATACGCTTGCGTTAATGGGTGCGCTGGCCAAGCAATTTTTTTATTTAAATGCCCAGGTTCGCAAAGGAAATTTTGCCTCGCGCAAGGAATATCGTCCGGCGGGGCTGTCCGGCAAACGGGTCGGACTCATCGGACTTGGCAGAATCGGCCGCATCGTTGCCGATATCTGCGCCCGGGCCTATCAGATGGAAGTCTGGGCCTATGACCCTTATGTAACCCCCGAAACTTTGGGATCCGAGAACATTGTTTTAAAAGACGATATGTCAGCGGTGATCCGGACGGCTGATTTTTTATCTCTGCATGTGCCTGTAACCGAAAATACCAGAGGGCTGATGGGAAGCGCCGAGTTTGAATTGATGAAGCCCGGTGTTTTTTTCATCAACACCTCCCGCGGCGAAATTGTGCAGGAAGCGGCGCTGGTGGATGCGCTCAAAAGCAAAAAAATTGCCGGAGCGGGCCTGGATGTGTTTGAAAAAGAACCGCCGGATGCCGACAATCCGCTTTTCGATCTGGAAAATGTGATTGCCACACCCCACTCGGCTGCTTTGACCCAGGAAGCGGTTGCGCTGCTGGCAAAGGGTTCAGCCGAAAATGTGCTCAATGTTTTGCAGGGTAAAAAGCCATCCTACAGCCCGAATTGGGATAAGGTAAAGGCCAAAATTGGCTAAAACCGGATCGTTACAATCCGCTTAAGTCTTAAATTTTTATCAATAATTCAAAAAAAGTGAGGTAAAAAATGGCAAAGGAAATGTGGACATACGCAATGGAGGAAATGTCATATCCTGATGTTCAGGAAATCATGAAAACGACGGACGTGGTCTTGATTCCCATTGGGAGTCAGGAAAAACACGGTCCTCACATCCCGCTAGCCTGCGATTCGATTGCGACGATAGAAACCACGATGCGGGCGGCCAAAAAGGCCAAAGTGCCTTATACACCCATGATCCCCGTTGGATATTCTCCGCACCATATGGGAACGGTGAATAACGGCATTGGGTCTCTAACTTTTACCGGTGAGACGTTGCGGCGGATCGTATACGAGATCGGGAGAAGCTTGATTTTTCACGGGTTCAACAAATTGATCTACACAAGCCAGCACGCTTCGAATACCAAAGTGGTTGACGAAGCGCTCCGGCGCCTTCGATATGAAACGGGATGTTTCTGCGCCTGGTATATGACCCCCACCGAACGCAGAACCCAGGTGATCAACGACCTTTTAGAAGAAAAGATTGCCTGGCATTCCGGGGAGATGGAGACTGCCCAGTGTATGGCACACGATGAGCGCTGTGTGCATATGGAACGGGCAAAAGCCCATAAGGCCCATGCGCCCGAGTGGCTGGGGCCTGAATTCGCGAAGACCGACGGGGTGCCAACGGTAATCTTCCAGGGTACGGAGAACATATTCATCCCTATGGAGCACCATGAATACGTTGAGGATGCCACGATCGGCGATCCGTTCCTCGCTAGTAAAGAAAAGGGCGAGAAGATCTTCGAAAGAGCCTCGGATAACCTTGCAGCGTTTGTGAAGGAGGTGCAGAAGATTAAAGTTGATATCAAAGAGCGGGATTACGACTTTAGGGCATTTTAGACATGCAGAGACTTCTCTGCCCAGGCATGCAGGTGCAGTGGAACGAGGAATTTACGAATGAGACTCAAAGACAAGGTTGCATTGATCACTGGAGCCTCCGGAGGGCTGGGAAAGCATTTTTGTAAAGCTTTTCTGAAGGAAGGTGCCCGGGTGTGCGTGACAGATGTTGCCCAGGGCATGGTCGACGCCGCGATTGCCGAATTGGATTCAGCGGATGCTGTTACGGGGGCGGTGGTGGATGTCTGCCGGCGCGCGAGTATCGAGACGGCGGTAAGCCGGGCGGTCGAGGCTTTCGGCAGCCTGGATATTCTGATAAATGTCGCCGGCGGTGCACTGCATACGCCCCACAAATTTGAAGAGATCGATGAGGCTGCCTGGGACAAGGTGGTGGACATTAATTTGAAGGGCACCTATCTGTGCTGTCAGGTGGCGGTGGAGCAGTTTCGCAAGCAGGGCAGCGGGGGCAAAATCGTCAATATCTCTGCTCTGGCCGGACGCTGGCTGGGATCTCTGGCGGGATGCCACTATACGGCTGCCAAGGCGGGTGTCATCGGTTTGACCCGGCACCTGGCTTACGAATTGGGTCCCGAAGGCATATACGTCAATGCGATAGCGCCGACGATTACATTGGCCAGCCAGCGCACGATCGATTTGTGGAATTCCAGGCCGGAAGAATACCGCGAAAAGATTGTTTCGCAGATTCCCCTGCGGCGGTTGAGCACCCCCGAAGAAGTGGCGGCCGGGGTGATCTTTCTGTGCACCGATGAGGCCAGCTACATGACCGGGGTGACCCTGGATATAAACGGAGGGAGATTTTTCAGCTAGATTATAGACGAATTTTTAAACCGTCTCCGATTCATTTGGCGACGGTCGAAACCCTTGAAGTGGTTTTAAAACCTCAGATCAGGTTCCCCGTTTGATCGCGGGGCAATCCGTCTGCGGCGGGCCATTGGGCCTTTTGAGCTCCTTAAATAATCTTAATTAGATGCGAAATCCCGTTTAATTCAGCGGGGAGATGGGGTTCTGGAACCACTTTTAACCCATTAAGGGGAACCCATTGCCGTGATTTTTCAAAACAGCATGAAACGGGCCTTGAAGGATGGAAACGTGGTTTTTGGGCCCATGGTCTCCGAGCTGAGAAGCTCGGGTATTGCTGTTTTGTTCGCCCAGGCCGGTTTTGATTTTTTCTTCATTGACCTGGAACATTCCTGCTTTTCCCTTGAAACCGTCAGCGACATGATTCTGGCCGCCCGCGCCGCCGACATTCCCGTTATTGTCAGGCCTTCAAGCCGCAAATCCGCCGAGTATCTCTCAAGGCCCCTTGATTCAGGCGCTTCGGGTCTGTTGATCCCGCAAATTCGAACCCGCCAAGATGTGGAAAATGTGGTGAAATGGTGTCGCTATCAGCCCCTGGGCGAACGCGGCATGGGGTTGTCGCGCCAGCACACTTTTTTTCAGGGCGGAGATGCCCTGGAAACCATGAAAAGCCTCAATGAAGAAATATTGATTGCCCTTCAAATCGAACACAAAGATGCCATCGAAAATTTATCTGAACTCTTATCGGTTCCGGGTATCGATGCCGCCTTTGTGGGGCCGGCGGATCTGTCGGCCTCATACGGCAAACCCGGCAGCAGCGATGACCCTGAGATCCAAAGGGCCATCGATCGGGTGATCGAAGTGTGCGAGGCCCATGGCGTTATTCCCGGAATACATACGAGCTCGGTGGACAAAGCCCGGTTTTGGGTGGCCAAAGGTATGAAAATGATCGGCTTCTGTACGGATATTAAACTGATTCAGCAAATTTGCAAAGCCTCCGTTGAGGAGCTGCGCGCGGCGCTCTAAACGCGTTTATTTTTGGGGAGGATCATGCCCCGCAACCTAAATATATATTGGCTTAGATAGTATGCGCGAGCTTAGTGAACGAGATATTTTAAAGATTTGTTACCTCTATTATCAGGAGGAAAAGACCCAGGAAGAAATTTCGGGATTGTTTGGTGTCAGTCGCTTTAAAATCAGCCGCACCTTAAAAGAGGCCAAACGTAAAGGCTATGTGACCATTACCATCAATGATCCCAAAGGCGATTTCACCGACACCGAAATCGAGCTGGCGAACACTTTCGGTCTGCAGCAGGCGATTGTCGTTCGCATCAATGAGTTCAGCGAAAAGTCGGCGATGGATCAGATCGCTGAAGCCAGCGCCCACTATCTCAGTCAAATTGTCAGCGACTATCATATTTTTGGTGTCACCTGGGGTCGGACGGTTTCCCATGTGGTCACCCATCTAAAACCGATCGAGGTAAAAAATCTAACACTGGTTCAGATCGGCGGCGGATTGGGGACCATCGAGGGCACCGATAACAACATGTTGACCATGATGCTGGGGCAAAAACTGGGAGCCAGGGCACATGTGATTCCGGCCCCGGTCATTGTCAGGAATCGATCCATTCGCGATACACTGTTTAAGGAAAAAAAGATTCAGCAAACCCTTGAAATTGCTAAACAAGCGGATCTGGTGCTCTTTGGCGTCGGGATTATCGGAAAGCATGGATTGCTCTGGCGTTCGGGATTTTTGCACAAGGAGGACACGGTCAAACTCAAAAAGGCCGGGGCGGTCGGTCAAATATGCGGGCGTTCATTTAATGCCCGGGGTCAAAAATGCCTGGACGAATTGGATGATCGCACCATCGGGTTAAATCTCGATCAGATCAGAAAAATCAAGCACAAAATCTGTATTGCCATCGGCCAGGAAAAAGTCGCCGCTATTCTGGGCGCGCTGAGAGGCAACCTTGCAAATGTTTTAATTACCGATGAGAATACGGCAGCAAGCCTTTTAAAAGAGGGAGATACGACCAAAGCCGTTAAAACAACGCATTTAACTTCAGATAGTGCCGTTTTGAGCTGATGATTTCAAATTGTGAAGCCATTTTGATAACGCTGAGGCACGCCAATGAAAGGAGGTGATTGGACAACTCACTGGATAGAGACTCGTATGAAGCCGAGTACGTTCCTTCATCATTCAAACCAAATAAGGAGGGATATTGGAATGAAAAGGATTATTACCATATTAACCATTTTTGCATTGATTTTTGCGTTTGGCGCCAACATGGCACTGGCAGCCGAAAAAAAACCCAAAGAATACAAACTGTCTTTTATCACCGGACTGAGCGGTCCGCTGGCAGCTGCAGCTCAAACCCAGAAATTAGCCATTGAGTTGCTCGTAGAGCAATACAACGCCAAAGGCGGGCTGAACATGCCCTGGGGCAAGATTCCAATCAAACTTTCGGTCGCAGACGATGAAATGAAGCTGGATGTCGGCGTTCGTCGCTTCAGAGAAGCGGTCGAATCCGGTGCCAATGGTGTCAGCGGCAGTATTTACAACCCCATGTCGGCGGCGCTCAATGAAGAGACCAAAATTACCGGAACGCCTTACATGCCCGGCTGTGTGCCCGCCCTGGATGCCTTTAAAAAGGGCAACCCGGCGCCGGCGTTCATGTCGGTGGCTTTTACCCCCTGGAGCATCGGCTATCTGACGGCAGATGCGCTGGTCAACGGGTTGGGTAAAAAGACGTTCTTCTGGCAGATCCGACCCGATTCCTGGGGAACGGTCACGCTGCAGGGATTTGAAGACGGCATCAAAGAATTCGGCGGCAAGATTCTGGGTGTCGAGCAGCTACCCAAGGGAGCCCCGGACTATTCGGCGGTGATCAACAAGGCTCTGGCAGCCAAACCGGATGTCTTTATTACCAATATGTTCGGCGGCGATGCGGTTGCCTGCCTCAAACAGGCCTATGATATGGGACTCCACAAGACCAGTATGCTGGTCAACAGCTGGACCACCTATGAAGTCGCCATGGGTATTCCCGCCGAGGTGGCCGAGCAGATGTATGCCCTGACCTATTATTATTGGAACATGGGTTCATTTTCCCCGGACCTGGCAGCCAGAGGAAAGGCGCTGGTCGAAGACCATGTTAAAAAATATGGTTTCCCGCCGGATGCCTATGCTGTGCTGGCATACACCGCGGTGGACATCCTGATGCAGGCGACCGAAAAGGCCGGCAGTGTCGACGGCAAAAAAGTCGGCGAAGTCCTTCAAACCGCGACATTTAACACTGTCAAGGGTGATGCCTCCTTCAGGGAAGACCACCAGCTGCAGGGCAAATACCTGGCGTTCTTTGTCAAAGGTAAAGCCGCCAGCAAGAAAATGAACAAATATGACGTGTTTGAGGTCATCGGCGCATACGGCGGTGATAAGGCTTTGCCCCCGTTGAAGATGCTGGGTTACTGATCGTAAATGTTTGAAACCGACGGTTTCGTTTCGGAGGCGGAAACGCCTCCGAAACGACCGCCGCCAAATAGGCGTTTTCCCTTACATGAGGTTAAAGATGGACAATCAGCCAGTAATGGCCACCCAAGGGGTCACGAAAAAATTCGGAGACTTTGTTGCAATTAATAACATCGACTTTGAACTGGAAAATAAAGAGACACTGGGCATCATCGGCCCCAACGGGGCCGGAAAAACAACCTTTATCAATCTCCTCAGCGGATTTTATCCTCCGGAAGAAGGGCGGGTTTTTTACCACGGGCAGGACATCACCGACCTTTCGCCGGCCAAAAGAGTTAAACTGGGCATCACCCGAACGTTTCAGCTGGTGCATGTCTTTGACAATTTAAGTGTCTACGAAAATCTGGGACTTGCAGTTTATCGAAAAAATACAGACTCAGCGTTTACCCTCGGTATGTTTTCGAGCAGTTTGCGGCAGAATGCCATCAAACCCAAGGTAGACGAATCCCTTGAAATGCTTGAACTGAACCACCTGCGTGATGAGGCCGTCGCCAGCCTGCCGCTGGGCAGCAAAAAAAGGCTTGAAATTGCGATGGCCTTTGTTTCGGATCCTGAAATTATCATTTTTGATGAACCCTTTGCGGGTCTGGGCGACCAGGAAATTGATGAGGTGGTCGGTGTATTGAAAAAATTCACACATGACAAGACCATTCTGGTAATCGAACATAAGGTTTCCAAACTCGAGGAGTTCGTCGACCGGCTCGCGGTGATGCATGAAGGCGAAATCATCGCCTGCGGAGAGAGCCAGGCCACGCTAAACGATCCACAAGTTCGACAATGTTACTGGAAACTGGAAACATAATCAAGGCGGGTTACTAATGATGAACGAAACATTGCTAAGCGTTAAAGACCTCAATGTCTCTTACAAGACCTTGCATGTCCTCTTTGATATCTCCATTGAAATCAGGGAAGGTGAAGTGGTCGTCGTGGTCGGGCGCAATGGAGCCGGCAAAACCACCCTGTTTCGAACCGTTGCCGGCTTCTTGAACCAGACCTCAGGGGCCATCACGTTTAAAGGACAGGATATCGGCAATCTGCCAGCTTACGAGGTTGCGATTCGCGGGCTAAAATACATTCAACAGGATAAGCACGTGTTTGCGGATCTTTCGGTCCGGGAAAACCTCGAGCTGGGCAGTTATGCCACCAAAGATTATGAGTGGGACCGGGTGCTGGATCATTTTCCCAAGTTAAAGACCCTGATGGACCGCAAGGGCGGCAACCTCAGCGGTGGGGAGCGCCAGATGCTTTTAATGGCTCAATCCCTGCTGGGTAAGCCGGATCTGGTGTTGATGGATGAGCCCACCGAAGGGTTGGCACCGCATTTCATTGATGATTTGAAACAGGTTTTTAAAAAAATCAGTAAGGAAAGCACCCTTGTGATCATCGAACAGAATCTGCCGCTGACCGCCGAGGTGGCGGATCGCGTCTATGCCATGAAAGAAGGCAAACTTGTTGCCGAAATCACCGAAAAAAAGGAAATTCAAGATCTGGAGTTTGAAAAATATTTATAGGTGAAATGATGAATCGATTCGCAGTATGACGCTTAGGGGGTAAGATGGACAATAAGCTTATAAGATACATTCGGGGGCCGCTTATTCTGGTTGCATTGCTTGTGATTGCGAGATATCTGTTTCCGAGCAAAATGACGTTCTTCTGGGAAGTCAGCACCTTTGGCATTTACATTATCGCCAATGATATTCTTTACGGATATATGGGCATGGTCTCTTTCGGCCAGCCCTTTTATCTGGGTGTGGGGGCATACGCGGCTGCGCTTTATCTGGCGCATATCGGCCACAATATTTTTATCGCCATCAGCCTGGCCATCCTGGCGGGTCTGGTGACCGGATTGATCCTCGGTCCGGCCTATATCCGGCTGCGGGGGGATTACTATGCGCTGATCAACGCGGCCACCTGTGCCATGGGGCTGTTTATGGTGGAAAAGGTCCTGTATCCGATCACCAATGGTGATGACGGCCTCTGGTATCGTTCGAGTATGCAACCAACGCCATTTTTGAATCTAAAAATGCCAGGGGATGTGTTCTGGTTTACCATGATCATTCTGGGCCTGGTGATGATCTTTTATACCTGGCTGGATCGATCGACCCTGGGGGCGGCCTTCAGAGGTATGAAGGCCAGTGAGAACAAGATGAAATTTTTGGGTTACGATACCTTTAAATTAAGGTGGCTGGGCTATATCATCATGTGTGTTTTAGCGGCTTTGTCAGGCGCCCTGTATGCCATCAATTATGGGTTTGTAAACCCCAGCATAGCCGAGCCCGCCCGGGCGGCCGAGGTTCTGGTGGCCACGTTACTGGGCGGGCCCGGAAGCGTTTACGGCCCCTTTTTCGGGACCGTCGCGTTTATCGGGATTAAAGACCTGGTCAGTGCAATTATGACCCGCTGGGAACTGGCGGTCGGCATTCTGACGATTTTAGTCTGCTTTTATTTTGAAGGCGGCGTTTGGGGCACGATTCAGACCATCGGTTCCAAAATTAAAACCCGGGCAACCAAGGGGGGCGGTGCTGTGTCGAGTGAAACTGCCGGATCAAGCAAAAGTTAAGATCTACCGTAAAAAAAGAGGAACAAACCATGTTTGATTTATACCTTTCTGCCGTTATTTTCGGACTGACGATCAGCGGCATATTGTTTCTGGTGTCGATTGGAATCTCCATTGGATTCGGTCTGATGCGTATTATCAATATGGAGCAAATGGTTTATTACACTTTTGGCGCCTATATGACCTTTGCCCTGGTTTCAAGCACAGGCAGTTTTATGCTGGGACTCATCGCCGGGACCCTGGTGGCTGCCATCGTCGGGTTTCTGGTCGAGACCCAGCTGCTGCGCCGGGTATACGGCAAAGAGCTGATGTTTACCATGGTGGTCACCTTCAGTGTGTTCATGATCGGAATCGGACTGGTTCAGTATATCTTCGGGCTGGCCAGCAAACCGGTCGGCATGCCCTTTCGGGTCCTGGTTTCGATTGGTGGCGCCCAGGTACCGCTTTACCGCCTGGTAGTATTTGCCATCGGTATGGCAATGTATGTTTTAATCTGGCTATTTCTCAATAAAACGATTTTCGGTAAAGCCATCCGCGCCGGGATTGAAAACCCGGACCAGGTCCAGGGGCTGGGGATTAATATCCGTAAAATTTTCACCATCACTTTTGTGGTGGCCAGCGGTCTGGCCGGATTTGGCGGTGCCCTCAATTCACCTCTGGTAGGAGTTGCCCCATACATGGGTTTTGATATGCTTCTCTTTGCATTTATTACGGTGATTTTAGGGGGTCTGGGCAGTATCAAAGGTACCCTGGTTTCGGCCTTAATCATGGGGCAGGTCATGTCGGTGGGCGGAACCATTTACGGTCCGCTGGCGTTTGTGGGGCCATTTATGGTGATGTTTGTTGTCATATTGTTCCGACCTACGGGACTTTATGGTGTCAAAGGTCGGGCCTTTGGATTTGAAGAATAAGTGTATCAGCACTTACGCATTCACGCGTATAACACAGGTATGAAAATAACGCAGACAACCGCATATCATCAATGGATGTCTGCGTTATCTTTTGTAAGTGATTTAAAAACCCATCTCAGCCCCAATGGTCCGCCAGAATGTGTGGCGGATTGTCCCGCACATTGAAATGCTCACGTACTAACGTGTACGCTCGGAACAACGACTTCCAATGCGCGAGACGCCTTGACTTGATGCACACATTAATTTTTTAAAATCAAGACGTGCAGTCCCGCGTTCAAGCGGAGAACCTGATCTATGGTTTTGAAACCACTTACAAATTAATTTTTAACCAGAAGCTATCGCAAAAGGAGTACCGTGATGACAGCACCTTTTAAAAAACAGTCCGAAGTCGAATGGGAATCTCATTTTATGACCGATAACGGCAAGATCAAATGGATTTACACCCGCGAAAAGGATGACTCACCCATTACCGTCATGCAGGTCCGGTTGGAAAAGGGGGTGACCCTGCCCGACCACGTCCATCCGGATCAGCCGGATCTGATATACGTGCTTGAGGGTAAAGGCACGATGTTCATTGACGGCGTCGGCGAATTTCCAGCCGAGGCCGGAATGATTGTTCAGGTACCGCCCAACACCAAGCACGCGATTCGCAATATTGAAGAAGATATCCTGCTATACAATGTTTTTGCACCGGCGATTCCGTATAAAAAAGGCAAGGAGTAACGGTGACCGCGGCTAAAGCTGCAACGCTTCCTCAGATCGGGGACTATGATGTGATCATCATCGGCGGCGGAATCATTGGTGCCATGGTTGCCCGGCAGCTGTCCAAATTTCAGGGGCGTTTCGCGGTTCTGGAAAAAGCGGCTTTTCCCGGATGCGGGGTTTCCAAAGCGAGCCTGTCTCAAATCCATCTGCCGGATTTTTGTCCGCCAGGGTCATTGAAAGGCAAGCTCTGCCGTGACGCGCCGGCCCGTTTCAAAAAACTGGCTGTTGAACTGGAAGTTTTGTATCGTGAAGTGGATGAACTCTGGCTGGCGCTGGAACCGGAGCAGGTGGGCGACCTTGAGGCCGCCAGAGCCCGCGCAGAATCACATGGCGCCACCGGTTATGAAATCATCGGCCCTCAAAAGATACGAGAGCTTGAACCGCATGTCACGCCCGAGGCTGTGGCCGGTCTTTATGCCAGAGGGCTGGGGGTCATTTATACACCGGAATGGAATTTTGCGCTCATTGAAAATGCCGTCCAAAACGGGGTGCAGCTGTATTTGCAGGCAGAAGTTATTGATATTGCTAAAACCAGAGAAGGGATCTATCGCCTGACCACCCGTCAGGGGACGCTGTCATCGAGGTATGTGATCAATGCGGCCGGACTCTATGCGGATGAAATTGCCAGGATGGCGGGCGATGGGCATATTCATTTGTCTCTGCGCAAAGGGACCATGCTCATATTCGATAAATCCGCGTCGCATTTGGTACAAAACATGATATTTGGTAGCTTCAGCGAATCCCACAGCCAGGATATTGCCCCGACGGCACATGGCAATCTCATCCTGGGCGTACATTATGTCAAGACCGATAAAAAATCGGATACTCAGGTCAGCCGGGAGGGAATTCAGGAGACCCTAAAACTGGGCCGCCAGCTGATTCCGGCGCTATCGGAAAAAGACGTGATCACCAGTTTTGCCGGTATTCTGGCGAATTCGAATATGACCCGTGACGGGGATTTTTTTATTGCGCCGTCTGAACACGCCCCCGGCGTTATTCATGTCATGGTCGGCGCTCCGGGGCTGAGCGCCGCTCCGGCGATTGCTGAATATGTCGTTGATCTGCTTGGGGATGCCGGTTGGCGGACATTGGAAAAAGCAGGCTTTAATCCCCGGCGCAGAGGCTGGCCCCGATTCGCAACGGCGCCGCCGGAAAAAAAACAGCAGATGATTGACACCGATCCAAAATATGGCCACGTTGTGTGCAGATGCGAGCAGGTCACCGAGGCGGAAATTCTAGGGTCCATCCGCCGCGGGGCTCGGACGATGGATGCCGTCAAGCATCTCACCCGCGCCGGCATGGGCCGCTGCCAGGGTGGATTCTGTGCCCCATTCGTATTGAAACATCTTGCCGATGAGCTGAAAATTTCACCCACCCGGGTCACAAAAAACGGGCCTGGATCTCATCAGATTGTAAAAATGACCAAAGCCGAGGCGGACATTTAAAGATGGCACGCGAACTTCATCTTGATCTGGCGATTATCGGCTCCGGGCCGGCGGGGCTGGCAGCAGCTGTAAAAGCGAAGCAACTGGGCATCAAAGACGTGGTTGTCTTTGAAAGGGATGAGCGCCCGGGAGGCATACTACCGCAATGTATTCACAACGGATTCGGCCTCCATAAATTCAAGGAAGAATTAACCGGACCCGAATATGCCAATCGTTATATACGGATGGCCGCCGATCAGCAGGTGGATATTGAGCTGGACACTATGGTTCTGGAGATCGATAAAACCCGGACCTTAACTGCGGTTAGTGAATATGGCGGCCTGCGAACCTATAAATGCAAGTCGATTATCCTCGCCATGGGATGTCGCGAAAGACCCCGGGGCGCCATCGGCATACCCGGCACCCGGCCGGCGGGTGTTTTCACTGCCGGTCAGGCCCAGCGCATGGTAAATATTGAAGGCTATATGCCCGGAGAAAAAATCGTCATCCAGGGTTCCGGCGATGTGGGAATGATCATGGCCCGGCGCTTGACGCTAGAGGGCGCCGAAATCAGTGCGGTTGCGGAAATACTGCCCTATACCAGCGGGCTCATTCGAAATGAAGTGCAGTGTCTGCACGACTTTGACATTCCCCTGCTTTTGCGTCATACCGTCATGGAAATCCATGGCGACAAACGGGTTGAAGGGGTAACCCTGTCGGAAGTGGATTCAGGCTGGAATCCCATAGCGGGCACAGAAAAATTCATTGCATGCGACACCCTGCTTTTATCGGTGGGCTTGATCCCCGAAAATGAATTGTCCAAAATGGCGGGGGTGGTTCTGGATCCGAGCACCGGTGGCGCTTATGTCAACGAATTTTTGGAAACTGATGTGCCCGGTATCTTTTCCTGCGGCAACGTGCTGCACGTCAATGATTACGTGGATGAGGTGTCTACCGAAGGCGAAATTGCCGCCTGGGGGGCACAGCATCGCATCAAGGGCAAGCTATTCGGTGAGAAGAACTTGATTGCCATTGCGGGGGATGAAACCATCGGGCAGATCGTGCCGCAAGCCATCAACGGGCAGCGGCCGGTTACCTTCTACATCCGCGTCAAGCGTCCGATGGAAAAACTGACGCTGCGCATCGGAGATGTTTTCGAGAAAAAATTTGCCTATGCGCGTCCCGGTGAGATGCTGCGGGTGAGCTTGCCGAAAAAGGTATTTGCGGAGATGAAACCCGCGCTAACCCGATTAAATGTGAGCTGTGAGGAACGTTAGCCCATGAGCAATTTGCAGGAACTCATCTGTATTACCTGTCCCAAAGGATGTGTCGCCAAAGTGTGGAAGGAAAAAGGTGACATAAAGATCGAGGGCAAGATTTGCAAAAACGGAAAAGCCTATATCAAACAGGAGTATATTGAACCCAAACGGATGCTGACATCTACAGTGGTCGTTGAGCGCAGCACGGTTAAGAGACTGCCGGTTCGAACCCGGGAGGCGATTCCCAAGAAAAAGCTGTTCATGGCCATGAACCAATTGTCTGAAATCCGGGTAAAACCGCCTGTAAAGATCGGCGATGTCATTATTTCCAATTTGTTAAATACCGGCATCGATGTGATTGCATCCGATGATCTGTTATAGACGATTTAAAAATTAGCAGTTCATCTTGGAAGGCAGAGAAAACAAGTTCCAAAGGTGCGCTAAAGTAAGAAATGCCTAAAATGCCTAAAATGAGCTAAAATGCCTAAAGTTGAGGAATTCTATCATTTTTAAAAAGACGGAGCGCGAGCGAAGCCATAATTTTAGGCATTTTAGATCATTTTTAATTTTAGCGCATTTGCTGTTTTAAGCACTTATTTCAACGAGGGCGAAGCCCTTAATTTAAAACGGAGGTAATACCTATGACGAAAAAGGTAACCGGCGTCTTCGCGCCGATCTCAACCCCTTTTATCGATGATGAGGTCGCG
>Ga0316578_10000147_pt1 | contig 18381 bp, 17 predicted proteins | sample J0NA_2_FD_203076 | JGI IMG/M metagenome (GOLD analysis project Ga0316578, IMG submission 203076) | Rhizosphere microbial communities from salt marsh grasses in Alabama, United States - J0-2_160517rDrC | ecosystem: Host-associated > Plants > Roots > Rhizosphere | place: USA: Alabama | collected... | reverse complement strand
TCCACGGGCCCCGGGTCGAATCCCCGATCGCGCAGGTGGAGCTGAACCAGCCGGACCAGTGCGTTGGTGAGCGGTGGGGCGGGGATCGGCTCCGGACCCGCAGGACCGATACGGCAGTCGGTCAGGAACAGGGTCGTGGCGATCTCCGGGTGACCCAGCTCGAACGGGCGGGCGGGGTCGCACGTCCCGACAAGGCCAATCTGCTCGGGCGGGGCCTCCTTGGCCTCGCCCTCGGAGCCCTGGTTCACCGTTTCGTCTCCCCCGGGCGCGGTCTGCTCTACGCCCGGTTCTCGCGGTGCGGCTTCCTCCGGCACGAGCTCCTCCGGCTCGGGTTCCTCCGGCTCGGGTTCCTCCGGCTCGGGTTCCTCCGGCTCGGGTTCCTCCGGCTCGGGTTCCTGCCGTGGCGACGTCTGCGGCAGCGACTCGCTTGGCCCAACCCGCGTGCTCGCGTCTTCATCGCTTCGGTCCATCCGCGGAGCCGAGAAACCGAGTGCCATCAGCAGGGCCAGGATGCCGAGCCAGGCGACCCCGGCCGTTGGCCAGTCCCCCATTGCACTCTCCGCGTCACCGGAGCGTGAACGCAGCGCCGTCAGGGCAGCGGCCGCCCGCGAGACCAGCAGCCTTCGGGCCCGGCGCGCTTGCCGGCGGGTGATCTCGACGGTGAAGCGACCCACCGCGAGCACTGGACCCGCCAGCCTGAGCAGATCGCCGGGCGGGACCCGGCCGACGAGGGGTGACAGCAGACCGGGCTTGAGCCTGGCCACCAGCGCGACGGCGCCGGACAGCGCGAGACCGATGACGACGGGCAGGGCATTCGTGAGCCAGGCCTGGGCGGTGCCGAGGGTCAGGGAGTAGACGACGGTCAGGGCGATCAGCCCGCCCCAGGCCAGCGTGCCGGCCGCGTAACCGGGCTCGGGGTGCGGGGAGAGACGCCAGACGACCCACAGGAAGCGCGCCATCAGCAGGGTCGTGGCCGCGGTGCTGAAGGCCACGACCTGGGTCAGCCAGGACCAGTCGGTGCCGGCCAGTATGGGTTTGATGCCGAATTTCGCGACTGCGCCGCTGGTCGGGGGCAACCCCGCGATGGTCAGGGCGAGCAGGGACGATCCGGCGAGGATGAGCCCCTGGAGGGGTGCGTGCAGGCGCAGGCCCACGCCGAGGAAGAGCCCCCCCTTCGTAAGCCCATGGTGGACCGCGTACAGGGTCAGGGCGAGGATTCCGGCCGGTGCCAGGCCGGGGTCGAGCAGCAGCAGACCGAGGGTCAGCGAGAGCAGGCCCATCTTGCTCACGCTCGAATAGGCCAGGATCACCTTCGGGTTGGCCTGGACGAGACCGACGGGGATGGCGAAGAGGAGGCTGATCAGCCCCATGAACACCAGCAGCAGGCCCCAGCCGACCAGGGCCTCCTCGCCCACGGGCAGGAAGCGCAGCCAGCCGAGCAGCGCGACCTTGATCATGGCGCCGCTCAGCACGGCGCTCGCCGGCACCGGAGCCGCCGGGTGGGCCAAGGGCAGCCAGACATGCAGGGGCACCAGCCCGGCCTTGACGGCGAGCCCCAGGATCAGAAGGCCGATCGCCAGGTTGCCGAGGCCGGTGAGCTCCGCGGGCTCCGGCGTCATGGTCCCCGTGTGCCGGGCGATCATCACGAGCGCAACGAACAGGGCCATCTCACCCGCCAGCGCCATGGCGAGGTAGACGCGCCCGGCGCGCAGGGCGTCTGCGTCACCCTCATGGACCACCAGCCCATAGGACGCGAGGCCCATGAGCGCGAACCCGAGGTAGAAGCTCGCCAGGTCCTGGCCCAGGATGAGCCACAGGTTGCCCGCCATCGCCAGCAGGAAGAAGACCCGGAAGCGCCCCGCGTGGGGCCCGTCGCGCATCACCGGGGCGGCATAGATTCCCGCGGCGAGCCACAGCACCGAGGTGAAGGCGAGGAAGAGCCGCGCGACCTGGTCGCTACCGAGGCTGGTGCCGAGCAGCAGCCAGGGAAGCTCCAGACGCGCATCGTCGGTGAGCAGCAGGGCCGCCGCGAGTCCCGGCAGGGCGGCGAGCGCCGGCACCCACCAGGCGCGGCGCCAGGGGACGATGGCGGCCGCACCCAGCGGGACCAACCAGGGGAGGACGAGGAGCAGCCCCATGGGATCCATTCCCGCCCTAGACCCCGGCGCCCGAGCGGGGGTAGGCCGCCCAGGCCGCGACCGGCGGAGCGCTCACAGTCCGTACTCCCGCCGGGCGATCAGCTCCGCCCACTCGAGCGGGCTCACCGGAGACGCGGCGAAGAGGCCCGCGGCGAGCGAGAGCACGGCCGTCACCACCGGAGGCCACAGGAGCGGGGCGCTGGTCTCCAGGCGGGCGGCTGGGATGTGTTCATCCGGCCACCGCGCGGGCGGCTCCCTGAACCAGGCCCGGAACAGGATCGGGAAGAAGTAGGCCGCATTGAGCAGGCTGCTGGTGACCAGGATCAGGAGCACCCAATCGCTGCCCGCCTCGGCCGCCCCGAGACCGAGGTACCATTTGCTGACGAATCCGGCCGCCGGCGGCACCCCGATCATCCCCAGGGCCCCGGCCGTGAAGGCCAGGGTGGTCAAGGGCATGCGCCGCCCGACGCCGTCCATCTCGCTCACCCGGTCAACGCCCAGGGTCTCGGCGTAGTTGCCGGCGCAGAAGAACAGGGTGATCTTCATGATGCCCTGGTGGACCAGGTGAACCACCCCGCCGATGGTCGCGATCGGGCCGAAGACGGAGGCGCCGAGGGCGATGTAGGAGACCTGGCTCACGGTCGAGTAGGCCAGTCGTTTTTTCAGCCCGTCCTGGGACAGGGCGCGAATGGACCCGTAGACGATGGTCACCGAGGCGAGCACGGCGAGCAGCCCGAGCACACCCATGGACTCCGCCACCGTGACTCCGTAGACGTCGTAGACCACGCGCAGGATCCCGAACGCCCCTGCCTTGACCACCGCAACCGCGTGCAGCAGGGCGCTCACCGGCGCGGGCGCCACCATGGCCTGGGGCAGCCAGCCATGCAGGGGCACCAGGGCCGCCTTGACGCCGAGCCCGCCGAGCAGCAGCAGAAAGACCAGGGTCAGCTGAACCGGGTGATCGTCCACCAAGCCCCCCAGCATTCCGCCCTGGGTGAAGGTCACCGGGCCCGCCAGGGCATGCAGCCAGGCCGCCCCAACCAGCAGCAGGGTGCCTCCGGCCAGGGTGTAGGCCAGGTAGACGCGCGCACCCTTGATGGCGTCCGGGGTGCCGCGATGCGCCACCAGCGGGTAGGTGGCCAGGGTGAGCACCTCATAGAACACCACGAACGTGAACAGGTTGCCGGCCAGGGCGAGCCCGACGGTGGCCGAGACGCACAGGCTGAAGAAGCCGAAAAAACGGCTGCGGTTCGGAGAGTGCTCCAGGTAGCCGATGGCATAGATGGTGGTCACCAGCCACAGCACGGTGGACAGCGTCACGAAGAGGACCGAGAGCGCGTCGGCGCTGAACACCAGGTCGAGGCCGGGCGCCAGGGTCAGACGGCTCTCGAATACCCGCCCCTCGTAGACCCCCCAGATCAGCCAACCCACCAGGGCGAGCTTGACCAGCGCCCCCAGCATGTTGAGGCCGGTGCGCAGGAGCTGCCTGTCCTCCCTGAGCAGGAAGATCAGCAGGCCGGGCAGCAGCGAGCTGAGGACGATCGCCGCGGGCAGCCAGGCATCCAGGATCATGGCGCCGCCTCCGACGGGTCGGTGGTGGAGGCGAGCAGATCCCAGAGGGGCTCGGCGGTCATCCCCAGCGCCAGCACCGCGACCAGCGCCAGCATCAGCCCGGGGAGTTGCAGGGCGAGACCGATGGCGTTCGCGCCCGGGCAGCCGCGAGGGTCGATCGGCGGGGCATCCCCGTGACGGGGGGCGGAGGCGAAGGCGTGACCCAGCACGCGGAAGACATAGGCGGCCGCGAGCAGGGTGCCGGCCATGATCACGGGCACCCAGGGCCATTGGCCGAGGTCGATGGCGGCGGTGAGCAGCATCCACTTGGCGGTGAAGGTGCCGCTCGGCGGCAATCCGATCAGGGCGACGCCGGCGAGGGCCACGCCCAGGGTGACCACTGGGAGCGCCTGGGTTGCGGCGCTCAGCTCGTCGATTCGGTCATGTCCCGCGGCCTTCTGCAGGAGACCCGCGCACAGGAACAGGCTCGCCTTGGCGAACCCGTGGGTGAGGGCGAGCAGCACGGCCGCCCCCAGGAGCTCGGTGCGCGCGGTGCCTGCGGGCAGTTCCGCGAGCAGGGGGAAGAACAGGAACAGATAGCCGAGCTGCGCCACCGTGGAATAGGCCGCGAGCAGCTTGAGGCGCTCGGCCCGCAGCGCCCGCCACGCCCCCCAGATGACGGCGGCCGCGCCGAGCAGCCCGAGCAGGAGGGCCGCCGAGGCGCCGACCACCGGGCCGAACAGCTCGAGCCATAGTCTCAGCACCAGATAGAAGGCCGCCTTGACCACCAGGGCCGAGAGGGCCGCGCTGACCGGCGCGGGGGCGTTGGCGTGCGCGGGGGGCAGCCAGAAATGCATGGGAAAGAGCGCCGACTTGAGGATCAGGCCGCCGGTCATCAGCGCAAAGGAAACCCAGGCGACCGGCCCGGCGCGGAGCTCCCTTGCCGCCTGCTCGAGGTCCAGGGTCCCCAGAGCGGTGTAGATCAGCGACACCCCGAGCAGGTAGGTCATGGAGCCCAAGAGCCCGACCAGCAGATAGCGCAGGTTCGCCTCCACCGCGGCCCGCTGGCCGGTCAGCGCGCCGAGGCCAGCCGCCGCAAGGCCGAGCAGCTCCAGGGTTACGTAAAGGTTGAACAGGTCACCGGCGAGGAAGAGCCCGTTCAGGGCGGCCCACAGGAGCATCCACAGGGGCCAGAACCGCGCCTCCAGGACCGAACCGCGGAAGTAGCCGGGGGCGTAGAGGCTCACGGCGAGCGCCACCAGGTTTGCCATTCCGAGCAGCGCGGCGGCGAGCCCGTCGGCCCGCAGCAGGATGCCGAGCGGTGCGCCCCAGCCCCCCAGCGCGGATACCTGCACCCCCTGGTCGGCCACCAGCACCATCACCATCAGGGCCGCCCAAACCGTCGGGAGTGCGGCGGCCAGGCCCAGGGGAACAGCGAAGCGGGGCAGGGCGACGGTCGCCACCGCCCCGAGCAAGGGCAGGGCCACGCTGAGGGCCAGCCAGTCAATCACGGTCCTGCTCCCCGGCGGACCCTTCCAGGCGCTGGCCGAACGCCACCGCCAGTGCGGTGGCGCTCACCGCCACCACGATCCCGGTCAGCACCAGAGCATGAGGCACGGGGTCTGGGGGCGCGTCCAGTCCTCGATATCCCACCGAGATGAGCAGATGGAACACGCCGGCGCCCATCACGTTGAGGGCGACCAGCTTGCGTAGCAGCGGGGCATGGACGAGGAACGACCAAGCGCCTAGCACCACCAGCGCCAGTCCGGCCGCGGCGTAGATCAGGTGAGCGGTCATCGGGTCACCCCGTCGCCGCTGTCCGTCGGATCCGCGCGTCCACCCAGGTAGGCCGCGGCCAGGGTTGCTCCGATGGACAGGGTGGCGGCGGTCTCGATGACGAGAATCAGCCACTTGGCGAGATCGAGCGGGTACGTCAGGAAGCCGTAGCCCAGCGCCATGAGCGCCACTCCGCACAGGGTGAAGATCAGGACCCCCAAACCGATCGTCACGCGCAGTAAGGCCTCCGGGGGAAGCCCCGCAGCGGGATAGCCAGCCAGGCGCAGGGTCACCCCAGCCGCTCCAAGCAATGCGCCTGCCTGGAAGGCGCCTCCCGGAGCGTGGCCGCCGACCCACAGCATGTAGCCGCCGGCGATGATCAGGAGCGGCACGATCAGTCCCACCAGGGCCCGCAGCACGGCGCCCGCCGGCAGGAATCCCGGTGAGGCCTTGCCCACCGCCCAGATCCCGAGAATGGCCGCGAGCAGGACCGCGAGCTCGAGCAGGGTGTCGTAGGCCCGGAAGTTGAGCAGCACGGCGGTCACCGGATTGGTCACTCCGCTCTCCGGCACCCGCGTCGCGGTCAGCTCTGCCAGGCGGTCCCCGGTCGGCCCGGAGAACGCGTTCCAGAACGCCCAGGCAAGCACGACTGAAAGCACCAGCACCAGCGCAGTGATCGCGGCCTCGCGTCGCTTCATCGACCCGCTTCCTCTGGTGGGGCCGGGCTCGGCGCGGCATCCCGCTGAATCAGGGCGCGCCTTGCGGCCGCGAGCATCAGCGCGCCGCCCAGGCCCGCACCGATGGCCGCCTCGGCCAGGGCCACGTCCGGGGCGCGCAGGCGCGCCCAAACCAGCGCGAGGAGCAATCCGAAGGCGATGAAGAGGATCACGGCCTGGCGGGGCTCCCGGCGGGTGACGGTCGCCCAGGCGAGCGCGACGACCGAGATCGACAACAGGCCGTCGAGAGCGAGCAGGAGCGCGCTCATCGGGCGTCCTCACCGTCTCCGCGCAGGGTCCGCTTCGCCACCAGATGGGCGGCGGTCGCCCCGGCGGCGAGCACCAGCAGCCACACCAGCACCAGCTTGGCCCCGGGGAGCAGACCCCCTGTATGCGGCAGCAGCCCGAGCACCACGAGGCTGAGTCCCAGGTTGTCTGCCTTGGTCAGGGCGTGCAGACGGCTCAAAGGGTCAGGAAGGCGCAGCAGGCCCACGGTGCCGGCGATGAAGAAGAACAGCCCGAGCCCGATGAGCGCGGCGGATATGCCTTCGAGCAGGCTCATGCCTCCTCCGCGGCGCATTCCGCGCGGCGGGTGAAGGCGACGATGGCGACCGCGGCCAGCAGGGCGAACACGAGGGCGACGTCGACCAGGGCGGGTACGCCTATGGCCGGGCCGAGGAGCAGCAGGACACCGATCCCCGAGGTCCCCATGAGCTGGACAGCCATCATACGGTCCGAGGGTGTCGGACCCCACAGAGCCCGGAGCAGACCGGTACTCATGGTTGCGAGAAGCACCAGGGCGGCGGCGACTTGGATCTCAGGCACGGACGGGGTCCTCCGGGGGCTCAGGGTCTCGAAAGGTGGTTCCAACGCGCATCGGTCTTGCTGACGTGGGGCCGCGGGCGTCGGCCTGTTCCGAGAACAGGGCGGCCACCCGCCGTTCCAGGCGAGCCAGCTCGCCGTCAATGTCGGCACCCCGATCGAGGGCGTGAATGGTCACCGTCCGCCCCCTTAGATCGGCGCTCAGCGTCCCGGGCAGGAGGCTGACCAGGTCGACGAAGAGGACCCTCGCCGCCGGCGTTCTCAGGCTCAGACAGTAGTCGTGGTAGCCCGGCTCGACCCGAACGCGCGGGCCAAGCACGCGTGAGGCGACGTCGAGCCCACCGCGAACGGACTCGACCGCGAAAAAGGGCAGGAAACGCAGGACACCCCAGGGCGACATCCGCGGACCGGAGTGCTGGGCAAGCCGCCAACTGGCCCAGGTGGCGACCACGACCGCGGGGATCCCGATGATCGCCGAACCGGCCTCGGTGCCCGCCAGCACGACCCAGGCCCCGGTGAACAAGAGTGCCCGCCAAACGACGGACAGTGCCATTGCCAGGCGAGCGGGCGACTGGGGTGATGTCTTGGACGCTGAGCTGGTATCTGCAGTCATGTCGCCTCGTTCGGCGTTGTTTGGCATCAGCAGGTCTCAGGTTTGGGGGCAGCGCGTCCGCGATCTCGCCGGGCCGTTCGCCGCCGGCCCTGGTGCGCGGGAGTCGGGGAGAATTGAGCGCGTTCAACCCCTGGCGGCATGATCGGGGTCCGACCCGATGGATCTCAACGGAGCGTCTCGCCCGAACCGCGGTTCGAGAAAAAAGCGAAGGATCCGTCAGCAATTTTCGAACAACCGTTTCCCGCCACTTGGATCCACCTGGGAAGTTGCAGGAAAAACGATTTAAATCAGAAAGTAAATCGCCGGTTTTCGGGAAAGGCGCTGGACTTCGTTCGGCATTCGCGATGGCTGCGAGTGTCCGGAGCGAGGGGTCGCCGCAGGGCAGGCGAGCGGCGCGGAGCACTCGTCTTGGGAAGCGACGCCGGCGACGCAATCTCGGTTCTAACATAGAACCCCCGAAATTGCCATGGCAACCAAGATTCGAACGAACCTGCTGACCGGGATGGTGACGCTGATTCCCATCCTGGTCACGGTCTTCATCTTCAAGTTCTTTCTCGATCTGCTCTCGGACATCGGTCGGCCGAAGGTGATCATCCTGGCCAATGCGGTACGTCCCATCTCCCCCGAATTCGCCCGCTGGCTGATCGAGGTGCCCTGGCTCTCGTCCGGGCTCGCCATTGCGCTCACCCTAGTGATGTTTTACGTGCTGGGTTGGGCGATGTCGCGTCTGGTGGGCCGGCAGATGCTGCGCGTCGTGGAAGACTTACTGCGCCGGATCCCCCTGGTCACGACCATCTACGGGTCGACCAAAAAGCTGATCGAGGCCTTTCAGACGGATTCCGGCAAGGCCCAGAGGGTCGTCCTCATCGAGTTCCCCCATGCCCGTATGAAGGCAGTCGGTTTGGTCACCCGGACCTTTGTCGACGAGGAGACCGGCGAGGAGCTCGCGGCGGTCTATGTGCCCACGGCGCCCAACCCCACCGGCGGTTACCTGGAGATCGTGCCGGTCGCCGAGCTGGTGCCGCTCGACTGGAGCGTGGACGAGGCGATGACCTTCGTCATCTCCGGTGGCACCACCGCCCCGGAGAACATCCGGTTCGGCCGCGGTACCCGGGGTGGACCTGGTTCGGCGCCCCGCGCCAGCTCGGTCACGGAGTTACGGCAGACGGGCGTGCTGTCCTGTGGTGCCCCGAATCTCGATGCCAAGGCCGGTCTGAAGCCCCAAGGAGGCAGCGCGGCCTAACGGCCATATAGCCAGCAGGACGGGGCGTTCGCACCGGCCATGGCCACCGCGGCGTCCAGCCCCATGACCTGGACACATGCCATGCCCACGGCCTCCGGGATCACCGGATTGATCTTGCCGGGCATGATGCTGCTGCCGGCCTGCAGCTCGCGCAGCCGGCGGTACAAGGACCGGGGCGACCCCTTCGCCGGACGGCTGCTCGAGGTATACCCTATACACCAAACCGAACCAGCCGATCGGGATGCACCTGATGACCTCAGCCAAACACCGCGTCTTGTGGGCCGCCATCCTCCTGCTCCAATACGCGATTCTCTTTCCGGCGACGGCGCATGGCGCCCTCAACGAGCCCCAGCGGATCATCCAGCAGGTCTCGGACGGGTTGATGCGGGTTCTGCGGGAGGATCGAAACCTGCTCAAGACCGACCCAGGCTACGTCTATCGCCTCGTCGACGAGCTGTTTCTGCCGCATGTGGATCTCCCGCGGGTCACGGCCCTGGCGCTCGGCCCCTATTGGCGGGATGCGACGCCCGAGCAGCGACGGGTGTTCCAGACGGAGTTTCAGCGGCTGCTGATCCAGACTTACGCCTCTGCCCTGGATGCCCTCAGCACCTGGGAGATCCGCTTCCTGCCGATGCAGCTGGAGCCAGGCGCGACGCGGACGATGGTTCGCACTGAGATCCGCCAGCCTAACGGTCAACCTGTCCGGGTTGACTATCGAATGGCCTTGACCAACGGACGCTGGCGCGCCTATGACGTCGCGGTCCAGGAGGTCAGCCTGCTTGCGTCCTACCGCAGTCAATTCACCGCGGTCGCCCAGCGCCGCGGGATTGCGGGTCTGCTCGAGGAGTTGAGCGCCCGGAACGAGACGCGGCGCTGAGCGCCTCGACCCCCGCAGGGTCTGCGGGTGGGCCGTCTCGGTGTCCTGACGGTCCGGGCCCAGGGCTCGCGCTCACGTGCCCGGATTGAGCGCAGGCAGTGCCGCGCGTTTGATCCGCGCCCGGCGGGTCGCGCGGCGCAGCATGCCGGCGCCGCGTCCGACCTGGCGGGAAAAGTCGTGCTTCCATCGCGCGAAGTCGAGCGGCTGGCGGCCATAGAGGGCAGCGTCCAGCTGCTGCATCAGGCGCGTCAAGGTCGCTCGATCCGCGCCGGGGCGCAGACTCAGGATCAGTTTCGTCAGGTTGGGTTGGGTGGCCTCACCCTGAAAACGCAGGCGGCTGCGCGCATCCGCCTCGAAGCGCTCGCACCAATCGACGGGGTCGGCGGCGCGGTTCGCGTGGCGCACACACAGCAGGAAACGACTGCTCGGCGGAAGAGCTGCAGCCGCGGCCGAGCGCGCCCGTGCGATCAGAGGCGCGGGGCGCAGGCGCGTCGCGAGCCGATCCCGGAGGGAACCCAGCAGGGAAGCTGCGGACCGGAGTCCGTCGGTCAGCTTCGACGCGAGGCCGGGTGCGACGCGACCCGGGCGCACGCCGTAGATGACCCCAGCCCAGTACCCGATCAGCACGAGCAGGAGCCCGATCAGGGGAAGCGATACCAGGCCCCATCGATCCCCCGCCGTCATCGAGGCCGGCATATTGAACGGCCCGCCGGCGCCGCCGATATTCAGGGTCCGCATCGGCAGATGCGCGACCTCTCGAACACCCAGCTCCGTGTTCCACCAGGCGACACTGATCTCCGGGAGGATGAGCCGACCGGCGGACTGGGGCACCAAGGTGTAATATTCCGTGCGGCGGCCAACCAGGTCTCGGCCGTCTGGGCCAAGGCCACCCTCGGTCAGGACCTGCTCGCGGTAGACGCGCAGGTCCGGGTTGGACAGCTGATCTTCGAGGCTGGGCAGCTGGGCGGCTGTACCGCCGACGGCGGAGACCTCCAGCGCGAGGGTCACGGGCTGCCCCGGCACCAGCGTCTCCTCTCGGTCGATGCTTGCTTTCAGGCTCAATGATTTCAACGGCAGCCAGGGAATGACCGCGCTCATGGCGGGGCGGACCTGGAGCTTGATCGGACGATCGGTCACCGCTTCGAACCGCTGCAGCGCCCCGCCGTAGCCTGGAACCGTGCCCTCGACCTTGATCGCAGGGATCTCCAGACTGCCGGGCCTCAAGGGCACCAGGCTGATGACGAACGTATTGACGATCTCGCGCCGACCGGCCGCGGAGACCCGCGAGCCGGGTGTCGGCCCCTCGAGCCGCTTGAGGAGTGCGTCGCCGGTTGACGGCAGCTCGAGATTCGCCTCTCTGGGATTGTCGCTGGTGATAAGCTGCAGGCGCACCAGCAACGGCTGCTGCAGATAGGGCTCGGGCTCGTCGACTGTCGCTTCGAGCCGGGCCGGCGTGGCCTGCGTCTGGTACTGGCCGGGATACTGCCCGGGGACCTGGCCCTGAAACGGCGAATAGCGGGGCGGCCAGCCCGGCGGATAACCGGCGGATTGCTGTCCGGGTCCATATCCCTGGGCGTCCTCCGGCTGGTAAGAGGGAGGGGTCCCTTGGGCATTGCTGGGGGGTTGCGGGCGGAACTGCCAGGGGCCTTGCTGCGCCGGAGGTTGTCCGTATGGAGCACCCGGCGGCTGGAACGACTGCTGTCCCGGCGGTCCGTAGGGCCAGGCGACCAGCTCCGCACTCAGTGAGCCCAGGACGAAGCCGACGACCAACCCGAGGGCCAGCCTCGTTCGCGAGATCCGCCGCGAAGCGGTCCGGCGAATCGGCCCAGGCGCTGGGGCGCTGCCCGACGGGGCGGGCATCCGCGCCTTGTCGAGGCGGCTCACCACGGGCGGTTCTCGAGCAGGGGCACGCCGGCGTTCTGCATCCATCGCAGCTCTTCCAAGCGATATTGGTTGCGGATCAGGAGAGAGGGATCGCCTTCCACCTGCCTGAGCCGCTGCTCCAAGACGGCCATGCCCGCGCCCAGCATGGGTGCGCCATCCAGCGCGCCTCGCTCGCCCGACGCGCCTTCCTCGAGTGCCGCGCCCGACTCCTGACCGAGTTGATCGAAGCGCTCGACCGCGTCGGTCTGCCCTTCCTCGGTCACCGCGTCGGGTGGCTTGACCTCGGCCGGACCGGGGGCACCCGGACGACGAGCGCTTCCGGTGGTGCCCTCCGACTGAGCATCCTCGGCCTGTTCGCGACCCGCATCCGCGCCGGATGCGTCCGAAAGGCCTTCTTCGCCCCCCTCAGACTCATCCCCTCCGTCCGCCGGCGTCTCCGACTCGGGACGGACGCCTGCCTCCTCGCCCTCCTCTTCGGGGCCTGGGGCGGACTCTTGCTCATTGGCCTGGTCCTGGTCTGGCTTGTCGCCAGGGCGATCATCCTCCGGGGCGGTTTCGCCGGTCTCCTTTGAGGTATCCGGGGGGCCTTCCTCCTCGCCGGTGCCTTCGGCGCGGTCGTCCCCCTTGTCCCCATCCGGCTCGGATCCGGTCTCGGCCGCAGATTTGGCGTCCGGCTTCGTCCGATCCTCTGAGTCACCGCGATCGGTCTCATCCTCGCCCTGATCCTGATCACCGGCAGCGGACTCGGCCTTCTCTTCGCGACCGGCGCCGGTCGTCTCGGCCTCATCGGTTCCGCTGCCTTCCCTGTCCTCACCTTCTTCCCGACCGGAAGCCGACTCGGCGGTGTCCTTGCCTGCGCCCTCTCCCTCCTGATCGGCTTCACCCTCGGTGCCGGTCTGGTCTTGCCGCCCGGCGCCGTCCGACGATTGATCCTGCGAGCCCGTGTCCTCGCCTTGCTGCTGGCCCGACCCTTCCCCCTCCGAGTCCTGCTCCTCGGACGACTGCTGCTGGCCGGACTGCTGCTGCTCGGACTCCTGCTGCTGCTCGGACTCCTGCTGCTGCTCGGACTCCTGCTGCTGCTCGGATTCCTGCTGCTGCTCGGATTCCTGCTGCTGCTCGGATTCCTGCTGCTGCTTCTGCGCTTCCTGCTGCTCGGCCGGCTGCGTCTTCCGCTCCTCCTCCTTGGCGGTCTCCGAGCGGTCTTCTTCATCCTCTTGCTGCGACTCGTCACGGAACTGTTCCTGCTCCAGGCGCGCAAGGGCCGCCCGGGTCACGGCAAGATTGTGCGCCGCGTCCGTATGGTTGGGGTCGGCCCGCAACACCGACTCATAGGCCGCTGCGGCGCCGGTGTAATCGCCAAGCTTGAAGCGGGCATTGCCCAAGTTGTAGCGTGCGGACAGGCTGTCTTCACCCGTGTCGGCGCGTCCGAAGGCCCTCGAGGCCTCTTCCATGCGCCCGGCGCGATAGAGCGCGACGCCCTGGCGATAGGGGTCCGAGAAGCTCTTCGCCGCGGCCTCGAAGTCACCAGACTGATAGACATCGAAGGCCTCCTGCTCGGTGGTTTTGAACAGCCCGGCAGATGCCGCCCGGGGCAGTGACAAGCTGAGCATGAGGACAAGGGAGCCGAGGCACAGCGTCTTGAGCCGCGTCTCCGCCATCGCACGACGTGCCGCGACACCCCCGATAGAGACATCGGACCGCGCAGCGGCCTGACGGGCGTGCTCAGGTCCGATGTGTTTGGACCGCGGGTCGCGGACCCATTGCCCGCTCATGTCGTGGACCTCCAAGGCCACCGCAGGGCGCGAAACTGCGACAGCAGCAGAAGCATGAGTACGAGGACGGGGATCCAGAAGCGTTCGTTCCACACCCGCGTGCGCTCGTCGCGATCCTGCGGAGGCTGGCGTGAGACTGCCGCCGCCTGCAGGATTGCGTCCGTATCCGAGTCGCGGAAGTCGGCGCGCCGGTAAATGCCGCCGCCGGCGTCGGTCAGGGTCTTCAACAGGGTCTCATTCAGTTTCGAGTCGACTGGGTCGCCGCGATAGTCCCGCACCAAACCGCCGGCCGCTGCCGGGACCGGGGCTCCTTCCGGCGTGCCGATCCCCAGCGCGTGAAACCGGATGCCGGCGGCGGCCAGGCGGGCAACCTGATCGGGAAGATCCGGCTCATCGAAATCCCCGTCGGAGATCAGCAAGATGGCCCGGGCGCTGTCTTCGGGCAGGCCGCCCAGCAGGCCTTCGGCACGGGCCAGCGCCGCGGTCAGCCGACTGCCCTGCATCGTCCCGCTGGCGAGGTCGCTCGACAGTGCCGGCAAGGCACTCAGGATGGTCTGAGTGTCTTCTGTAACCGGCGAGATCACGTGGGGCACGGAGGCGAACAGGATGAGGCCCAGCCGCACCTCACGGTTCCTGCGGATGAGGTCGCTGATCTCGTGCCGGGCGCGCGAAATCCGGTTGGGAGTCACGTCGCTGGCCTGCATAGAGCGGGAGATATCGAGCAATATCAAGAGGTTGTTGCCGGGGTGAAACAACCGCACGTCGGTCGCATCCCAGCGCGGACCTGCCATGGCAACCAAGAGGAGCGCCCACAGCAGACTCCAACGCAGATACCGGCCCCAACGCTCGGTCCTGCGCAGGTCCCGGGTGCCAGTGAGATGGGGCAGGAGATGCGGATCGGCGTAACGATATAGCGGACCCTGTGACGCCCGCGCCGCACTGCGCTTGAGCCAATAGGCGACCGGGATCAGGGCCAGGAGTCCCAGGAACCAGAGTGGTTGCTCGAAGTGAAAGCCGCCGTCAATCACTGGCCAGCCTGCCCACGAAACGCTTGCGACCTTCCGGAAAGAGTCCGAGACCGAGGAGCGCAAGCAGGGCGATCCCCAGCGGCCAGCGGTAGAGCGGCCGGGGGAGGTAGGCCGTGCGGGTCTGCGCCTCGGTCTTCTCCAATTGGCTGATCCGCGTCGAGATCTCCTCGAGCGCTCCGGTATCGGTCGCACGGAAGTATGCCCCGCCGGTCAACTCGGCGATCCTTTTCAGGGTCCCCTCGTCCATGGTCAGGTCGTCGCGGTAGCGAACGACGCCCTCTTCGAGGATCGGGATCCGGTCCTGCTCGCTGCCGACGCCGATGACATAGATGCGCACCCCATGCAGACGGGCCAACGCGGCCGCCTCGCCCGGTACGAAACGGCCCGCGTTGTTGTCGCCGTCGGCAATCACGATCATGACGCGGGAGCCTTCTGGACGTTCGCGCAGCTTGACGACACCGAGCGCGATGGCGTCCCCGAGGGCGGTCGCCGCGCCGGCGACGCTGGGGACGATGCCATCGAGTGCCTGGCGCACGGCCAGCCGGTCCAGGCTGAGGGGCGAGAGCACGAAGGCCTGGCTGCCGAAGACGATGAGGCCGACGCGGTCGCCTTCGCGACCCTCGATGAAGCGCCCCATGACGCCTCGAACGACGCTCATGCGGTTGACCGGACGGCCGTCGACCGTGAAGTCCAGCGCCTCCATCGAGTGCGAGGCATCCATCGCGATCATGAGGTCGTAGCCGGGGGTGCTGATCTCGGTGTGGGGCGTCAGCCACTGCGGTCGCATCAGGGCGACGACCAGCGCGATCCAGAGCAGATAGAGGAGCGCGCGGTACACCCAGCCGGCGAGTCGCGGGCGCGGCCGGCGTGCGGTGAAGGCGGCCTGGAGCGACAGGAGGTGCGGATGAAGGAGCGTGACCCGCTGACCTTCCAGGGTCTCCTCCCGGCGTTGCACCCGCGCCGGCCACAACCAGGGCAGGAGCAGCGGCACAGGCAGCAGGAGCGCAGCCCAGGGCCAGTGAAACTCAAACACGGGCTGCGCCCCGCATCGCACGCCAGGGCAGCGTCAGGCGCCTTCCCTTCGGCGCATCGCGCACCTCGACCCAGGCGCGGGCGGCATCGATGAGCGACAGGAGATCCGTCGCGCCTGACCGGCCGGGCAGCGCGCTCGCCGGCGCGTACGGGGCATCGATCAGGAGCCGGCCCCGCTCGTGCCAGGGAAAGCCGTTCGGGTCATGACTGGTGAGCCAGTCGAGCCAGCCGGTGCCGGTCAGACCCGCGCAGGCGGGGCGCCCCAGCCGGGCCATCGCGATGCGGCGCAGCAGCTCGGAGAGCTCGCCGACGACCGACCTGGGGTCCTGACCGGAGCTTGCGCGACGGCTGAGGTCCCGGAGGGCGAGCGCGGCGTCCCAACGCCAGCTGCCGAGCGTGATGCCGGGGATGGGGACGCGCAGGCTGAGCCTCGCACGCCAGCGCCAGGCGCCGAGGATCAGAAGGAACAGGCCAAGCGCCAGCAGGTACCACCCGGGGGCGGGTGGCCACCAGGGTATGGATTGGATATCGTGGATATCGCGCAGCATCTGGGTCGGCTGCAGGGGCTGGAGCATCGGGTCCATCTCGGGTCTCGGCTCTGCTCAGACGGCGCGCGAGCGCGCACGCTGCTCAAGTGCGCGGATGAGGCTGAGATGGATCTCGGTGTCGGTGCGCACCGGCAGCAGGACGATCCCAAGCCGGTGGACGATTGCCTGAAGCAGGATGCGTCGCTCCTCCCAGCCCGTGCGATAGGCGCCCCGAGCATCCGCGTCGTCGGTGTCGACCTCGACCAGGGTCCCGTCGGTGCCGGTGAATGTGGCCACCCCCATTGCCGGGATCTCCCAGTCTGCCGGATCGTCGATCGGGATCAACGCGACCGAGTGACGTTGACCGAGATCACCGAGGATGCTCTCCAGACCCAAGGCATCGCGATTGAGATCGGCGATCACGAAGACCAGAGAGCCCGTGGGCAGACCGGAGGTCGCCCGTCGCAGCGCGCCGCCGAGGCAATCGATGGAGGGATCCATCTCTGCGCCGGGCTCGGTCAGCGTGCGCAGCAGCTGCCAGAGCGCACGGCGGCCGCGCGACGGGCGAAAATGCTGGAGCCCGGTCGACGGGTCGCCGAAAACCAGCCCACCGACACGGTCGTTCAACCGGCTCGCCGCCCATCCGATCAGGGCGGCGGCGCGGGCCGCCTGCACCGACTTGAAGGTCCCACGCGTCCCAAAGGCCATATGGGGTCCCTTGTCGACACAGAGCACCACCGAGCGCTCGCGCTCCTCGCGAAAGATCTTCATGTGCGGCTCATTGATCCGCGCCGTCACCTTCCAGTCCATGTAGCGGATGTCGTCGCCCTCGCGGTACTCGCGCACCTCCTCAAAGTTGACGCCGGCCCCCCGAAACACCGAGGCATAGAGTCCCGCAAAGGTCGAGTTGACCAGGTGGTGCGACGGCAGGCCCAGCGTATGGGCTTGATGGCGCAGCTCCAGCAGGTCGTCGAGACGGGGGTAGAGACTCATCGCGCGGCGGCTGGCGTCAGGGGATGGCCACCAGGGTCAGGAGCCGGTTGACGAAGACGTCCGTGGTGACCCCCTCGGCCTCGGCCTCGAAGGTGAGGAGCAGACGATGGCGCAGGATCTCCGGCGCCACCGCTTGGATGTGATGGGGGGCGACAAAGCTCTCGCCGTCCAGCCAGGCGCGAGCGCGGGCGCAACGCGCCACGGCGATGCTCGCGCGGGGCGACGCGCCGAATCGACACCAGCGTCCGAGGTCTGCGTCATACAGCTTCGGCTGACGGGTCGCCTGGACCAGGTCGACGATGTAGCTGTGCAGCTTCGGATCCAGATAGATTCCGGCGACGTCGCGGCGCATCTCGAACAGGTCGGTCTGGCTCAGCCGGGTGGGCGGCGGGGAATCGGGCTCTTTTTGCTGCTGCGCGTCGAGCTCGAGGATCCGCAGCTCCTCGTCGCGGCTTGGATAGGTGACCACGGCCTGCATCAGGAAGCGGTCCAGTTGCGCCTCCGGGAGATGGTAGGTCCCCTCCTGCTCGACTGGGTTCTGGGTTGCAAGCACCATAAAGAGCTTCGGCAACGGGTAGGTTCGCAAGCCGACGGTGATCTGATGCTCGGCCATCGACTCCAGCAAGGCCGACTGGACCTTCGCGGGCGCGCGGTTGACCTCGTCCGCAAGCAGGATGTTGTGGAACAGCGGTCCGGGCCGGAACTCGAACTCGCCCTTTTCGTGGCGATAGATGTCCGTGCCGATCAGGTCGGAGGGGAGCAGGTCCGGGGTGAACTGAATCCGGTGGAAATCGCCTTCCAACGCATCGGCAAGCGCCTTTACCGCGGTGGTCTTGGCAAGTCCCGGCATGCCCTCGACCAGCAGATGCCCGTCGCTGAGCAAGCAGATCAGCATGCTGTCGATGAAGGACTCCTGCCCGATGATGCGGGAGGCGATGTGGTCGCGGACGAACTTGAGATCGGTGGGCGTCATGCTCGGATACTTCAGGTTCCGGTGAGTGACTTTGCGACAGGGCGCCTGGCCCCGATTCGGCGATGGGTAGAGGCGAGTCCTCTATGCTGGGCCTTTTTCGGGTCGAGCGCAACCCTCGATCCGACCGACAGACGCGCGTCATCTGACAGCATATTCCAATTTTTTCATGCACTTTCGCGACCCGCGCGCGGCCATCGGCACACCCCGTCCCCGTCGGGGGGCATCGGAAGAACACCGGCAATCGGATGCCGTCGACTCGGCGATGTCGTGGTGCGCGGACGTGCTCGGTGCGCGTTGCAGCCGTGCGCGTGCAGCCCGCCCTCCAGCGACGCGGTCTGTGCAGTCTCCGTCTCTGTCTCGACCCGAAACGCGAACCGGCGTCGGGAGGGGCAGCGGCACGGGGTCGAATCAGGGCTTGACAAAGGTTTTGTGCACA
>Ga0316578_10000146_pt1 | contig 18430 bp, 16 predicted proteins | sample J0NA_2_FD_203076 | JGI IMG/M metagenome (GOLD analysis project Ga0316578, IMG submission 203076) | Rhizosphere microbial communities from salt marsh grasses in Alabama, United States - J0-2_160517rDrC | ecosystem: Host-associated > Plants > Roots > Rhizosphere | place: USA: Alabama | collected... | reverse complement strand
GTATCTCTTCTGATCGGCGTCGGTGCGGTTCTATTCCAGTCACTGGTGGGGATCCTGGTCGGCCTGTTATCCGGATACCTGGGGGGCAAACTCGATGCGGTTTTGATGCGAATCGCCGATATTCAGTTTTCGATTCCCTATTTGATTGTTGCGATTTTTACCAGCGCTATATTTAAACTCGCCTTTGGCGTCGGGCGCTATGCAGAACTGGCCGTCCCGCTGCTGATCATTATTATCGGGATGTCGGAATGGCCCAAATATGCCCGGACCGTTCGGGCGTCAGTGCTGGGGGAGAGAAATAAAGAGTACGTCGAAGCGGCCAGGGTAATCGGCATCAACCGCTGGCAGATCATGTATCGTCATGTCTTGCCCAACACCCTGACGCCCGTCCTGGTTATTTCCACCATTCAGGTTGCCGAAGCGGTCATGAGTGAGGCCGCGCTTTCGTTTTTGGGACTCGGCATGCCGATTACCAAACCCTCGCTGGGATCTCTTATCCGCTCCGGTTTCGAATATATTTTTAGCGGATCGTGGTGGATCACCTTCTTCCCGGGGGTTCTGCTGGTCATTTTAATACTGGTCATCCTCCTTCTGGGGGATTGGTTGAGGGATGTGCTCAACCCGAAGCTTTATAAAGGATAAATTAACAAAAATTATGGCAAGTGTTTCGATTCGCATTTGCCAAACGCTAAACACCAAATACCAAACACTAAACACCAACTAAATGAGCCATTTGCTTGAAGTTAAAGACTTGGAAGTTAAATTTGCCTTAAGACTCGGTGAATTGACTGCCATCAACGGCGTCAGCTTCACGTTGGACAAAGGGGAACGCCTGGGCATCGTGGGAGAAAGCGGCGCCGGTAAATCGGTTACCGGTTTTGCGATCATAAATCTTTTAAGCAAACCCGGATATATTTCAGCAGGCAGGATTTTATTCGAAGGTCAGGAATTAAACCGCTTACCCGAAGAAAAGATGCGAAAGATTCGTGGCAACCGCATCAGTATGATTTTTCAGGATCCCATGATGACACTGAACCCGGTACTCACCATCAGCACCCAGATGGTAGAAACCGTGCTGGCGCATCAAAATGTGAGTAAAGCGAAGGCAACGGATATTGCCCTGGAAAAATTGAAAAAAGTTCATATCCCATCTCCGGAAAAAAGATTACATCAGTATCCTCACGAGTGCTCCGGAGGGATGCGACAGCGTATCGTTGCCGCCATTGCCCTGTTAACAAACCCCGCTTTGATCATTGCCGATGAACCTACAACCGCATTGGATGTCACCATCCAGGCCGAAATCATGGACTTGCTTCTGGAATTATGCGAGTCCGAAAAAATGGGATTTATCCTGATTACCCATGATCTGAGTGTGGTATCCCAGGTTACCGAAAAAATTGCCGTCATGTACGCGGGAAAAATTGTGGAGTCCGGTTCCACCGAAGCGATTATCCGGGATCCTAAACACCCCTATACCCAGGGACTCATCAAAGCTTTACCCGGCAGTCTTCAGCCCGGAACGCATTTAAACCAGATACCCGGCATGATGCCGACCCTAACCGACATTCCCCCGGGGTGCGCTTTTCATCCTCGCTGTAAAATTAGCGATTCGGTGTGCCAGGCGCAAGTGCCGCTGCTTATCAGCATTGATGAATATGATCGAATGGTTGCCTGTCATATGGTAAAATAAACAATCGGTTAATTATGGAAAATAAAAACGGTCTGTTAGCCGTAGCAAACCTTGTAAAGCATTTCGATATTTCAGGTGGCCTGCTTGAACAGCTTGCCTGGGACAACTGGCGAATCGTTCGCAGGAAAACAACGGTTAAAGCGCTCAATGATGTCAGCCTTACGATCATGCCGCGTGAAACATTAGGTGTGGTTGGTGAAAGCGGTTGCGGCAAATCTACCCTGGCGAGAGCAGTTCTGGGATTATATCCGCCCAACAGCGGTGAAATATATTATCAAAACAACCGAATTGACAACCTCGCGCCACAAAAGATGCTGCCCTTTCGAAAGAAAATGCAGATGATTTTTCAGGATCCTTACGCATCCCTGAATCCCCGCATGACAGTTAAGAAAACTTTAGAGGAGCCGGTCTATTTCCATAATAAATCCATCACATCTCAAGAGGTTGAGGACAAGGTGGCCGAAGTAATGCTGCAGGTCGGAGTGGAACCCAGTTGGGCCACTCGTTATCCTCACGAGTTTTCGGGCGGACAGAGACAGCGGATAAGCATTGCCCGAGCCTTGATGGTTGATCCGGAGTTTATTGTGGCCGATGAGCCGGTTTCAGCCCTGGATGTTTCCATTCAGGCTCAGATCCTCAATCTGCTGATGGTGGCTCAGGAAAAACGCGGACTAACGTATCTGTTCATCACCCATGACTTATCGGTCGTTAGGCACATCAGCACCCGTGTGGCGGTTATGTATCTGGGCACCATCTGTGAATTGGCGTCGACCAAAACACTTTACGAACAACCGCGTCACCCTTACTCCCAGGCCCTGCTGAGCGCCATTCCGAAGCTCGGCGTTCAGAAACCCAAACACCTGAAACTCAAAGGTGAGGTCCCGACACCCATTAACCTTCCCTCGGGCTGTGTCTTCCACGGCCGCTGCATCTATGCGAACGAACGCTGCATTCAGGAAATCCCGCGGCTCTTCAAGCTGGAATCGGGCACTTATGTGGCCTGTCACGGTGTCGAGGAAAACCGGATTTAATTCAATCTGAAAAAAAAACCAGGTTTTGCTCGAGGATTCTGTAGCAAATTATAAAACCAAAACTGCTTTGTAAAGGGTTAGGTTTTGTTTGAGAGTAAGGCGCAAATCGCTTCAAAATAATATAAAAGAGTAAACTGCTTTAAAAACCCACAGATTTTGCTTGATAGCAAGGCGTGAATCGCTGAAAAAGCGGAGTGCACACGTAAGTACGTGAGCATTTTGAAGTGATTCACAACGCCGCTATCGAGCAAAAGATAGCCCTTTTTCGATCAGTTTTAGGCTTTGCGTTGAATTTTTGGATTAAGCTCTTCTCTGAGCCAATCGGCAAACAGATTAATCCCGACCACCAGCAGGATCAGGGCCGCGCCCGGAAAAACGATCATCCACCACATGCCGGCATAAATGTAGTTTTTGCCGATGGATATCATCATCCCCAGGGAGGGCTCGTTCAGCGGCACACCCACGCCTAAGAAACTCAGGGTGGCTTCCAGCATAATCACCACCGCCAGGTCGACTGCCAGAACAACGAAGATGGGCGGGATGGCATTGGGCAGCACATGCCGCAGCAAAAGTCTGAAATCACCGGCGCCGGTGGCTTTGGCAGCCATGACATAAGCATTTTCTTTGACCTCCAACACACTGCCGCGCATGGTGCGCGCATAGCGCACCCAGTCTGCAATACAGATTGCCAAGATGACAATTAAAATGCTGCTTCCGCCGAATATGCCGAGAAAAAGAATCGCCAGAAGGGTGGTTGAAAATGAAAACAGGGTGTCGGCCAGGCGCATGGTAATCACGTCGATCCATCCCCCGTAATACCCGGCCAAAAGCCCCAGGGTAATACCAAAGGTTCCGGCAATCAGCACCACGCCGAATCCAACGGTCAAAGATGTGCGGCAGCCGTAAATGATGGTGCTGAAAATTCCGCGCCCCTGGTCGTCGGTGCCCAATAGAAAAGGGGCTTTTCCCTCCGGCATCCAGATCGGCGGCGTTAAGAAATGTTCCAGCGTCAGCTTTTCCAGATCATAGGGATTCTGGGGCGTTATCCAGGGCGCCAGCAAAGCAGCCAAAATGAACAACACCAGGATTACACATCCCACCATGGCAGAGGAATCGTGCAAAAAGCTGTGAAACAATCTGGATTTGATGCGCTGCTTATTCATAACGGATCTTCGGATTGATTACGGCATAAAGAATATCGACAATGATATTCAGGGCGATAATGATCAATGCCGCCAGCATGATATAGGTCACCACCACGGGTTGATCATTTTCATAGATTGACGTCAGCAAAAGGTTACCCATGCCCGGCCATTGAAAAATCGTCTCAGTGACAATTGAAAAGGCAATCAATTCACCAAATTGCAGGCCGGTAATGGTTACCACCGGAATCAGGGCGTTGCGAAGGCCATGCTTAAAAATTACTTTCCTGGGTGGCAGGCCTTTGGCCCAGGCAGTTTTGATATATTCTTCGGTCAGCACCTCGCGCATACCGGCACGGGTCAATCGCAAGAGCACCGCCAGCTGATACATGGCCAAGGTAAACGCCGGCAGGATCAAATGCTTGATCCCATCTAAGGTTAACCCGCTTCGCCAGAAACCCAGCTTTACGGTTTCACCGCGCCCGAAAGGGGGTAAAATTCCCAGATAAACGGCAAAAACCATAATCAGCAATATACCCGTTAAAAAGGTGGGGATGGAAATCCCGCCCAAAGATCCCGCCATAATCAGCCGATTTCGTATGGCGTATGGTTTCAAAGCGACGACCACACCGAGTGAAACACCGATCACAAACGCCATGATAATGGCCGTGGTGGCCAGCTCGAAAGTGGCGGGGAAGCGTTCCAGGATGAGACCCAGTGCCGGCACCCGGGTGACATATGATTTACCGAAATCACCGTGAGCGGCGTTGATAAGGAACCGAACGTATTGAATATGGATGGGTTTGTCGAGACCCAGAGACCGGCGGACTTCTTCGCGTTGCTCGACGGTCGCATACCGGCCCGCCATGGTGACAACCGGGTCACCCGTGTAGCGGAAGATGATAAAACACAGCATGGATGCAACCAGGAGAACCACGATGCCCTGGATGAGTCTGTGAGCAATGTAAGTGGCCATAAAAATTGTCTGCCGGGGCTGTGTTCTGTGATGAACCAGCCCCGACATATATTTCAGGTTAGATTATTTTGAAATCTCCTTGTACACCATCCAGCGGTCCGGGCGGGGTTGAAATTTAATGCCCTTGCCTTTCTGAATGGCATAAAGGTCTTCCTGATAATGCAGCGGAATCCAGACGATCTTATCGACCATCGCCATCTTGTTGAGCTGCTGCAGCACCTTGCCACGCTCTTGCGGATCGACAATGTCGGCAGTGGATTCCAGGAGCTTATCCAGTTCGGGATCGCTGTAATTCGCTCCGTTTAAACTGCCGTACCCTTTTTCCCCACCCCTTGAATGTGCCAGTTTATAATAGGTCCGACCCATGTCAAAGGTGCCGTCAAACCAGCCGATCAGATAAAATTCCAGCCCCTCTCCTTTAGCCACCTGGTCGAAAAAGATCGATTTCGGTTTAACATCCAGTTTGGCCTTGATGCCGATTTTGGCTAAATATTTGGCCACCGCCTCAGCGATTTGTTCATCCTGGACATAGCGATCATTAGGTCCTGATAGGGTGACCTCAAACCCTTTTTCATAACCGGCTTCCTTCATCAGTTTTTTAGCCGCTCCCAGATCATAGGAAAGCCGCTTGATGTTGCCATTATAGCCGATGGTCGGCGGATCGGGAACCTGGGCCGCAGGAGCGGCATGCCCGCGCATGACCTTTTTGATAATTTCATCTTCATTAATGGCCATGTACATCGCCTTGCGCACGCGAACATCGTTCATCGGGCTTCCAGGCTTGTTGCCCAGTGCCAGAAAGATGGAGCGCCGGGCCGGACGGCTGATCACATCGAGCTTCGAATTTTTGAGAATTTTATCGTAAAGCTCTACCGGTACGCCGGACATCAAATCAGCTTGTCCTGATGCCAGTGCCGCAAAACGGGTGGACGACTCGGTGATCGGCCGGACTTCGACCTTCTGAATTGCCGGCGCACCTTCCCAGTAATTTTCATTGGCCTCCATGCGCACGTAGGATCCTTTCACCCATTCCACCAGCTTATAGGCGCCGGTGCCAATAGGTTTGACCCCAACCTCGCCTGGATCGCGAGATTCGGTGGACTCTTTGTCCATGATAAACACCTGGTGCATATTATTGGCAAACCAGGGAATCGGCTCTTTTGTTTTGATGACCACCGTGAAGTCATCCGGCGTCTCAATGGCAGCTATCGTCTTACCGGTGTTGATGAATTCGGAAACATCCGGATTGCTGAGTCGTTCGAACGAAAACTTGACGTCAGCAGCGGTAAAGGGGTTGCCGTTGTGGAATTTAACGCCTTTGCGCAGCTCAAACTTCCAGGTCAGCTCATCCAGCCGTTCCCAGCGCACTGCCAACGCCGGAGCGAGCGTACCTTCAGGGCCTTTACGCTGTAACAACCCATCAAAGAAATTGGCCATGTATGAAAGATTTGCATCAGCGTCGGAACCGTGCGGATTCATTGTCCGCGGCGGTGTATCCTGGGCAGTGACAAGGGACGATGCCGCCAGCGCCGGTCCGCTTAACGCGAGTGCCATCACTGTAACAGCGATAGCAAATATTAAATAGACTCCCTTTTTCATTGGTGTTCCTCCTTTCGTTTCAGGTTATGGTTATTTCATGAACCTCCCTGTACAAATTTAATATAAATAACAGGCGACCGTGTGGTTGCCGCCGATATCTTTGAGCCTCGGTACGTTCTTATCGCAAATATCCATACGATGGGGACATCGGGGATGAAAGGCACAGCCGGGCGGTGGATTGATCGGGCTGGGCACATCGCCTTTGAGAATCATGCGTTCTTTTTTTGCCCTGGGATCCGGCACCGGGATGGCCGACAGCAGCGCCTGGGTGTAAGGGTGCTTCGGATCGGTGTATACGTTTTTATAAGCGGACGCTTCCACAATCTTGCCCAGATACATCACCGCGATACGGTCACAAATATGTTCGACCACCGCCAGGTCGTGAGCGATGATGATGTAGGATAGTTGAAATTCCTGCTGCAGGTCGATTAACAGATTAATAATTTGCGCCTGGATGGAGACATCCAGGGCGGAAACCGGCTCATCCCCGATAACCACCTGGGGATTGAGCGCCAGCGCCCGGGCGACACCTATGCGCTGGCGCTGGCCGCCGCTGAACTCATGGGGATAGCGCCGGCCCTGTTCAGGTGTCAGGCCGACTTTTTCCAGCAAATAAGCGATCCGATCCTTTCTTTCGGTTCCCGGATACATGCCGTGGATTTCCATGGGGTCACTGAGAATCTGGTTAACCGGCATGCGGGGGTTGAGCGAAGAGTATGGATCCTGAAAGATCATCTGAATTTCTTTTTTCAGGGATCTTAATTCAGATGTGCTCATCGCAGTGATGTCCGCATCCCCGAAACGGACCGTTCCGGCGCTCGGTTCGATCAATCTTAAAACCGCCAAACCGGTGGTGGTTTTTCCGCAGCCGCTTTCGCCGACAAGCCCGAGGGTTTCCCCTTTTGCAAGGGTGATGGAAACGCCGTCAACCGCGTATACATAGCCGACGGTTCGCGAAAGCAACCCCTTCTTTATGGGAAAATGAACTTCTAAATTTTCAACCGACAGCAGAGTCTCCAACCTGAAACCCTTTATAATTTATATTCTAATAAAGAAAGCATCTTACAAGATGACCGTCGCCCAGATCTATCATCTGAGGCGGATTTTTGCTGCATATTTGCATGGCATGCGGACACCGCGGCGAAAAATGGCAGCCCGGAGCCAATTCATATAAGCTGGGTACGATTCCGGAAATTTCCTTGAGTCGCTGGCGCCCCTGGATCGACCGCTGGCCCAGTTTGGGAATCGACTGCAGAAGCCCCTGTGTGTAAGGGTGTTTGGGATCTTCAAAGATCGCAATGGCTTTTGCTTCCTCCACCACCTTGCCGGCATACATCACGATAACCCGCTGCGCGATCTCGGCGATCACGCCCAGATCATGGGTAATCATCATGATGGCGGTATCGTAATCCTGCCTGAGCTGGAGCATCAGGTCAAGAATTTGGGCCTGAATGGTTACATCCAGCGCAGTGGTGGGCTCATCGGCGATCAGTATTTCCGGGTTACAGGCCAGCGCCATGGCGATCATGGCGCGCTGGCGCATCCCTCCGGAAAGCTGATGCGGATACTCATGCACCCTTTTTTCCGGGGCGGGAATCTGAACTTTTTTAAGCATCTCAACCGAGCGGTTCCAACTGTCCCGTTTGGAACGTTTCTCGTGCAGGATGAACATTTCCGATATCTGATTGCCGATGGTGTAAACCGGATTCAGGGAGGTCATGGGTTCTTGAAAAATCATGGCAATGCGCTTGCCGCGAATCGCTCTCATCTGCTCCATGGAAAGCTGAACAATATCGGTGCGGTCAAAGAGGATTTGGCCCTGGACGATTTTGCCCGGCGGCTCGGGTATCAACCGCATTATAGACTGCGCCGTTACGCTTTTACCGCAGCCGGACTCTCCCACAATGCCAAGCACTTCGCCTTTGTCGACATGAAATGTCACGTCGTCCACCGCCTTGGCAACCCCCTCAAAAGTAGAAAAGTAGGTTTTGAGATCTTCGACTTGAAGAAGGTGGGAATTAGCGCCCATGATTCCTTTCGGAAATACGGTTCAATCTCGTTTTATAAACCGATAGTGCCGGATAAGGAACTACAATGAATTTTAAATGCGCGAAATAACTCAATTAGCACTACATCAATACCCTTCTGCATGAAGCGGTGTCAATAAAAATAAGCCATAAACAATACCGAATTCGGCATTCAGATAGTTATCGACTTGAGAAGATATATAGATATCTTTTTATATTTTAGGGAGGCAATTACGAAGATATTTTAAATGTCTTTTAGGAGTTTATTCGCCGACGATTTTTCCATGGCTTCGCCGAAGTTTTGTAGCGCATCGGACAGGGCCTGATAATCCTGGGTCTTGGCAACCGGTATATCGTCTGTCCCACTTCGATCAAGCGCTTCCAGCACGTACTGAATGGTCATCTTGTTGATGTCGCGGGCGGGTTGATAGGCGAATTTTTTATCGGCTTTCGTCTTGATTTCTGACACCAGGCCGCTTTCGACCAAATCGAATAAAAGATTATGCACCAGGCGAATCGGCATCTCAAGCTGAGCTGAGATCTGGGAATCAGTGAGAGGCCTGTCGCCATTCTCGAATTTTTTAATCACCAGATGGGCGATTTGTAACGCCAGTAATTTCTTAAAGCCAGGACTGACCTTAAGACTGTCCGGCTCATACTCATAGGTATCCACATTTTGATTGGCAAAAGACAGTTCGGCGCCGAAGAGCACGATCCACCAGCTGATCTGAAGCCACATCAGAAACAGCGGCAGGGCTGCAAAACTGCCGTAAATAGCGTTGTATTTAGCGGCACCGATTTGAAAGCTGATATAGCCCCACTGGGCAATCTGGTAAAGCGTCCCGGCAACCACCCCACCGAGCAGGCCGGCCTTAAAATTGACCTTGGTATTGGGCATGATAACATAGAGAATCGTAAACAGGGTCCAGATCAAAACATAGGGGGTGAAATTCAGCAAAAGAAATATCAGCGGGCTGATGACACCCAGCAATTCGACTTTCTGGGTAACCTGTGTAACCTGGGTTTTAATAAAAACCGTTGCACTGCCGCTTATCAGCACCAGAAGGGGGCTGATGAGCATAATCGACAGATAATCACTAAATTTTCTGCCCCAGCTGCGGCTTTCTTTTATTCCCCAGATGTCATTTAAAGCCATTTCAATGTGCCCGAGAACCTTCAGAACGGACCAAAAAAGTACCAGCATGCCAATTCCCGCAATGAGACCACCCTGGGTCTGCTCTAACAAAGAATTCGAAAAACTGATGATCTGGTTTAAGACTTCTTCCTGGCCGGGAAATCGGTTGAAAAGTTCCTCTTGCAGACGCCTTTCGAAGCCAAAACCTTTGGCCACGCCGAAAAACATGGCCGCCACCGGAACGATGGAAAGGAGTGTATAAAATGTCAAAGAAGATGCCCGCAGCAAACAGCGATCTTCATCATAGCCGCGAAATGCCAGAATGATCATGCGCAGCTGTTTAATGAGAAAAGACCTGCCGAACGGCAGATCGGCCAGGCGAATCCGCCAGATATCAACCCGGATAAAATGAAAAAAATTGGAAATCAGATCTCCGATACCCTGTTTTGAAGTCAGTTTCACCTGTTTCACCTATGGATCTTACCCGATTAAATTTCGCGGTTTTATTTTATGCTCTTGAGCACCGCGTAGGACTTCATAAATGCCGGAAAGCCGGCCGTCGGGATCAGCAACAACAAGGCATGCTTGATTTCATCTTCGGCAATACCGGCGGCCTTAGCTTTTTTAAGATGGGTCTCAAGAGCGCGTTTATGGTTGCATGCCGCCGAAATCGCTATTTTTATTAACCAGCGACTTTTTTCAGGCAAAGGCCCGCCCTTTTCATGAACTGCTTTTCCCAGGGCTTCATGTTTTTGATGGACCTCTGGAAATTCGCTTTTAAACTGGCTGAAAATTTGATGAATGTCTTCCATGATGTCTATCCTTTAATTTGAGTATTTGCAAATGATAAGGTTGTCATTGCATTGAAGCGAGCTTTTCCTGAAGATAGCCAAATCTCTGTTCCACATAATATTTTCGGATTTCATTCTCAAGAATGGATCCAAGTTTGACCTTGAAATCTTTTTCTTTAAATCGAACAAGCTTCTTCTGAAACTCGTTTAATTGTCTATTCGTAAGGGCAGGCAGCTCAACTCCTCTCCTTAGCAGAAACTCGATGTCGAAACAGTCTCTGATCTCTCCACGATCAAGGAATGCATCGAATTTGTTTTTCATCGTTTGATTCAAGGTGTGGGCCTTTAGAAGGACCTGTTTTGTGCTGAACCTGGAAAAGGCAATCTTCTCCTGATAATCGCATTCTTTTCTTTCCCTTCGTATTTCAATTTTTAGCCGTTTTGGGTATAAGGCAGACCGTAATTCGAATAAGAGCGTGTAATGTTTAATCTGAGAATCGGTGATCTCATATTCTTTCTCAAATGCCTCTCGAACTCTTTCGAAGTATGTGCTGTGTGATTTTTTTTTGATAAACCAAAAATCGAGATCGACTGAATAACGATCTAGCTCATGGCAGAGCCTTAGCATCGTTCCGCCACCGAAGACAAGAGGTTCCAGCATTTTAGCGCTGTTCATTTTATCCAAAACTTCTATTTCAAAAATTTCATGCTGATTTAAGATATCCATGCGCTATTAACATGTTCTTTGTTTTAAGCGGGAATTTTTGGCTCAGGCGCCCGATCTCTTCTCCGTCAAGTTTCTCTGCATCCACTGCTGAAATGTCAAGCGCATAACGACCGTAGGACATCAGATAAAATGCGTCCAGGAGCGCTTTCTCAGGCGTCGCTATAAAGAATTCTTTTTCTTTTTTAAATCCAAAGTATAAAGCGCTGGTAATCTTTGAATATCGGAAAAGGTTGCCATCTACATGGATTTCCTTTGTTCTTTTCACAGCTATTGACTCAAAAAAATCCCTTTGCACCTGAGTCGTTATTTCATAATAATCCAAGGCAGTCATTAGAGATATATAGGAAGGAGTTTGTCCCAAATTCGCAATCATGAATTTTTCCTCCCTTCCAGCTGTATCCCACACCTCACGCCGCAAATACATATTTCTCTTGATGCGAACCAAAACTCCAAGCTTGACATAACGGCTGGCAGAAACCTTGGCCGAAGCTGCGCTGATACCAAGAGCTCTGGCTATGTCCGGGTAACCAAAATACAATTTGTTTATGTTACTTAATTTTAGATGCTTCATAAAATATACTAAATTAACATTTTTGTTAATTTTATATACTTAACATATTTTTTGTCAATAAAAAAATACCCCTTCCTTTTTTATTGATCCTATCATTAATTCCGATGATGCACTTTGAAGTTTTCTGTCATCTCTTAGCGGTTTAACCCTTCAGCATAAATTTCAATCGGATGTTTGACGACCAGCCGATCTTTTGAGCGCGAGAGAACATCGGATATCTGGAGCATGCAGGCAGGGCAGCCGGTGGCAACCACTTCGCAGCCGGAGGCTTTTATATTGTCGCGCTTTCGCCTGCCGATTTCAGAAGAGATTTTGTAGTACTGCAGGTTAAAACTTCCTCCCATTCCGCAGCACTCATCCGGCTGGGGCATTTCTTTAAAATCGTAGCCCGGATTGGCGCAAACGACAGCTCTGGGCTCGGCGGCGACGCCCAGTGCTTTTTTCAGATGGCAGGGGTCATGGTAGGTCACGCCCGTGGGATTTTGGGTCGTTGACCGATAAATCTTTTTAAGTCCCACTTTGGTAACTAACAACTGGTTGATATCGAGTGTTTTTTCAGAAATTCGCTTTACACCGGCGACGACATCCTCCGGCGCTTTTCCAATAAGTACGGGCCACACCTCTTTTATCGTCGAGGTGCAGGTGGCGCATGCGGTTACCAGATAATCAAATTTTTCGTCTTCAAATATTTTAAGGTTGTATTCAACCAGACGGTTGAAGGACGCTGTATCGCCAGATGACGCCGCCGGTATTCCGCAGCATCCCTGCGCTTCCGGCAGATAGATCCCAACGCCGTGATGCTTCAGTACCTGAATGGTGGCTTCAGCGACCTGCGGAAAAATTTTATCGATAAGGCAACCGACAAAAAAGGCAACTTTTATTCCGGATGCGCCCGCATCCGTATTAAGGTAGGGCATTTTCGAGTGAAACGGCGTTTTGGCAAGCGGCACAAAATGTCGTTCAGAAAGCAATGGCGAAACAAACCGGGCGCAAGACGTGCCCAAAAGGTCATTGACGGGTCGGGTAAAGATCTGTTGAAACCTGGCGCCCCACTCCGCCAGACGGTCAAAGGCTTTCGGGTGTACCAGCATGCCTCTCAGAAGTATTTTTTTAGCCGCTGAAAGCCCCATATAGCCGGTGAGAATAGCGCGCGCTTTTATGAAAATTTCTAACACCTCGACGCCGCTGGGGCAGTTGGCCGCGCAGGAGCCACACAGCAGGCATCGGTTGAGGCGCTCGTAAACACCCCGGGGATCGTTGAACATTTCCTGCATCAGTCCGTCCAGCAAAGCCAGCTTGCCGCGGGCCACATCGGCCTCCCGGCCGGTTTGCTCAAAAACCGGGCAAGCTGCCTGGCAAAGCCCGCAGCGCATGCAAACCACCAGCTGATCTTCAAGCTCCCGCATCAGCGCTGCAATTTCCTGCATGTTGGCCATTACAGGGTTCCTAAATTGCTACAAAGTGTTAAATTTTTTGTTTTGAATATTTGAGAATTCGTATTTCGAATTTGTTTCGGATTTCGTGCTTCGAATTTCGAGTTTCTACTCAAGGTGGTTAAGTTTCTCTTTTAGTATCTCTGCGCCCTGTGTGCGATCCGTGGTGAAAATTATCCAATGATCTTGCCGGGGTTGAGTATATTATTCGGATCCAGCGCTGATTTCACGCGTTTGGAATACATAATGGTGGCCGGGCTGGTTTCTTTTTCCAGAAAACAGGATTTGGCAATCCCGGTTCCGTGTTCGCCCGAGAGGGTGCCGCCCAGCTCCAGCGCTCTGTCAAAGATCGCTGCAATTGCCGCTTCCACCTTCTCCCATTCCTGTTTGTTACGGCGGTCGGTCAGAATCGTCGGATGCAGATTGCCGTCTCCGGCATGGCCGAAAGTGCCGATTTCAATGCCGTACTGCCGGCTGATGTCCTGCATGGCCCGCACCATATCCGGAATTTTGCTGCGGGGCACGGTGGCATCTTCTAAAACCAGGGTGGGTTTCAATTGGGCCAGCGCTGAAAGGGCGCTGCGACGGGCCTCCCAGACATTGTCCCGCTCGGTGGCATCGACTGCCACTTGAATCGAGGTCGCCCCCAATTTTCGGCACAACGATTCGACTTTGCGGGCTTCTTCTTCGACCTGGGCCGGATGCCCGTCGACTTCAATCAGCAAAAGCGCAGCGGCATCCACCGGCAGCCCCACCTTGCTGTAATCTTCCACCGCACGAATGGTAAAATTGTCCATAAACTCCAGGGTTGCCGGAACAATATGATCGGCAATAATGGCTGCGACGGTTTCAGACGCCTTTTCCATTTGATCAAACACCGCCACCATGGCCTTCTGATGCGCCGGCAACGGGATGAGTTTCAGCGTAATTTTGTTAAACACGCCCAGGGTGCCTTCGGAGCCCACCATCAGACCGGTCAGGTTATATCCGGTGGCACATTTGACGGTTCGAGATCCGGTGGTCACCGGTTCCCCGTTAACATCAAAAAATTGAAGCCCCATGACATAATCGCAGGTAACCCCGTATTTTAATCCGCGCAGCCCCCCTGCGTTTTCGGCAACGTTTCCGCCCAGGGTGGAGACCGCCTGACTGCCGGGGTCCGGCGGATAAAACAGGCCCCGGGCTTCCACCGCCGCAGCCAACTTGGCCGTTACCACCCCCGGTTCAACCACGGCATACATATCCGCTTCGTTGATCTCCAAAATCTGATTCAGGGCATTGGTCAGGACCACCACCGCATTGGATACAGGCACGGTCCCCCCGCTTAAATTGGTGCCGGCGCCCCGAACGGTTAACGGCAGCCGGTTTTCGTTGCATAGCCGCACCACCTGGCTTAACGCTTCAGCATTGGTCGGCCGTAACGCCAGTGCCGGCTGCACCGGATCCACTGCCGCTGCATCGTAGGAATAGGTATGCAAATCAGCCGGATCGCTGAAAACATTATCCGCTCCGACGGCCTGCTTAAACGCTTTCAATATTTCCTTGCGGATCATGATGTCTCCTCGTATATGAACCTTGAATAACGCTGGTATAGTACGCGACAGCATGCGCGGGTACAAGTATTTTCAATGTGTTGACTTTTTTGCGAAATGTCAAATCGATGAACAGACAACGGCAAGATTGAGATTTTCGATTTCTAGAGCATAAATGAAGTATAGCTTCAAGGTCTGAATTAAGGAAAGAATTCGTCAGGTGCCCACAACAATTCCACCATCCACCCTCAACACCGTTGCGGTAATAAAGCCGGCTTCATCGGATGCCAGAAATTTGAAACGGATTCTTTTTGGGTAACATCGACTTGATAGAATACGGCTTTGGAACCTAAATCTCGTGCTGTGGCTTCACCCGCTTCCTGATTGACATCGCAAATGACGACTGTTGCGCCTTCTTCTAAAAATCGCTCGCTGGTTGCCTTGCCAATGCCCGCTGCACCGCCGGTTATGATGGCTACCTTATCTTTTAGTCTCATCGATGCCTCCGATAACGTTGTTTTATCTTGCTAGGCCGGCTCAAACGCCAAATAGGTCTCTTTTTTTTCTCCTACATCCCTGTGCAAATATTTTACCCTGAGCGGCATCCCTACTTTGATTTCTTCCGGCTTGCCGGGGTCCAGACCCTCGATACGGGCATCCACCCGGCCCCCCTCTTCCAGTTCGACAACACCGGAGATATACGGATTTTTCCGATTGTACCCCTGCTCAATCATGAAAGGTGGTGCAATGGATATACATGTAAAGGCCGCCAGTTTCCCGTTTCCTTTCATTTCCACCCATTCCATATCTGAACTGTAACACTTGACGCAAATGGAGCGCGGGGGTACATAACGGGCCTCACATTTTTGGCACCTTGACCCCATGAGTTTCTCTTGTTCCAGATACTGCTGATATGCGATATCACTAAATGCTTTCTCTTCCATTGTTTATTTCCTCTCAAGAATTGTGAAGGTGCATGTTCCGCCGGTGCCACCCAAATTATGCGCCCCGCCGATACGCAAATCACTGATCGGCACCTGTCGCGGGCCAGCCTGGCCTCGGAGCTGGGTCCAGACCTCATAAAGCTGGGAAATCCCGGTGGCCCCCACGGGGTGGCCCTTGCACTTGAGCCCTCCGGAGGTATTGATGGGTTTGATACCGTCCAGGCGCGTTGCCCCTTCTTGAATGGCTTTATATCCTTCACCGGGTTTGAAGAAACCCAGATCTTCGATGTGCACGAGTTCTGCTATCGAGAAGCAGTCGTGAACTTCTGAAAACTGTATGTCTTGCGGTGTCAAGCCTGACATGCCGTAAGCTTCCTGGGCGGCATACCGTGTTGCTTCAAAATATGTTAGATCCTCACTGGCATGAAAACCTCTGCCACTTCCCTGGCCTATGCCGGCCACGTAAATTGGATCGTCTGTAAAGTTTTTGGCCATCTCCTCGGCAACCAGCAACATACAGCTGGCTCCATCACTGATCGGACAACAATCAAAAAGATGCATGGGCCACGCAACGACAGGATTTGCGCGGGGATCACTGAGAAAATCCTTTTCGGTCTGCCACTCCGGTGCAGTACCCTCCCTCTTTTTTAAGCTTTCCCTTTTTTTATTCATCAGCTCCTGGATGGTAACGGGAAATTGAGCTTTGGGATTAAGCGGTGCATTATTGTGGCTTTTGATGGTGATATCCATGAGATGCTCGCGATTCGCGCCGTATTTTGCAAAGTAGGCCGTAGCCACGGCGCCAAAAACACCGGGAAAGGTAAAACCCGCACGGCCTTCATAGGGAACCGTGGCAAGCGCCAGGCCCTCGGCCACTTCCTCGGTGGTGCGTTTGGACATCTCTTCCACACCGCCGACAAGGACCATGTCGTAAAAACCGGAGGCAATGGCAAAAACTCCCTCTCTGAATGCAAGCGCACTGGAGGCACAGGCACCTTCCGTTCGGGTCGCCGGTTTGGGCGCAACACCCACCAGATCCGAGATGATTGGTCCCCAATGGGACTGATGCATAAAGTAGTCATTGCTAAAATTCCCCAAATAGAGGGCGTCGATTTCCGTCGGATCTACACCCTTGCCCACCGAAGCAATCATCTCCCTGAAAGCCTCGGCAAACAGGTCCTTCGAGTCTTTATCCTTGAACATGCCGAATTTGGACATGCCGGCTCCGATGATCGCCACGCCTCTGCCGAGTTTTCTTCGTTTTTTCATTTTTTCCTCTCCAATGTTTATATCTAATGTGCTTTACGATAGTCTTCACGCATAACACGCTTGAGAATTTTGCCGGCCACATTGCGGGGAAACTCTTCCACAATGACCACGTCATGGACCCGCTGGAATTTGGCCGCAACATGTTGGTTGATCCAGTTTTTAAGTTCTTCTGATGTAATACTGCCTGACTCCAGCAATGTTACCGCAGCCAGGGGTGTCTCCCCCCACTTATCGTGGGGTATGCCAAAGACCGCAACCTCCTGTATGGCCGGATGCCGGGCTACGATCTCTTCAATGTCCCGGGGATAAACGTTAACGCCGCCGGAAATGATCATATCCTTTTTGCGGTCTACCAGGTATAAAAAGCCATGATCATCGACATAGCCCATATCCCCCGAATGCAGCCAGCCGTCTTTTATGGCCTCGGCGGTCAGATCAGGCCGCTTGTAGTAACTTGGCATCAGAATCGGGCCCCGGCCACAGATCTCTCCCACCTCGCCAGGAGGAAGCTCCTTCCCGCTGTCATCCAGTATTCGCATCTCAAAAAAAGGTGGCGGGACACCGACTGAATCCGGTTTGGCGGCATAATCTTCTTTGTCGAGAATGGTAACAAAACCCTCGGTCAGGCCATAAAGTTCATAGAATCTGCCGGGTAATCGTTTGTTCAGCTCATCTTTGTGCTGTTTGAGCAAGGGGGCACCCAAAGAAAGGATCATCTCCAGTGATTCCAGAGCCGGTGGCGAAAAATTGGGGGCATTCAGCATCGCAATGATCTGGGCAGGAACCACCATGATATGGGTAACCTTTTCACGCGCAATGGTATCGATAAAGCTGGCGGGATCAAACTGGCTCAATAGGATATACGTCCCCCCGAGAAACATGGTGGGCATCAAATCAACAAATGCACCATTGAATACAATCGCCCCGGCATGCATGGCCACACTCTCCGGTGTCATTCGAAAAGCCGCCGCAAATGAGGTGGCGTACATACAGCGAATATAATGGGTATGCACAATTCCTTTGGGCAGACCGGTGGTGCCGCTGCTGTACATGATATTAAACACATCATCCAGGGTGATCTCTATGCCTTTTGGCTCCTGATCACCCGCCGCTGACTTCAGTGCATGATAATCCAGATACCCGGCGTGGTTAGCCCCGTCGGTCAGAATATACCGACCCTCAGCAATTGCCGGCAGTTCAGATTTGATGGTGTCGATCTTTTCGACAAACTGAGAGTTGGTAATGAGCAAGACTGAATCTGAATCCTGCAGCAGTGTTTTCATCGCCTGTTCAAGAAGCAACGTACTTGCCGGCACGACAACGGCTCCGATTTTGGCGACGGCCCAATAAATTTCAAGCAACTCAAGGCAGTTCGGTAGAATTGTGGTAACTTTATCTCCTTTTTGGATGCCCAGGTTGACCAATGCATTTGCCAAACGATTGATCTGGCTGTTAAATTCAGACCAGGTGAGGCGTTGATTCTCGAATACGACAGCAAGATGATCGGGGCGATACCGGGCATGGTGGGAAAAAAGAGAACCGAGATTCATCTTCACCTCCTTT
>Ga0316578_10000145_pt1 | contig 18460 bp, 17 predicted proteins | sample J0NA_2_FD_203076 | JGI IMG/M metagenome (GOLD analysis project Ga0316578, IMG submission 203076) | Rhizosphere microbial communities from salt marsh grasses in Alabama, United States - J0-2_160517rDrC | ecosystem: Host-associated > Plants > Roots > Rhizosphere | place: USA: Alabama | collected... | reverse complement strand
CCGGCCAGCACCATAATACCGACGCTGATGAAGCCGAGCACGGCCATGAAGCGGATCCAGGCGGAGGCGGCGGCGAGGTATCGTATCACTCCGTCCGGACCGGCTGATGGAGCGCCCTGGGGAGGCGTCCCGGTCCCGTTCCCAGGACCGGCGCCGGCACCGAAATCGTTGGCGGTCATACGCCCTCCTTTGTGATGGATGAAGCCCCCGGAGCGTACCATCCCCGCCGCGGGGCGGCCATACGAAAATCCTCGAAACGGGCCGGATCTGGATCCGTACGGCGGATCGGGGGCCGCCCACAGATATTCTGTTGCGCCGTCCCCGGCAGGGCCATATACTTGTATCCCCGTGTAATTCTGACGACTATGCTGGAGGAACAGACGGAATGTACGATGTCGCTATCATAGGATCGGGGCCCGCGGGCCTCACGGCGGCGATATACGCCTGCCGCGCCGACCTCGATACTGTCGTTATCGACGGGATGTCGCCCGGCGGACAGCTGATGATCACCTCCGAGGTTGAGAACTTCCCAGGGTTCCCCGAGGGGATACAGGGACCCGAGCTGATGGGCCTGATGCGCAAGCAGGCGGAGAAGTTCGGCGCCGAGTTCGTCGCCGGCGAGCTCGACTCGATAGAGACGGAAGGGAAACCGTTCCGGCTCTCTGTCGGCGAGCGCACGATAGAGGCGCGCAGCCTGATCATCGCCAGCGGCTCCTCGTCGCGGTGGCTCGGCCTCGAGTCGGAGAAAGCACTGCGTGGCAAGGGTGTCTCCGGCTGCGCGACCTGCGACGGCTTCTTCTTCACCGGCAAGACGGTGGCGGTGGTCGGCGGCGGCGACGCGGCCGCCGAGGAGGCGAACTTCCTCACCCGCTTCGCCGAGAAGGTCTACCTGATACACCGCCGCGACGAGCTGCGCGCCTCCAAGGCGATGCAGCACAAGATCGCGGAGAACCCCAAGGTCGAGCCGGTCTGGGACAGCGTGGTCGACGAGATCCTCGACGTCTCCCAGGGGAAGGTCACTGCCGTCGTCCTCAGGAACGTGAAGACGGGCGAGAAGAGCGAGCTCCCGCTCGACGGAGTCTTCGTCGCTATCGGTCACGATCCGGCGACCGGTCCGTTCGAGGGGAAGATCGAGCTCGACGAGAAGGGGTATGTCGTCTCGAAGGTCAACACGATGACCTCGGTACCGGGGATCTTCGTCGCCGGCGACGTCGGCGACACGCGGTACAAGCAGGCGATATCGGCGGCTGGGATGGGCTGCCGCGCCGCTATCGACGCGCTGAAGTTCCTCGAGGGCGAGGAGGTCTCGCCGGGATGGTGAGCATGAAGGGATTCGAGGGCAGGAAGGCGCTCGTCACAGGCGGCTCGCGGGGGATCGGCCGGGCGATATCGCTCGAGCTGGCCCGCCGCGGAGTGGACGTCGCGATCAACTACGTGAAGGACGAGGAATCGGCCGAGCGGACCGCGGGCGAGGTCCGCGCACTCGGCCGCCAGTGTCTCGTGCTGAAGGCAGACGTATCCGACCACGCTTCGATCAAGGAGCTGTTCAAGGAGCTGCGCGCCGGGTTCGGACATATCGATTTCCTCGTCTCCAACGCCGTCTCGGGAGTGCTCGGGCCGGCCGACCGGATCGGCAGGCTCGGGTGGGAGCGGGCGATGAACACGAACGCCCGCTCGTTCCTGCTGCTGATGCAGCAGGCGGTGCAGCTCTTCCCCGAATCGGGGGGCAGGGCCGTGGCAGTCTCGTCGATAGGCGCAGGCACGGTCCTTCCCGGGTACGCCGCCGTCGGCGCGAGCAAGGCGGCGCTCGAGGCGCTCGTGCGTTACTTCGCACGCGAGCTCGCCTCGCGGGGGATCAATGTCAATGCCGTCTCGGGAGGGCCGGTCAACACAGCGGCCCTCGACTACTTCCCCGGCAAGGACTCCCTCGTACAGGAATGGGAGCGGCGCTCTCCGCAGGGGCGCATAGCCGAGCCGGAGGACATAGCGCCGGTCGTGGCATTCCTGCTCTCCGACGACGCACGGTGGATACAGGGACAGACGATCGTCATAGACGGCGGCATGACACTCTGACAGGGGGCGCGCCGCAGCCCGCGAAGAAAGGACAATCGATGGAACGCAATAACGACCTCACCACCCTCGAGGTCCTCACGATCGGCGTCAAGGCCGAGATGCAGGCGGTAGACCTCTACACGAGGATGAAGGAGAAGGCGGGCGAGGATGACCTGCGCGACAAGATGGAATTTCTCATCGGCCAGGAGCAGCGTCACGAGCGGATCCTGCGCGACGCGTTCGCCAAGCAGTTCCCCGACGTCGAGCTCAAGGTCCCCGTGAAGTCGGTCGTCCCGACGATCAGCGACACCCTCTCGCGCGATGCGACGATGAAGGAGCTCTTCGACGCGGCGATAGAGGCGGAGCGCCTCGCCGAGACCTTCTACACCGACCTGGCGAAGAAAACGCGGGACCACAACAGCAGGTCGCTGCTCGAGTACCTCGCCAGCATGGAGCACAGCCACCTGTCGATCCTCGAGGCGGAGTACCACCGCTTTGAGCTGGCGACAGACCAGGACGACGACGATTTCCTCCGGGGAGACCGCTTCATGCACTTCGGGCCGTGATCCAAAGGGTAATAAAGGCAGAAGGAAGAGGGACGGGCATCCACCCGTCCCTCTTTTGCATTCGTAGTCTGCGCGTAGCGCATACTATCTTGTCTGGAAATCTATCATACGCTCTATCGCCCGTTGGCAGACCGGACAGAACGGCACGAGCCCCTTGGTGAACATCCGGCATTCGCGGTACGGCCGGTAGAGTCCCTTCGCCGAGTACCCGGCTCCTTCGAAGCAACCGATCGCCCCCGTGTGGAGCGAATCGTCCGGTGTCGGCACCTCGGTCCCCTCCTCTATCATATCCCCCCACTTCGGATGCTCCGGATCGAGCAGGGCGGTGATGTTCGGCTCCCACGGCTCGATGCCCTGCGGGTACATCTCGTTGTACGCCACCTCCGATGAGTAGTACTCGTCGGCGAGCCCGGCGAAGTGGTGGCCGAACTCGTGCGTGAAGATGTACGAGTCGAACTCGTTGTCCGAGACGGAGGTGGCGTAGAGGTTGAAGATCCCTCCGCCGCCGTACTTCTGCTCGTTGGCCAGTATGATGATCGCGTCATACGGGACCTTCGCCGCCACGTCACGTATCGTCCGGTTCTCCAGTGAAAGCATGTAGCGGTCGAGCTCGAGGCTGTTGAACGAGCACCCGAGCAGGTTGTCGCGGTAGACCTCCTTGCGCGGGTCGTCGACCCCCGACTCGGACGAGACGCTCTCGACCAGCCGCACGTTGAAGTCCTTGCGGCGCGATGCGTACGGCTCGGTCTCGAAGAAGATCTTGAGCAGGCGCTTCGCGTCACCCTCGAACTTGTGCATCTCGTCGCGCTGATACCCGTCGGCGAGGACGGCGATGTCGACCTTCTCCGAGGGATCACCGTTGTTCTCGACCTGGACGACCCGGAACCCCGCGTACCGCTTCTCGACCTTCACGTGGTAGTCGGCCGGGTCGACGACGATGTCGTAGACGGTGTGGAAGACGTTGGCGCGATCGCGCCTGTCGATGCGGACCTGCACGGGCCGCTTCGGGAAGGGGGCGAGAACCGTCTCGTGGAAGGTCCGGGGGATCCCCTCGATAGCCTCGTCGGTGGTCCTCCACTCTCCGAAGATCGTGCAGCAGCCGCGCGAGAAGATCTCCTGGTTGGTGGCGAGGTCCAGGACCCGGATCAGATGGTCGCCGAGGTTCATCGTGTCGATCAGGGCGCGGGGGTTCCCCCCCCAGATCGGCTCGTGATAGACGGCGTCGAGGGCGTAGAGATCGCTCGCGGCGGTCCCCGTGTGGAACAGGTCGACGCGGAGCGCGCCCTCGGTGAACCAGTCGTCGAATACGGGTTCGGCCGCCCCCGCCTGGGCGGCAACGAGCAGGATCAGCAGGAAGACGAACGATTTCCGCATCTCTTCTCCTTTTCCAGAGCGCGAAAGAGGCTCAGCGGGACCTGGCGACCCCGACACGGCCGCAGTCCTTTGCTATACTACACCGTGAGCACCACGGAGAGACCGGGGTGCAGACGGTCTGCCCGTACATCACGAGCAGGTCGTTGATCTCTATCCAGTGCCGTTTCGGAAGAACGGCCCTGAGGGCGAATTCCGTCTCTGCGGGGGTCTTCGTGCGCACCGCCCCGAGCCTGTTGCTGACGCGGTGCACGTGCGTGTCGACGCAGATCCCCGGGGCTCCGAATCCCAGCGTGACGACGAGATTCGCCGTCTTCCGCCCCACGCCGGGGAGCCGCACGAGCTCCTCGATAGTCCGGGGGACCTTCCCGCCGTACTCCTCGTCCAGCATGCGTGAAAGCCCCCGTATCGCCCGTGCCTTGGTGCGGTAGAACCCCGCCGGATAGATCGCCTTCTCTATCTTCGCCACGGGAAGCCCGGCCATCGCGCGCGGGGTCCGCGCGAGGGCGAACAGGCGCGCCGATGCCGCGCCGGTCACCTCGTCCTTCGTCCTCGCGCTGATCACCGTCGATACGAGTACGCGGAACGGCGAGCGTGTCCGCCTGGCGATCTTCGTCACCGAGGGGTCCTCGGCGCTTCGGACCGCGCGGCGCACGGGGGGCACGATCCGGCGCAGCAGCGCCGTCGAGGCGGCCCTGCCCGCGGGAAACCACTCCTCCCTTATCGCGGCCTTCATGGAAGTGCAACGATACCATGCCGATGCGGGCGCGCACAACTCATTTCCCTTGACACCCCCCTGCCCGATTCCTATTCTGACCTCTCGCACACAAGGAGGAATTCCACGATGGACTGGACGTTCACCGAAGAGCAGAACATGCTCCGCGACATGGTCAGGAAGTTCGTCAACAACGAGCTCAAGCCGATAGCGGCGAAGATAGACGAGGAGCACAAGATCCCGAAGGAGATCATCCGGCAGTGCGGTGAGCTGGGATTCCTCGGCATCTCCTTCCCCCCCGAGTACGGCGGCGCCGGCATGGGCGAGACGGGATACTGCATCATGCAGGAGGAGATCGGCCGCGGCTGCGCGTCGACGGCGACCTTCATCGGGGCTCACCAGAGCATCGGGGCCTCGGGGATCTACATGTTCGGCACCGAGGAGCAGAAGCAGAAGTACCTTGTCCCCCTCGCCGAGGGACGCTGGATCGGCGCGTACGCCCTGACCGAGCCGAACGCCGGCTCCGACGCCTTCTCCTCCGAAACGAAGGCCGAGGACAAGGGCGACCACTACCTGCTCAACGGGCGGAAGATATTCATCACCAACGGCAGCTTCGCCGACATCTTCACCGTCTTCGCCACGATGAAGGGCGGCCCGTCCGACGGGAAGGTCAGCACGTTCATCGTCGAAAAGGCCTTCGACGGGTTCAGCGTCGGCAAGATCGAGGAGAAGATGGGGATCCGGGGCTCAGAGACCGCCGAGCTCGTCTTCGAGGACGTGAAGGTCCCCAAGGAGAACCTCCTCGGGCGCGAGGGCCGCGGTGTGCTCGTCGGCATGAAGGTCCTCAACACGGGCCGGCTCGGTCTCGGGGCCGCCGCCCTCGGCGCGGCGAAGGAAGCCCTCGCCCTCAGCGCCGCCTACGCCAAGGAGCGTGTGCAGTTCGGCAAGAAGATCTCTTCGAACCAGGCGATACAGTGGATGCTGGCCGACATGGCGATGGAGATCTACAACATGGAGTCGATCCTCTACCGCACCGCCTGGTTGTACGACCAGGGGAAGAACGTCACCCGCGAGTCGTCCATCGTGAAGCTGTACTGCTCCGAGGCGCTCGACCGGATCGTCGACAGGGCGATGCAGATCTACGGCGGATACGGCTTCATCTGCGAATTCCCGATAGAGCGGATGTACCGCGACTCGCGGATCAACAGGATCTTCGAGGGCACGAGCGAGATCCAGCGGATGATCATCGCCCGGGACATCCTCCACGCCCACGACCTCTAGCCGCCGAGGCCGGCGGGTACCCGGTACTGCACCGCCTCGGCGAGGTGGGCGGGGCCTATCGCCGGCGATTGATCGAGGTCGGCGATCGTCCGCGCGACCTGTATGATGCTGCGGCGCGTGCGGGCGCTCAGACCCAGCGTCCGCTGGGCGCGCTCGAGCACGCGCCTCGCTCCTTCCTCCATCGGGCAGAACCGTTCGAGCGCGTACAGCGGCACGTCGGCGTTGGTGCGATACTCAGCGCAGCCGCGATAGCGGCTGCGTTGCATCTCGCGGGCACGGAGCACTCCCTGTCGCAGAGATCCCGACGTCGCTCCCGCGCCCCCTTCCTCCACCCGCCGCGCATCAACCGGACCTACTCCGATGTATATCGAGATCCGGTCGAGCAGCGGCCCCGAGAGCTTCGACCGGTACCGGGTGATCTCGCGCGGCGAGCACGAGCATCTCCCCGGTGCCCCGGCACCGCCGCACGGGCAGGGATTCATAGCGGCGAGGAGCTGGAAGCGCGCGGGGTACCTGCTCACAGCGTTCGCCCGGGCGATCACGATGCACCCCTCCTCGAGCGGCTGCCGGAGCGTCTCGAGGACGTTCCGCCTGAACTCGGTCAGCTCGTCGAGGAAGAGGACGCCGTTGTGCGCCAGGGTGATCTCCCCCGGCAGCGCCGAGCGCCCCCCGCCGACGAGCCCCGCGTCGCTCGCCGAGTGATGGGGGGAGCGGAACGGGCGGCGGCGCGACGGCGCCGCTTCGCCGAGCCGACCGGTCACGCTGAGTATCTTCGCGCACTCGAGCAGCTCGTCGTCGCCCAGCGGAGGGAGTATCGTGGGAAATCGCCGGGCGAGCATCGTCTTCCCCGCCCCGGGCGGGCCGCTCATCAGGACGTGGTGTCCGCCTGCCGCCGCTACCTGCAGTGCGCGTTTGGCGGCCTCCTGGCCGATGACCTGACCGTAGTCGAGACCGTCTCCGGCCGGGACGTCCTCCTTGGGCTCCTGCGCGGCCGGCCCGCGACCCGCCGCCCCGGCGAGCACGGCGAGCGCCTCGCATAGATCCGCGCAGCAGGCGATCTCGATCCCGGCGGCGAGCGACGCCTCGGCGCCGTTACCCTCGGGGACTATCGCCCGCTCGAACCCCGCATCGACGGCGTTGCATAGTATCGGCAGCAGACCTCTCACCGGCTTGAGCCGGCCGTCCAGCGCCAGCTCGCCGACGAGCATGGCGCGGCCCTCCCCGCGGAAGACGGCCTGCCCGCTCGCCGCGAGGATCCCCGCGGCGATAGGCAGGTCGAACGCCGCCCCCTCCTTGCGCACGCCGGCCGGCGCGAGGTTGATCGTGATCCGTTGCCCGGGGAGTTTGAACCCGTTGTTGCGCAGGGCCGCGGTGACCCGCTCGCGGCTCTCCCTGACCGCCGCGTCGGGCATCCCCACTATCGTCAGCGAGGGAAGGCCGCGCGCGATGTCTATCTCCACGCAGACCTCGAACCCCTCGATCCCGGCGACCGCCCCCGAACGCATCTCGGCGACCACCGCCTCCTCCCTTCTCCCCCACCCGCGTCCGCCGGGAACGGACCGCTCAGAGCCTCTCGACCAGCTTCGACACGTGCTCGCCGGGCCGCTTTCTCCCCTGCCGTCTCGTCAGCACGGCCGCCGAGACGATCGGCAGGGCGATCGTCGCATCGCTGAGCACCGTGACCATGGGGGCGCCGACGGCGATCTTCCCCCAGGAGACCGCCTCCTCGAAGGTGCAGCCGCTCAGCCCCCCCCAGTTCGGCGCGTCGACGACGAACTGCACGGCGTAGGTATGACCGGGCAGGTTCCGGCCGTTGACGATGTTGGTGACCTCGGTCTGCTGTATGAAGTTCTTCGGCGTTCCCCCGCCGACGTATATCACCATCGAGGGCTTCATAGCGGCGAGCTCGGCCGTCTCCTCGACGTCTCCTATCATGTCGAAGACGACCCTGCGCTCTAGCCAGGCGAGCCCGATCCCTATCGACGAGTCGCCGATCGCCGGGCAGTAGATCGGCACGCCGAGGCGCGCCGCTGTCGAGAGTATCCCCTGCTCGCCGCCCGAGTGCCGGCCCGCCTCAGCGCCGAGGCCGGCGAGGAACTCGCGGGTCGTGTACGGCCTGTCCTCGAGATTGTCGCGCGCCCAGGCTCCTATCTGCTTGTCCACGTCGAAGAACAGGTCCTCGTCGGCGAAGGTGTCGTAGATCCGGTCGATCTTCTCGTCGCGCAGCGCCGTGTCGTCGACATTGGGGCTGCCGATATGGTGCACGTGGCCGATCGTCTCGAAATAGTCGTGGTAGAGGTTGGCCCCCGTCGAGACGATCACGTCGACGAGCCCCTCCTCCATAAGCGTGCAGACGAGCCGCCGCATCCCCGCCGGCACCATCGCGCCGGCCAGCCCGAGCCAGACGAGGATGTCCTCGTCGAGCGCCTCGCTCCAGACCCGCGCCGCCCGGGCGAGCTGGCGCCCCTGGAAGCTGCACCCCTCGAGCCGCTCGAGCAGCTCGCTGCACGTCATGCCGGGCGCGATCTCGATCGGGCGCGTCGGCTCCCTGAGTAGATTCTTCCTGCTCATACCGTTCCTTTCCGTGCGAGATGTCTCGATATCGCCTCGTAGACCGCCTTCGCCGCGATGAAGTCCGAGGCGGGGTCGTGCGGGGACGGGCACAGCTCGACCGCGTCCATCCCGACGACCTCGCGCGAGCCGAAGACGTGGTCGAGGATCCCGGTCAGGTCGTCCCACGAGAGCCCCCCCGGCTCGGGGGTCCCGACGGCCCTGATCACCGACGGGTCGAGCGCGTCGTAGTCGAGCGTGAGGTAGACCCTCGGCGGCAGCGTGTCGAGCGCCGCCCGCGCCTGCTCCCCCCACCGGGTGAAGGTCGCCGCACGGGGGCCGGTGCGCATGAACTCCTGCTCGCCGCTCGACCAGCTGCGGACCCCGATCTGCACGATCGGACCGAAGCGGAGCGAGTTGCGCGCGGCGCACGCGTGGCTCTGGGAGTCCCCCAGGTACTGCTCGCGCAGGTCGGCGTGGGCGTCGAGCCAGACGATCCCGATCTCCCCGTAGTCCATCGCCTCAAGGATCCACGGGGTGATCGAGTGCTCGCCGCCGAGAAAGCAGCAGAACCCCCGGGACAGCTCCCCGCGGTTCCCGCGTATGAACGAGGTGATGGCGGCCCGGTCGCGAGCCCCGGTGTCGACGGTCTCTATGCCGGCGCCCTCCAGGTCGATCCCGATGGCGGGGTTGTACAGCTCGATCTGCCGGGAGGCCTCGAGGATCGCGGCCGGGGCGGCGGCGGTGCCGGAGAGATATGAGGTGGTCAGCTCGACGGGGGCGGCGAGGACGAAGACGCGCGTCTGCGCCCCCGACACCTCGGAGCCGAGAAAATCATGCGAACGATCCATGACCGGTCACTTGAATCCGCAGAAGACCGCGGCCGCCATGACGGTCGTCCACAGACCTTCCCGCCCGGACGCCGTCTGGGTGATGTTCGTGGTGCGGACGATCCGCCCGCCGATCTTGTACTGCTGCTTCCGCTCGTCCCACGCCTGGTCGATGTCGAGCGCGATCCCGAGGGTCGAGGCGAGCATCGTCGCCGCGAGGTCCTCCGTGTAGTCGCCGAGCTGCTTCTTCTTCACCCCGAAGTCGTGGTGCTCGGAGATGTACCCGTACCGGTCCCGCTCCTTGGGGATCGCCAGGCCGATCGCGGCGCCGAAGTGCCGGTTGGGCTCGTTCGAGCTGTTGCGGCTGAGCACGCAGTAGACGATCTCGCCCGGGTTGAGCAGATCGACTCCCCGGGAGCGGGGGATCAGCATGCAGTGTGGAGGAAATATGCTCGATACGCGGACGATGTTCAGCTGGGCAATGCCGGCGTCGCGCAGCGCGAGCTCGAAACTCGTCAGATTTTCTCTGTGCCTGCCGATGCCCTTCGTCAGGAACACCTTGGTCGGAACTAACGCTGACACGTCGCCTCCTTTGCCTGTCTGTGAACCCGGCCGGGCGGCCGCGCTCCGCGCTTCGCCCGCCGGATACGTCCCGTGTCTGATGCGGGGTGATTATTCAGGCCTGGAGCGCCCCTGTCAATACAAAAGCGGGAAGCGCCGTCGCTTCCCGCTTTTCTCCGCTTGTTCGGAATATGCGAAGATCTGATATGTCGATTACTTCTTCTTCGTCTTCGTCTTGGCCTTGGTCTTGGCCTTCTTCTTGGCCTTCGGCCTCTTCTTGGCTTTGGCCTTCTTCTTGGCCTTGGCCTTCTTCTTGGCCTTGGCCTTCTTCTTGGCCTTCGGCTTCTTCCTGGCCTTGGCTTTCTTCTTGGCCTTGGCCTTCTTCACGACTTTCTTTTTGGCCTTGGCTTTCTTCTTGGCCTTGGCCTTCTTCTTGGCCTTCGGCTTCTTCTTCGCCTTGGCCTTGGTCTTGGTCTTGGCCTTCATCGCCATCGCGCCCACCCCTTTGAAAAGGTTGAAAGCCTACCAGCGAACACCACTACTTTCACAATGAAGTCTATCGTGATCTCGAGCATGTGAAAGCAGACCCATTAAAATTGGGTCCATGTTATTCACCGAAAAAAAATTGTGTCAAGATATTTTCAATTTTTTTGAAAAAATTTTTTCTGCGTCCGCCGATGCCGGACGATCGGTGAGGAGGTCGCATTGACATCCCGAGCGATCGACTGGTATCATCACGCGCACGAGATCGTCACGATCACATACCTTCACCAAACGAGATGATGATGGACACGACACACGACGCGATCCTGATCCGCACCGAGGAACGACTCGAGCCGGCGCTCGCCGAAGAGCTTCGCGCGGTCTTCTCGCCGGGTGACTCGATAGTCGTCAAGCTGCACATGGGAGAGCCGGGCAGCACGACGCACCTGTCGCCCCGGCTCGCCGCGCGCATCGTCTCGGTCCTGCGGGAAGCCGGCTGCGAGCCGCGGCTCTTCGATACGCCTGTGGTATACAACAGTCCCCGTTCGACCGAGCGGGGCTACGTCGAGGCGGCTCGGCGGGAAGGGTTCACTACCGAGGCCGTCGGGGCTCCCGTAACGGTTTCCGACCGCAGCATCGAGCTCAGGGGCGAGCACATGACCTACCGCGCGGCCGCCGAACCTATAGAGGCCGACGGGGTGCTCCTGCTCACGCATTTCAAGGGGCACGTCTGCACGGGCGTGGGCGGCGCGATCAAGAACGTCGGGATGGGATGCATGTCGAAGGCGACCAAGGGCGCGATCCACGACGGGGGCGAGCCGTTCTACCGCGGCGGGTGCACCTCCTGCGGGGCGTGCGTCGAGAACTGCCCGACGGGGAACGTCCGGCTCGACGACGGCCGGCCTCACTTCGACGCGACGTGGTGCCCCGGCTGCAGCAACTGCGTCCTCTCGTGCCCCGAGCAGTGCATAGCCCCGAAGACCGCCGTCTTCGACACCCTCCTCGCCGAGGCCGCCGTGCTGGCCAGCTCGAGATACCAGAAGCTCTACGCGATAAACGTGATGAAGGACATGACGAAGCTCTGCGACTGCGTGGCGGACGCCGGTCCGGTGGTGGCGCCCGACATCGGGTACATTCTCTCGCGCGGGATGGTCGCCGCGGACATCGCCTCACTCGACGTGCTCGAGCGGGAGACGGGATCGCCCGACCTCTTCGCGGCTTACAACAAGAAAGAGTCCCGGCGGCACGTGCGGGAGGCGGCCCGCATCGGCCGGGTCGCACAGCGGGTCCCGGTCCGGGAGGTCGGCTGATGCGACGGGGCGCCGCGCTTATCACGCTCGCGCTGCTGGCCGCCGCCCCCGTGCGCGTCCTCGCCGCGTCCGTCCCGCGCGCCGTTATAGACGGCATCCCCTTCGCGTACGAACCGGACCCCCGGTTCGTCGGGGAGTACGGCGCCGTCGATCTCCCCGTGACCGTCGTCGTCGACGGCGCCGTCGTCTATACGGGGACCTCCGCGGCGCTGCTCGCCGACCCGCCCGCTCTGACCGTGCGCGGCACGGGGATGCATGCGGTGGTCACCAGGGCCGGGGGAACATCATTCGAGACCGAGGTGCGCGCCATAAACGGCCTGCTCTCGCTCATACCGCCGCTGGTGGCGATCCTCTTCGCGCTCGCCTTCAGGCAGGTCATCGTCGCCCTGCTCGCCGGGGTCTGGCTCGGTTCGCTGATCCTCACCGGATGGCAGCCGATCGAATCGATCCTGAGGATCGTGGACCACTACGTCGTCGGCACGCTCGCCGGCCCCGAGGCGGGCACCGACCGGGTGGCGATCATCGTCTTCACGCTGCTGCTCGGGGGCATGGTCGGGATCACCTCCCGCATGGGCGGCATGCAGGGGATCGTCGACAGGATCTCGAGGCTGGCGACCAGTCCCCGGAGGGGCCAGCTGACCGTCTGGCTGATGGGAGTGGCGATCTTCTTCGACGACTATACCAACACACTGATCGTCGGAAACTCGACCCGTCCCCTCACCGACCGGCTCCGGATCTCCCGGGAGAAGCTCTCGTACATAGTCGATTCTACGGCGGCGCCGGTCACCGCGCTGGCCGTGATCACCAGCTGGATCGGGTTCCAGATATCCCTGATCGACCAGTCGTTCATCTCGCTCGGCGTCGACCGGAATCCCCTCGGGACATTCGTCTCCGCGATCCCGTACGGCTTCTACCCCCTGCTCGCCGTGTTCTTCGTCCTGCTGATCATCCTCTTCGGGCGGGATTACTCGCTGATGCTCTCGGCCGAACGGCGGGCCCGGACGACGGGGATGGTGTCGAGCGAGACCGCCGTGCCGATCGCCGACCTCGACGCGGCGAGCATCGCGCCCGCTCCGGGTGCGAGGCCGTCCCTGCTCAACGGGGTGATCCCGATCGGCGTGGTCGTCTTCGGAGCCTTCGCCGGACTGGTCTGGACGGGGCGTACCGCCGCTCTGGCCGGCGGCGGCGGACCGCCGTCTCTGCTCGCGGCGCTCCGGCACTCGGACTCGTTCACCGCACTCCTGTGGGGCTCGTTCGGCGGGTGCCTCGCCGCTTCGGCGATCGCCCTCGTGAGGCGCCTGTTGACCCTGACCGAGACGGTAACCGCCTTCGTCAACGGCATCCGGTCGATGATGACGGCGATCATCATCCTCGTGCTGGCCTGGTCGATCGGGACCGTCTGCACCGAGATCAGGACGGCCGACTTCCTCGTGCATCACCTCTCCGGCGTCATCTCGCCGCGGTTCCTCCCCACACTCGTCTTCCTGCTGGCCATGGGGATCTCGTTCTCGACGGGCACCTCGTGGGGGACGATGTCTATCCTCACGCCGATCGTGATCCCCCTCGTCTACGGGACGGCTGCGGGCTCCGGCCTCGCCGGTCCCAGCTTCGAGCCGGTGCTGCTCGGCTCCATCGCGGCGATCCTCTCCGGGGCCGTGTTCGGCGATCACTGCTCGCCGATCTCCGACACGACGATCATGTCGTCTATGGCGAGCGGAGCGGATCACATCGATCACGTCCGCACACAGCTCCCCTACGCGCTGACCGTCGGCGCCGTCTCCCTCGTGTGCGGGTATGTCCTCTCCGCACTCGGTATCCCCGTACCGCTGTGCCTGCTGTTCTGTGCGGTCCTGCTCGCCGCGATCGTCCGCGCGGCAGGTTCGCCGACCGGGCAGGCGGGGGCGGGCGGTCCCGCCCGTTGACGCGCAGGGGAGATTCCTGCTACAATATACGGTATCCCATCGATGCGAAGCGGCTCGGGTGCCGCGGAAGGACGACCGATGCGTTACCGGATCGTGATGGCCTGCATCATCCTGCTGGCGGCGACCGCCGCCCGGGCGGAGGACGTGACCATCCTCTGCCGAAACTTCACCGTCTGGCACGATCTCGGCATGGCCCCCATCGCCATAAACGCGTCGAACTGGATAACGGGGCTCGACAGGCCGAACGAGTACATACAGACGGGATTCACGATAGGCGGGTTCGGCATCGACCGGTGCGAGCTGATCGCCATGGGTGTCGACGGCGTCCCGTACCGCATCGTGATGACCCTCACCGGCGCCTGGAGCGGCTCGGTCCAGGAGATCAATTTCGACTTCATAGGCTCCGGGTTCGAGGGGTGAGGCTGCACGCATGTCGTCGCCGGGAGCGACGAGGTGGGACTCTTCGAGACGGCCTACACGGTGCGGCTGACGACGATGGCTTCCACCGAGGTCATGCTCTACTCGCTGAGATGCATCACCGTGACGGGGAACGAGGCGTCGAGCTGGGGTGAGATCAAGACGTTCTACTCCCGCTGAGGTTCTCCCCCTCCTCTTCAGAACTCCGCCCGCAGATAGACGCTGAAGATATCGGTCCGCGAATCGGCCGTATCAACTCCCTCCGTCCCGCACGCATCGGTCCACTGGTACATCGCCTCGATCCAGGCGAGCTTCCCGAACCGGTACCGAGCGCTCGCCGTGAGCGTCCGCCGCGAATCCTCATAAGCGAGCAGGTCGCCCCCGCGGGATTCGCCGCGGTCGAGGTACGACACACTGCCGCCTGGTCCCGCCGGATGGTCGACATCAACGGTGACGCCGGAGAAGACGAGCTCCTCGAGCTCCGCCCCCGGCGCGGGAGGGTCGATCTCCTTAAGGCGCTTGTGGAAGAGCGAGAGTGTCGACCAGCCTCCCGGCAGGCGCAACACGGCGCTGCCCCGCACACCCTGCCTGCCCGCCTCGTACGACAGCGAGGCGAAGGGTGAATAGAACCCATCGGTGAGCCGCAGGTAGTCGATACGGAGATCGACCGGGCCGGTCTCTGCGACGATACCGGCGATCCCTCCCGTCCCGTCCAGCTCCGCCTCTTCGTCATGAGCGGCGCCGAGGTTGTGTCCTTTCGCCCGGCAGTCCGCGATCAGCTCTCCCTCGAGGCCGACCCACCCGAGCAGCGGTATCTCGGCGGTCGCGGTGAGGATCGATCCCTCGTAGTACGGGAACGGCGCGTATCCGAGCTCGGCCGGGTCTATCGAGCCCGGGTCTTCGCGATGGCCGAGCAGGTGCAGCCCCGCCCCCCAGAACCGGCCCGTGCGGCTGTCGTAACGCCGCCACCTGGCCTCGAGCCCGTAGATCTCGAGCGAGTAGGCCGCCTGCTCCTCGCCGCCGTACTGCCAGACCATGACCGGCGTGTCCCTCGACCGCCGGGGCATCGCGTAGAACAGCCCCGCTTCGAACTCGCCCCTGGTCCATCCGGCCGTGGCGCCCTCGAAGGTCAGGTCCGGCCCGAGCTCCTCGAGACTGTTGACGATCAGTATCCCCGCAGTCGCGCCGCAGCCGCAGCCGGCATCGCCCCCGGTGCGGGGGTTGTCGTTCCAGTCCCATCGCATCATCGTCAGGGGGGTCATGTGCATCGTGAAATAGCCGAGCCTTGCCGTGAACGGCCCGGCCTCGACCGCGGCGAAGGCGCTCCCCCATTCGGAATCGAGATACTGCGGCCCCGCGCGCAGCACCTCGATCCCCTCGTTCCCCGCCCGCAGCAGCCCGCCTGCGCGCAGGTGCCGGCCTACCGGCATCGATACCTCGAGCTCGAGCCGCTGGAGGAGGGAGTTCCCCGGCTCGAGCCGCTCGCCGTACGGTCCCGAGGCGCTCTCTCCGACTGCGTCTATCGAGAGGAACTTCACCCTGGCGTCGCCGCTGATGACGAGCCCCGCCGAGGCGGCCGCGTCGGCGGGCGATCCTCCGGTGCCGCGGGATCCGGCCTCGTCGCCGCCGGCCCCGCCGAGAAGCATCTCCTCCATCAGATCGGGGATCCGGTCGACGGGATCGATCCTCCCCGCGGCGATCCTTCCCTCGCCGTCGACGAGGAATACAGCGAAGCTCGCCGCAGGCACCCCCCACCGGGCAGCGGCGACACGGCCGCGGTCGCGCAGCTGTGTGAAGGTGACCCCCGAGGCAGCGACGGTCCCCCGCACGGTGAGGTCGTCTCCCTCGTCACCGTTGATCCCCACCACGGCCACGTCCGATCCCTCCACCCGCTCGTAGAAGAGCTGGCACTGCCGGAGCGACTCGACGCACGTGGGGCACCCCCCGTCCCAGAAGACGACAAAGGTCATCGCGTGAGAGGCGAACAGGCCGGTGGATGAGACGAGGCGCCCTCCCTCGAGGGCGGGGAGATCGAACGCCGGAGCGGTCGCCCCATCGGCCGCGGCGCCCGCCCGGGCGGCGCCGGCACAGAGCAGGAGTACAGCGGCGAGCGCCGCGGACGGTCCACACGATCGCATCTTCAGCCTCCCTGATCGGTTCCCTTACACCCTTGGCACCCCGATTATACGGGCCGGGAGAGGTACTGCAAGCCGTTTCGAAAAACCGCTTGACGCAGACGATATATTAGAACATAATAATATTACAATTTACTGTACCCGGGCCGTGGGCCCGGTGTATGCTGCGCCCGCGTCGACTGGTCCTGACCCGGCCGGGCACCGGGAAGAGTTTCTACAACTGTGAGGAACGGTCTTTCCCCCTGCCCTCCGGAAGGTCTGCCGGACGAGCGGAGCGATCGCCGCGGGTTGACCGGCCTGCGCGGCGCAGGTACCATTGACTGGGCCCTACCGGAGGAGGGGCTCGCACGGGAGGGGCCGAGGATGGATGACGGTCTGCAGATCATACTGGTGCTGGTCGGGTGGTTCGTGCTGATGAAGCTGGTCCTTCCGAAACTCGGCGTCCCGACCTGAATGGGTCCTGTCTGCGATGCCGGGGACCGGCACGAGGTGAGCGAAACGGACGATGAGTCGCCCGCGGAGGGCGCTTCGAAGAGGAGTGACGATGCCTCTATATGAGTTCAGATGCGGCAGATGCGGCCGCCGGTTCGAGGAGCTCGTTCTCTCCTCTGCCGAGAAGGTCGCCTGTCCCGACTGCGGGAGCGAGGATGTGATGAAGGAGTTCTCCACATTCTCGAGCGGGGGTGGGTGCCGCACGTCGGGCGGCTTCGGCTGAAACCCCTTCCGCTGAGGACGGCGGTCGGCCGTCCGGGACGACCGGGCTATATATATGAGAAAGCCCGGAAGCTCGATCGAGCTTCCGGGCTTCTCTATGTTGGTAGCCCCTAGGGGAGTCGAACCCCTGATTCATGGCTGAGAACCATGCGTCCTGACCACTAGACTAAGGGGCCGCTTGGTCCAAAGATGGCTGGAGAGGGAGGACTCGAACCCCCATCGGCTGATCCAGAGTCAGCTGTCCTACCTTTGGACGACTCTCCAGTACGTAGGGGGTAACTTATACGATTCCCATGCCCCGCGCAACACCCTTTTCACAAAATCAGGCGCCTGTGCTGCCCCCCGCTTTCCTCAGTCTCTCCACTGTCTTAGCCTTGCCGAGCAAAACCATCACCCAGAAGATGTCGGGGGAGACAGTCCCGCCGGTCAGGGCCACACGGCAGGGGTGGATCAGCTCCCCCGCCTCTATCCCCAGATCGTCGGCCAGCGCCCGGACCGTCTCCTCGACCGATCTGCGGTCGAAGTAGCGCAGGGCCTCCACCACCTCGGCGAGCCTCGCAAGCCGCTGCCCACCTCCAGCGACCCGCACATGCCGCTCGTAGGCGTCACGGTCGACGGGGAAATCGTCCTTGAAGAAGTAGCCGAGCTGTGCCGGCGCGTCCCTGAGCAGCTTCAGACGATTCCCCATGACCTGCACGATCATCGCGAGCCGGTGGAACTGCTTCGAATTCGAGCTCCCCTCGGGCATCTCCTCCCCCGCGACCGGCTCCGTCCCAGGGACGAGCTTCAGGTCGACGGGACGGGTGAAATCGACCTCGAAATCCCCCGGGAGATACCCCTCCTCCCTCAGCAGGTCGTGGATGAGCCGGGTCTTGCGTAGCAGATCGAGCCGCTTGAAGTGCTCCGCGTTGATATACTCCATCTTGTCGTTGTCGAACATCGCGGGGTTCTTCGAGACGCGCCCCAGAGAGAACTTCTCCACGAGCGCCTTGCGGGAGAACAGCTCCTGCCTGTCGTCGAACGACCATCCGAGCAGGGCGAGGTAGTTGACCATGGCGTCGGGGAGGTAATGGTTCTCGCGGTAGAAATCGATCGAGACCGCGCCGTGCCGCTTGCTCAGCCGCGTCCGGTCGCTCCCCAGTATCATCGGCAGATGGGCGAACTTCGGCAGGTCGTAGCCGAGCGCCCGGTAGAGATGTACCTGCCGGGGGGTATTGGACAGATGATCGTCCCCCCTGATCACGTGCGAGACCTTCATCCGCGCGTCGTCCACCACGACGGCGAAATTGTACGTGGGGAGCCCGTCCGACTTGATCAGCACGAAATCGTCGAGCTCGGCGTTGGCGATGACGAACTCGCCCCGCACGACGTCGCGGAACCGCACGTCGCCGTCCCCGGGCATCCTGAAGCGTATCACGTGCTGCTCGCCCGCCGAGACCCGGCGCGCCGCCTCGTCCGGTTCGAGATCGCGGCAGCGGCCGTCGTAGCGTATCTGCTCGCGGTTCTCGCGTTGCTCGAACTTCAGCGCCTCGAGCCGCTCCGCCGTGCAGAAG
>Ga0316578_10000144_pt1 | contig 18460 bp, 12 predicted proteins | sample J0NA_2_FD_203076 | JGI IMG/M metagenome (GOLD analysis project Ga0316578, IMG submission 203076) | Rhizosphere microbial communities from salt marsh grasses in Alabama, United States - J0-2_160517rDrC | ecosystem: Host-associated > Plants > Roots > Rhizosphere | place: USA: Alabama | collected... | reverse complement strand
GGTTTGATGACATACGGGCAAAAAAGCTTGACTTATCGGAAGAGTTTGATGACATACGGGAAGAAGAGCTTGACTTATCGGGGTTTGATGACATACGGGAAAAAAAGCTTGATGATATGGATAGACTTAAAGAGAAGCCTATGATCGTCAAGAACAACGAGAGAACAAAGAAACTTTCTGCTAAATAACGGGGTACCCTTCGCATTTTCTGCTTTATATTTGTTCTGGTGGTTACAAATATGATACCTACAAAATGGCAAAAATCTTGGAACGTACAAGAACTCGTTTAAACTCCCATAAACTCACGTGTATTTCTATAACTTATTGTTTTTATTAACTATCTGCCAAATCCGGCCTTCGGCACCACTTATACATTATAAAAAACGGATTCAGCAACTTGCCGAATCCGTTTTTTATCAGTGCGATTATGTCGAACGATAGGTTGTGCGGTTTTTCTAAGGCCTTATCTCAACAATCGTACCATTTGGCACCAACTTGTAGATTTCCTCCATCTCTTCGTCTGTGACGGCAATACACCCTTTCGTCCAGTCAACCTCTGCATGAGATCCACCAACCCACGCGAGACCATTTTTGATGCCATGGATCATGATATCTCCGCCCGGAGAAACGCCAAGCTCTTTTGCTCGCATTTTGTCTTTCTCGTTTGGATAGGAAATATGAAGAGAGAGGTGATAATCACTGTTACTGTTTCTTGAATCGATTATGTAGGTTCCCTCCGGGGTTTTGTTATCGCCCTGCCTTTCTTTCGGACCAACCGGGTCTCCCCCCAGAGCTATTTGGTAAGTTTTGATCACCTCGTCCTTTGAGAGCAACGTCAATCGTCGCTCTTTCTTTTCTATCAGAACTTTATCTGCCGGTTCCGTCCGGAGTATAAAAATCTTTTGTTCGAGCGTTTCAATCTTTTGTTGGAGCGTTTCGACCTTCTCTTCTAATGTAATGATCTCGTTTTCCTTGACTTTACCCTCCTGCCAGGAAGTCTCAATCTGCTTTTGCTGTGTCGCAATTATTTTATTTTTGATGAGGACATTATGGATTTGAAGTATCATCATCTGGCTGTCCTGCCTGAATTTACTATCCGGGTAATCCCTTACGATTTGCTGAAAACATTTGAGAGATTTCTGATAATCTTTTTGTTCGTTTTTCGGATGGGCATAAATAATACCCATCTCGAAGAGAACTCTGTCCGCTACTGCTGGATTTTTCTCAATAATTTGCTCGTATTTGCTCAGAGAAGCCTCGTATTTTCCCTGGTTGAAAAAATCATTTGCCTCCCGCGAAATAGATCTGGTCTGATATCCCTTATCAATGGAACTGCATCCGCATATAAAAATTGGGGTTAGCATGATGCAGACGCAGAAAAGGCGAAAATACACGCCCTTCCCTCTATGCCTTAAACCCGTATACGCGTTTGTGCTTGTTAATAATGGGTTCGATGATCGCAATCCAGCCCTCTACCGGATACACCTGTAATAAGTACCATGCTAAACGATGGAAATAAAAGGAAGTGGGGGGCTCATGCCCTGCCACTTCCTTTTGATTTACTTCTTCATTGATTTCTGAAAAGCTTCTTCAGCTTTTTTTGCCTTTTCCTCTGCGAGTCTCGCCTTTTCCTCTGCGATTCTCTCCTTTTCAGCAGCGATTCTTTCTCTTTCCATTGCCCTTCTTTCAGCTTCCTCAGCGCGGGTCACTGCTTCTTCTGCTCTCTTCGCGGCCTCATCAGCTGAAGCCTTGGCAGCCTCGGCATCCTGGGCCGCCTGATCGGCTTTAGCGCCAATCGCCTTTTCCCGGGCCTGCACATTCTCGAGGTCACCTTTTGTAGCGCAACCTCCTGCGGCAATAACGAGAGCAAGCGTTATTGAGAACACCAAAAGACTCTTCTTCATCATGTCGTTGCCTCCTTTCAGTTGAGTTTACCTTGTCATAATAGCGACTGTAAAATTCCTGGTTACTCCACAAAAATTATTCACATGGGTTAATTGCCTGTTACGAAATATGGTACCTCTTTCAGAGCTAATGTACAACCATTGCTTGATTTCTCAACGAAGTGCCGCCACAGGCTCTGGATAAAGATTTTCAATAATTTAATAGGCTTGACGTGAAAGCAAAAGCGCAATGGGTTGACCCTCCTTTGTCGGTTCAACCAATATACCGTCTATTTCCAAATCAATTTTCAAACGTTTTGCCGCATCTTTAGCTTCACGCCTATTTTTAAAAGGTCCGGCAAGAACACGGTGGCGATCACTCGATGACAATACCCTTGCGGGAATTGGTGGGCCCTGATGGTTAATAATTGCTGCAAGCCTCAGAGCGTCAACCTCGTCGCGCAAAGTAGCAGCCAGAACATACCACGCGTCCGTTTTGAGTTCCGGTATTTCCGGTTCGCCATACAATTTATCCGGATGCCTGAGTTTTATGGTTTCCGTAACATTTTTATCATTTCCATTGCGGATATCAAATAGGGGAACCGGAAACCCGCGGGCCTCGCCGATTAACTTTCCAACCTTTTTCCAGTCAAGCGCAATTCCTGATTTTTTTTCAATATTTCTCAATTTTTCATATATCGTCTTCAACTCAGCGGTGCCTGAATCTTCAAAGGGCTTATGCGCTTCTATGTAAATTATTCCATCACGCTGGCCGACCAGATAGGGCTGGTTGACAATGCGTACAGGTGTTTTTAGCGCGGTGTTTTCGTAAAGTCTCTTTATGTCTTCCGGATAGAGCCTTATGCAGCCATAAGTTGCCCTGAGACCGATACTGGCCGGTTTATTCGTACCATGGACCAGATAGCCTGGCTTGCTTAAATAAAGAGCGTATTCTCCCAAAGGATTGAGAGGCCCTGCTGGTACTTCCGCCGGCAGAGGATCTCCCTTTTTGCGATGATCTTTAGCAATCACGGCGGGCACATACCAGGTCGGCTGAAACTGCTTGCGCGTTATATACATTTGGCCCATGGGGGTAGGCTGCTCCTCGGTGCCGATACCGACCGGGTATGTCGAGACGGCCAATAGTTTACCCTCTTTTCTAAAATAAAAAAGCCTCATCGCAGCCAAGTTGATCACAATGCCTTTTCTACGGGTGTCTGGCAGGACAAAACTCAGCGGCAACAGAATGCGCCCTCCGGCCTCAGGCACCCATATATCTACCCCCGGATTAGCTGCACTGACTGTATTGATTCCCAAACTGAAGTGTCTCGCAATATCCGGCAGCGTATCCCCCTCTTCAAGTTTGATGACCGCCAACCGGCCAATGACGTCATCTTCTTTTTCAACAAAAAAATCATTTCGTTCGATCTTTTCCGCTGGGTGGATATGAAGCGGCAGAGATTTAACAACTTCCCTCATATCGGCACAGCCATGGAAAGATAAGACGAAGATCAACAGAATTATGAGATGAAGCCTGTTGGACAAGGGTGACAGCTCACTAGGTCGGCACGGGGGTATATACACTATCTTGTTTGATAAAGAAAAATTGAAAACCATCTCTCAGCAAAACTGGATCGTATTGACGCGCAAGGCCCAATTCCATCTCAAGATCAACAGCGCGCTATTTAATAATTAATACCAAGTATCGCGAAAAATTTCAAATTAATCCATGCTATTTTGAGACAAATAAGGAGGTCGGACTTTAGTAAGTATTTGATAATTTTTGCAAAAAGCCACTTATAAAGTCGATTTGGCTTAGAGCTGGCATTGGGGGGGAATGCTCGTTTTAAGGGATATTGAATTCATATGCAACTGATATGCGAATATGCAGCCAGGACTGTACAAAAACTCGCTTAGTGTCGCTTAAACTAGCTTTTATTTTATTAAATATTTGATATCATTATTAATTTTTAATTCCGACCTTCGGCACCATTTGTAAATAATTGAAAAACGGATTCAGCCAACAATGCCTTTTTATTTATAGCTGAAAACCAAAATATATCTGTCTTCAAAATATCCTCCGAGGAATCGTGTTAGAGTATGATTTTGTATTCCTATAAAAAAAACCTTAAATCTTTATTAAACATCGAAAACTCAGCTACTTATACCTTTTAGTCCTTCTTTTACCGTTTCGCCTGCGTAAGGAAAATCATACACAGGTAAAATGCTAAAAATTGTTTCAAGTAAAAAAATTGTTGAATATCAATGAGATATTGGAACTGATGGTTATGGTATGCCGTTTGCAATGTTAATGGGACGCATGCATGCAATTGCTAACCGAACTATGGCAAAAGGAGGTGTAAAAGAGGAGAAACAAGAATTCATTCAAAGTGAATTATCACGGATAAGCGAATCAAAACAAACAAAAATCATTAGAAACCCTAAGGAGTTAAAAATGTTTAAAAAATCTATATCAATGCTGGTCATGGCGCTTTTTGTATTCTCTTTTATCGCGGTTCCAGCGGTATTTGCCGATGAGATGCAAAAAATAAGCGGAACAGTGGATTACTTCAATCCCGCTACTGGTGAACTGACAATAAAGGATGATACCGGTGATGTAAAAAAGCTTAAAGCAGGTCCAGACGTAGACATGGAAAGCCTAAAGAATTTGAAACAAGGTGATTCCATCAACGTGGAATGCGATAGCAAGGGAATTATCACATCACTGGTCGCCGAATAAAATAATCAATTACTAGTTTGACCGGTAGAAGCAAAGGGGCATCTAATGCCCCTTTTTTTATTGAAAACAGGGACATCCACTCTATTTCTCTATTTAGAGTCCAAATATTCAAATAGAACGGATGTCCCCTTAGCCCGCGGTTCAATTTCGACTTTCGACACAAACTTTTTATAGGCCCTTAGATTGATTCTATGTGCCTTTTTTGTTAAATGAATTATACTGCAATAAGACATTGTATTGGAATCCGGTAATCTTCGGATTGCACCATAATTCACTATTCATGCCCTGTCCCTTTTTTCCAAAAACAAAAAAGGAGGTGTGTCATGGAAAGAACCAGCGGGAAGTATTATGTTCTTTCTGCTATAAAGCGGAAATATACCGACCGGATTCCTACAACGGTTCTGATTGGCCCTTACTGCAGCAAAATGACCGGATATACCCTTAAGCAAATCCTGACCGATCCCCAAAAAAGCGCTGAGGCACATCTGGCATTTTACAATCGATTCGAACCCGACAGCCTAATCGTTTACAACGATATCTACCTGGAAGCAGAAGCCATTGGATGTGAACTGGAGTTTTTTGATGATCGTCCTTCGCATCCCAAATCAGTTCTGCTGAAAGAAAAATCCCGCCTGGCCAAACTGAAGGTGCCGAATCCTGCACGGGACGGGCGCATACCCTATTTCATCGAATTATGCCAACGGGTGTCCTCGGAGATAAAAAAGACGGCCACCATGGGACTGGGACATTCCGGCCCCTGGAATATTGCGGTGCACCTCAGGGGGACCGAATCGCTTCTGATGGACACCTACGACGACCCGGCCTTCGTCCATGAACTCATGAAGTTCAGCACGGAAGTAGTTCGAACGGTGGGGGATGCGCTGATCGAAGCCGGCTTTTCACCATCTATAGGAGAGGCCGCTGCTTCCTGCAGCCTTATCTCACCTGAGATTTACCGCAATTTCATAAAGCCGTATCATCAGGAGCTTTGCCAGTATTTTAATTCCCGCAAAGCCCTTATGGCGCTGCATGTATGCGGATATATCGATCCCATAGTGGCCGATATTGTCGAAACCGGAATCAGTTTGCTCAGCCTGGATGCCCCCTCTTCTCTCGAAAAACTGATTGATCTGTCGGCCGCCCAATTAATTTTAATGGGCAATGTGCCAACGGTCCTGTTCAGTTCCGGAACCCGGGAGGAAATGGAGAACGCCATCCGTGATTGCATTAAGAATGGGGCTGAGGGCAGCGGATACATCCTATCATCCGGATGTGAAATCCCATTGGATTCCACGCAAGATCGGATTGAGCATTACTTTAACTACGCCCATCAATACGGCCGACAGTTTATGTTGAGTTTGAAGGAGCGAAGGCCGGAGCTTTTTCAGCACTGAGGGTTGTGGGTTTGGAGCACGGCTGATATGGAACTGGGGTAAAAAGCGTTTTATGGAGAATATTGGATTCTGATGCAATTGATATGCGAATATGTAGCCAGGACTGTACAAAAACTAGCTTAATGTCGCTTAAACTAGCGTTGATTTTATTAATCATTGGATATCATTTAAACTGGGTTGCCCGGATTTAATTCTGTATTAACGCCAAAACACAATAAAAAAGGGGCGATTCAATTTGAACCACCCCCTAAAGGTGTGCCTTCCAAGATGCCGTTGTTAATTTTTCTGCCGGAAAAATACACGAACATCCCAGAAGTCGCAAGATAATGTAATGCAATGTTTTAGAAATTCAAGGCTTTTGGGAATGTTAATTTTCATCCGGTTTGCGCCCCTTTTTAACCCGTCCCTTATTTGACGACGACACTTTCCGGCAGTTTTCTGGTTAAAATATCAGCTGCTTGCTCTACCAATTCCTCAAGCACCTGGGCGGCCGGTTTTATTTCTTTGATAATTCCGGATACCTGGCCGGCCAGACCGCCGACAAAGTCAGTCTTGTTGGCTTCAATGAAGCTTGCCAGAAGGGCTGAGGAAATTAAAACCTGGGTGGGGAAAGGCAGGGGCTCGAGCCCCGAATTTTCCCATAAATCGTGGAACTGGTTATAGCTGGCACGCAGCGTTTTGCCGGTGTAGGCGGTGCTGACACGCGTGCCTTCATCAGTGGATTGCACGATTTTTTGTTTGTTCACATCCAGTGCGCCGCCTTCATGGGTGGCCAGAAAACGGGTCCCGACCCAAACACCCACGCAGCCCATAGCAAGCGCTGCCGCCAGGCCGCGTCCGTCGCCGATTCCGCCGGCAGCCAGGACCGGTACCGGATAGGCAGCATCAATTGCTGCCGGTATCAAAACCATTGTGCCGATTCTGCCGGTGTGCCCACCGCCTTCATGTCCCTGGGCCACGAGCAGATCGATGCCGGAATCTGCCATTCGTTTGGCATTTTTGGCATTGCCGGTGATACCGAGAACTTTCATCCCAGCGGCATGCGCATCGGCGACCATAAAACCGGGATTGCCGAGACCGGCGCAAAAAAGCGGTACCTTTTCTTCAATACAGACCCGGATGGATTCCTTGGGAAACATGGTGGTGGTGTTCCGGCGAATCATAATCTGCACATCCGGCAACTGCATCTCCTGCCTTATTTTATGTATCCATTCCTGATGCTCCTGCGGGATGGTTTTAAGCACCTCGCTCAGCGGCAGTTCTATGGCATCTGTTGCACCGATGCCGCCTTTGAGATCCAGGTACTTGGGCAGAAGCAGATCGACACCATAAGGCTTATCGGTTTGCTTTTTGATCTCGCGGATCGCCTGCTGGAGTTCGTCCACCGTGTAGCCGCTTCCACCCAGCACCCCCAGGCCACCGGCTTCCGAAACAGCGACCACCAGTTCAACCGGCGCCCCGGTTTTTTCGCCGATCAGGGTCGGTCCCATCCCGGCGCTTATAATCGGATATTCAATTCCCAACATATTGCAGAGCTTTGTTCTCAACACGCGTTTACCCATGGTCATCTCCTAAATCGAGCGAACTCCAACGTTAATTGTATTCATCAAGGTACAAAGCGATTTCTCTTTTATGAATTAATAATTTTTAGAATTGGCTTTGAGAGTGTGGATTATGCCTGAAGGCAAGGCGCAAGCCAGCTCAAAAACGGAGCATACACGATCGTATGTGAGTATTTTGAGCTGGGTTGCAACGCGGTATTCGGGCATAAGACGCACTCTCAAAGCCGATTCTAAAATTTTGTCGGCCAGTTTGCCAGTTTATGCTCCCCAATGCCCTGGCGGCGCGCATTATAGCTGATCTCTAAGGCTTTGATGATATATGCTCTGGTTTCTTTCGGATCGATCACATCGTGAATAAAGTGCTTTGCGGCAGCCCCGTAAGGAGAGGCATCATCCACCAGTTGTTGCACCAGATTTTGCCACTCACCGGATTCCTTATCGGATGCCGAAAGTTTGCCCCCGTAAACCACATTGGCCGCGATGGCGGGATCGACAAAGCTGATTTCCGCTGAAGGCCATGCCACCAGAAAATCGGTGGCGCAACCCGTGCCGCACATATTCCAGAAAGCCATTCCGTAAGTTTTTCTCACAATAATCGAGATTTTGGGAACGCTCAGCAACCCTAAAGCGTTCATATAATTCATAACCTTGGACGCCACCCGTTTGCGTTCGGCCGCTTTGCCCACGAGGAATCCCGGAATATCGTGAAAAAATAGCAACGGGATGTTAAATGAATCGCACAGGCACAAAAAACTGATGACCTTATCAATGCCATCGGTATCCATGGCACCGGCATTAAACATGGGCTGATTGGCCACAATCCCCACAACTCTGCCGTCAACCCGCGCCAGGGCTGTGATAACTGACTTTCCAAAGGTCGGTTTTAGCGCAAACAGGCTGCCTTTGTCCACGATGCAGTTCAAAATTCGATGCATATCGTAACCGCGGTTGCGCTCTTCCGGCAGGTACTCCAGAACGCGGTTCATTTCGCAACCGGATCCATCGGGAACCTGTATTTCAGGGGGGGCGTCATCACAGTGCGACGGCATGTAAGCCAGGTACTGGCGGATGATCTGAAAGCATTCTTCCTCATTTTCAGCGACCCGGTCCACATTTCCGGTAATTTCCGCATGCACCTGCCAACCGCCGAGTTCTTCATCGGAAACGGTTTCCCCCAATGCCAGCTCAACCACCCGGGGACCTGAAACGCCCATGGCGCTTCCCTTGACTTGGACCACGAAGTCCGAAAGACAGGCCATCCATGTCGGCATACCATAACATTCCCCCATAATGGCCGTTACCATGGGGGTTTGTCGCACCCGGCTCATGATCTTCAGGTAGGTATCAAAACCGCCGCCACCAAAGGAGGCAAGCCCGGCGGATCCCATGATGTCCGGCATGCGGGCGCCACCGGCCTCACCCAGATAGATCACCGGATAGCCGCGATGCGCGGCAAGCACTTTGATCTCGCCTTCCTTGCGCCCGGCTATTCGGCTCGAAGTTGCCGCCATCACGGTAAAATCGTTTGAAACCACGGCCACCGGACGCCCGTCGATCCGGCCGTAGCCGGCCACTTTACTGTCGGCCGGGGTCTTATCCTCCATCCCGGGCACATCCGAGTGATTGAGTATGCCGACTTCCAGGAAGGAATCCGGGTCCAGCAAACGATCAATTCTCTCCCGGGCGGTGAGCTTGCCCCGATCATGCTGTTTTTTGATTTTTTCGGGTCCGCCCATTTGTCTGGCTTTAGCCTGACGTTGCTTAAGTTGCTCTATTTCCTTGTCAAACGGCACCTTGTCTTCCTTTCCCGGTACGTCCGAAATATGAATTACGAAAATTGAAATCCCATCTAATCATTATCGGTAGGCAATTTCTTACCATCTTTGCTGTAACGATAAAACCCTTTGCCGGCCTCTTTTCCAGCCGGCCCTCCTTGACCGTGTTCTTTATAAAAAAAGACGTTGCGCCGGGAGTTGCTTAGCCTGATTGGGTGAACAACTGTTTTTGAGATAGCCTCTAGTAAATGAATTGTTTTTAATCGGCTAAATTAGAGCGCAAGCGATGAAGGCCACACGATTCATTAGAATATTATTTATAATAATTTCAATATGATGTGTAATTTTTTTCTTGCATTTTGCGTTGTGCCAAATTATAACTTCTTTTACCTTTGACTAGTGCAAAAACACCTTCTTAATTTCTGTATCACTGTCGCACCGCATCAAAATGAAAATAAAAAACCTCGCATATATGGCGTCAATCAGCGTGCTGATAATTGGGAGTGGGGTTTTGGGATTTCTTGAGATACGCAAAAAACTCACGACTCAGCACCAGGGCCGGCAACATCATCAAGCAGCGCCGCATAGCAATCCCTCCAATTCAATTCCAAAAAGCACAATTCTAGTCCTACTGGCTGTGGGGGTCGTCGGCGTGCTTATCGTCCGCCGCAAAAAGAAAACCAAAGAAAGCCCTTTACAACAGACGACACCACCAAGAACATCTGAAGATCGCGATAAAGCATTTATTCAGCTCAATAAGCAATATCTGAATCTGCAATACAAAATAACCCAGCACAAATTTTCGGGTGATAAGCCGCCCGAGGGTCTGTTAGAAGAGATTTCCAACATCGAACGTGAGGTCCGCCTGATTTCCAGGGCGCTTGAATAAATAAAAAGCATAGAAGTCAGAGAACAGAGGTCAGATGACAGAAAAGGAAAGAAAAGGTGCTGGGGCGCATATGAATTCTGCCTTCTGACCTCTGTCTTCTGTTTTCTGTCCTCTGAAACCATAAGGGACATGAGATTAGGTCATGCCGGTAAAATCAAAACTGAGTTTGCCCCGAAATTTATCAATGCGTTTGAAAATCTCTTTCAGCATGGTCTGCTCGATACGCGGTAATTTTTTGGGGTTGCTGTAATTGTCCGGTGCAGCGTTTTCCTCAACTATTATTTTCACCTGGCACACCAACCGCTGCTGCAGCAGATAGCGCAATCGCCTGCCAGGATTTATGCCCCCGTCTTTTCATGCCTATTTTCTAAAAGCTCTTTGACCTTTGAGATAACTTCTGCATTCGAAAACGGTTTGATAATATAAGCGTCTGCCCCGAGCGCCATGCCCTTGGCAATTTCAACTTCGCGGCCCTTGGCGGCCAGGAAAATAATCTTAACATTTCTAAAATCAGGATTCAATCGTACGATTTCGCAAACTTCATATCCATAAATTCCGGGAAGCATGATATCCAGCAGGATGAGATCCGGCTTGTATTTTAAAATAATATCAAGCGCATCTTCGCCGTTTTTGGCAACAATGACCTTATAGCCCTGTTGCTCCATCAAAAATTGGATCTGAACGACAATGCTGGGCTCATCATCTACGATGAGGATTTCTTTGGGCATAACGATACCACTTTATTCTTTTTTGGCCTTGGCGTACCCGATGCCGGTCAGCGCTTCCTCCATTTCGTCCAGAATGGCGGGGTCATCGATAGTCGCCGGCACATTGTAAGGCGTGTTATCGGCGATCTTTTGGATGGTGCCCCGTAAAATCTTGCCGGAGCGGGTCTTGGGCAGACGCTTAACCACGGTGGCCGTTTTAAACGAAGCCACCGGTCCGATGCGTTCGCGGACCATCTGAATGACTTCCCCGATAATATCGCCCGGCTCACGGTTAACACCGGCATTGAGCACCATAAAGCCGACAGGCACCTGGCCCTTGAGCTTATCTTCGACTCCCAGCACGGCACACTCTGCCACATCCGGGTGATCCGCCAGAACCTCCTCCATGGCGCCGGTGGAAAGGCGATGACCGGCGACATTGATAATATCATCGGTTCGGCTCATCACAAAAACATACCCTTCATCATCAATAAAACCCGCATCTGCGGTTTTGTAATACCCGGGAAATTCTTCCAGATAGGCCTCAAAAAAACCCTTGTCATTGTTCCAAAGCGTGGGAAGCGAACCCGGTGGCAGCGGAAGCCTGGCCACCAGTGCACCGATTTTTCCGCTGGCAACCGGCTGACTACTTTCGTCCACCACCTGCAGGTTCCAGCCTGGAGCCGCTTTGGTGGGCGAGCCTTCTTTGACCGGAAAATGGTGCAGTCCTAAGCAGTTGCCGGCGATGGCCCAGCCGGTTTCGGTCTGCCACCAGTGATCGATCACCGGAACATTCAGGCTGTTTTCAGCCCATTTAAGCGTGTCTGGATCCAGGCGTTCACCGGCCAGAAAAAGGGCTTTGAAATTCGACAGATCGTAATTTTTCATCAGTTCGGCCCGCGGGTCTTCGCGTTTTATGGCGCGAAACGCCGTGGGGGCGGTAAACATAACTTTGACGTTATGCTCGGATATCACCCGCCAGAAAACACCGGCATCCGGGGTGCCGACCGGTTTGCCCTCGAATAAAATCGTGGTGCATCCTTTCAGCAAAGGGCCGTAAACGATGTAAGAATGACCGACCACCCAGCCCACATCCGAAGCCGCCCAGTAGACATCGCCAGCATCCACATTGTACACGGCACCCATGGTCCATTTCAAGGCAACCATGTGCCCGCCGTTATCGCGAACCACGCCTTTGGGGACACCGGTGGTCCCGGAGGTATATAGAATATATAGCGGATCGGTGGCGGCCACGGGCACACAGTCGTGTGGCTCGGCGGTTGCCATTGCTTCGTCCCAGTCCCGGTCACGTCCAGCTGTCATCGCGGCTTTTTCCATCGGTCGCTGCTTGATAATGCAGTGTTCTGGTTTGGATTCGGCCATGTCGATAGCTTCGTCAAGCAGCGGTTTGTAAGCAATAACGCGCGCCACCTCGATGCCGCAAGAAGCCGATACGATCACCCTGGGCTTGGCATCATTAATACGCACCGCCAGCTCTTTGGCGGCAAACCCGCCGAAGACCACAGAATGCACTGTCCCGATCCGTGCGCTGGCCAGCATGGCAATAACGGCTTCGGGGATCATCGGCATGTAAATCAGGACCCGATCGCCCTTGATCACACCCTGGGCGGCCAGAACGCCGGCAAAGCGGGCCACCTCGTCCCGCAGTTGCAAATAGGTGTATTTTCTAATCGTATCGGTAACCGGAGAGTCATAAATCATCGCATTTTGCTCGCCGCGGCCGTTTTCGATGTGGTAATCAAGGGCATTGTAGCATGTGTTGGTCACTCCACCGCTAAACCAGCGAAAAAACGGTTTACCCGAATCATCCAGAACCTTGTCCCACTTCTTATACCAATGGCAGTCTTCGGCTGCCGCGCCCCAGAAACCGTCCGGGTCTTCAATGGATTGTTTGTGCGCGATTTCATAAGGGTTTGCCATGAGTATTCTCCTTTGCTCGAATTGTTAAGCATTGGGTCAGGGATCCGTCAACAGACACCAGAGGACAGATAAAGGACCGCATGCGTCAATTTTTATTATCTGTCTTCTGACCTCTGACTTCTGTCATCTGATCCGCCTCCGGCGGAGCATCTGAAACCTGAAACGGGTTCTCCCGATTCAAGTGGGACGCGTGTTAGGATTTGGCCATCGCCTTAATTTCTTCAACGATGTCGGGATTGGCCAGGGTGGTCACATCCCCGACATCCTTGTCGTTCGAGATTGCACCCAGCACCCGGCGCATGATCTTGCCCGAACGGGTTTTGGGCATGTCAGTGACGATCCACACTTTGCGCGGTTTGGCGATCTTGCCGATTTCCGAACAAACGGCATCGGATATTTTCCGGGCCAGGTCGTCGGACGCCTGCAAGCCGGGTTTCAAGGCAATATAGAGATCCGGCTCTTTGCCTTTAATATCATGGGCCACCGGTACCACCGCCGCCTCGGCCACTTCATCAACCACCAGGGCAGCCGATTCGATTTCCTTGGTTCCCAGCCGGTGCCCGGAAACGTTGATTACGTCGTCAATACGGCCCAGGATACGGTAATAGCCATCTTCGGATTCCATGGCCGCATCACCGGTCATATAGGGCCAGTCGCGCCAGTCTTTACTTTTGGGATCCTTGCAGTAGCGGGCATAATAGGTATCGACAAACCGGTCACGGTCACCCCAGATGGTCTGGAATCCGCCGGGCCAGGGATTCTGGATACAGATGTTGCCGGCCTTGCCGGCACCCGGCGCAATAACATTGCCTTCATCATCGTAGATGATCGCATGGATGCCCGGCACGCCCGGTCCGGCGCTGCCCGGCTTCATGGGCGTAATCGCCGGAATAGTGCTGCACAGAAATCCGCCGGTTTCGGTCTGCCACCAGGTATCCACGATGGCCGCTTCGCCCTTGCCGACGACCTCGTAGTACCATTTCCAGACTTCGGGCTCGATGGGTTCACCGACGGTGGTCATGTGCTTGAAGTGGTAATTGTATTTAGAGGGCTCGTCCGGACCGATCTTGCGCAAAGCGCGTATGGCGGTCGGGGCAGTATGAAAAATATTAACATCCAGGTTCTGGGCGATGCGCCATGGACGTCCGGGATCCGGATAGTTGGGGACGCCTTCAAAAACCACCGTGGATGCGCACAGTGACAGCGGACCGTAGACGATGTAAGAATGACCGGTAATCCAGCCGATATCGGCCATGCACCAGTAAACATCTTCCGGATGAATATCCTGTACATACTTGGAGGTGCCGGCAACATACGCAAGATAACCGCCGGTGCCATGCTGACAGCCTTTGGGTTTGCCGGTGGTTCCGCTGGTATACATCAGAAACAGGGGCGCTTCGGCCGGCATGGGCACCGGGTCGACGCGCCGGCCGTAGTATTCTTTTAACACGTCATAGACAAAATAATCGCGCCCTTCCACCATGGGTGTCGGGCTTGACGCTTTCCCCGGGTAGCGCTGCCAGATGAGCACTTTGTCGACCTTTTGCCCGTCTTTTTCAGCCAGGTCAACAGCAATATCGGCGTTTTGCTTGTGGTCCAGCAGATTGCCGGCCCGGTAGTAGGAATCGGCTGTAATAAGAACGTTGCTGCCCGAATCGACAATCCGGTCGGCACAGGCCCGGCCGCTAAAACCGCCGAAAACTTCGGAATGAATCACGCCCAGTCGCGCACAGGCCAGCATCGTGATGGGCAGCTCAGCAATCATGGGCAGGTGCAGAGTCACCCGGTCGCCGGCTTGAAGCCCGGCAAAATCCTGCAAAAGGGCTGCAAATTCGTTTACCCGAACGAAAAGCTCCTGGTAGGTAATGTGTTCGACTTTTTCTTCTTCAGGCTCCGGGACAAAATGAATGGCGGTTTTATTTTTGTTTTTGGCAAGATGCCGATCCACGCAATTATAGCTGGCATTTATTTTACCGCCCTTAAACCATTTCCAGCAGGGTGCATCACTTGTATCCAGAATTTCAGTCCAGTATTCATACCAGTCAAGAAGATCGGCATATTCTTTAAAGCAATTCGGGAAGTTATTCAGGCTAAACCGTTCATAAATGCCCGGATCGGTCATGTTGGCCTGGGCAATAAATTGAGTGGAAGGATAGTAAAGACTTTCTTCCCCCCAGTGTACAGCAATTTCAGCTTCAGAAGTTTCAACGATCTCTTTTTCAGCCATAAAATTCCCCTTTCTTCTGTATTTCTTTTATTTGGTATTCACCTAAAAGGTATCTAAAGGCGCAGTGTCTTGGCAGGGTGAAATTAGAGAAATACAATGAATGAAGTTTATAATTTAAATATAATTGAAAATGTTTTAATGCAATATAAAGAGTAGTTTATACTAGAGATTGTATGGTTGGCTATAAAATTTTGTGCTTTTTATACCACTTTGTGTATGCTTGTCAATATGATTTTTATTCACATCTGTGTTTTTGTATGATCTCGGGTATCGGCGGTATTTTGCGACCGCGCTTCCCTGTTTGAGAATTTATCGATTTACAGGGTTTCAACGCGCAGACCGGATTATGAAGGCTGCTAAACACGGTATCAGCACTGCCGCATTTCTGAACTGGTCTGCCGTTCTTGCATTTGTTGCCGTGCATGGTTATAATTTAGCATTATGAGATCACAAAGCGAAAAAATGCCGGACCCCAAAGAGCTGGAGAAAGAAATCGGTGAATTTTTGTCCAAAAAATTCGGTGATAATGTCAAAATTGTAACACCCATGATTTTGCCCCAGGAAGGTGCGGTCGATAAGGTAAAAGCCCCACCCCGCCAGAATAAAAAAATCAATTTTGATCTAAAACCCGAAGAGCTCATCGCTTACCTGGATCAATTCGTCGTTAAACAGGACAGCGCCAAGGCAATTTTAGCCACAAAAATTTGTACCCATTTCAATCGCATTAAACGTGCGCAGGAAGGGCATGAAAATTCAGGCAAAGTGTCAATGGTCGGCCATATAAAAAACAACGTGCTGATGATCGGGCCGACCGGTGTAGGAAAAACCTATATTATCAAACTGATCGCCAATAAAATTGGTGTGCCGTTTGTTAAAGGCGATGCCACCAAATTCAGCGAAACCGGCTATGTCGGCGGAGATGTCGAAGACCTGGTGCGCGACCTTGTCCGTGAGGCGGACGATGATATCGAACTGGCACAATTCGGTATTATCTATATTGATGAAATCGATAAAATTGCTTCCAGTCGAAACATCATCGGAGCCGATGTATCGCGCACCGGCGTGCAGCGCGCACTACTTAAACCCATGGAAGAAACCGAGGTGGATCTTAAAGTACCCCATGATCCGATCTCCATGATCCAGGAAATCGAAAAATATCGTAAAACCGGAAAGCGCGAAAAACAATCGGTTAATACGGCAAATATTCTTTTTATCATGAGCGGAGCCTTCACGGATCTGGCGCCGATCATTGAAAAACGTCTATCCAGACAAGGAATTGGTTTCGGCGCCAAGATTAAAGACTTCCAAAAAAAAATTGATATTCTTACGCATGTGAAATCTGAAGATTTAATCCGATTCGGCTTTGAATCGGAATTTATCGGCCGGCTGCCGGTGCGTGCCGTATTTGAATATTTAACCGAAAACGATTTATACAAAATTCTCAAGAACCCCAACAATCCTATCATTCTGGGCAAAAAATTGGATTTTGCCGCTTACGGCATCGAAATCAAATTTGAAGACACGGTGCTGCAGATGCTGGCCCAACTAGCAGCTGCAGAAAACACCGGTGCCAGGGGATTGGTCAGTGCAGTTGAAAAAACCTTTATAGAGTTTGAGAAAAAATTGCCTTCCACGCAAATTAAGAAGTTTCCGGCTACCAAAGACCTCATAAAGGACCCGGAACAATCTATTCTAGCGCTTTCCGCGGCTTCCAAAGACGGCAAAACCGCCGACGTTTTTGAAGAATTAGCCCAGCAGGAAAGGCGCTGGATCATACAGTACCTGGAATTTAACAAAAAGCATCTGTCTGCAAAATACAACCTCACCATGACACTGCCCAGAATGAATATCGTGGCCCAATTTTATGCCAAAAATGTCATGGATATTGAAAATGTGGTCAGGCACATCAAGTCCAATTACGATGAAATCAAGAAGATAGAACTGTACTTTTTTAAGAATCATGATATTAATATCGTTTTGGAGGAAGATGCAATCGACTTTATCATGGAGCAATTGATCGAAGCACCTATCCATCTGGATGACATATTTAAAAAGGTGAATATGGATTTTGAACACGGCCTCAAATTGGCTCGTGAAAAGACCGGCCACAGCCGCTATTTCATAAATCGTCAGGCCCTTCTGGATCCGGAAGCCTACATCAGCCGGCTGATCCAAAATGAATTGGGAGCCGCATCAACCCCACACCCGCAATAAGATCGTAAACAAAGAGAAGCACATAAAATGATCGGAATATCCAAACTGTACTGTGGAACCGTTGAGCCTTCTGACGCCCTGCGTTACGGGCGTCACTCGGGCAAACTGCCGTCGCATCTGTTACAATTTTCCAAAGATAAGCGGCCGGTGGTCGTCTGGAATGCGACCCAACGCTGTAACCTCAAATGCGTACACTGTTATGCACATGCCAAAGCGTTGGCCAATGATAATGAGCTGAGCACCCGCGAAGGCAAGGAATTGATTGATGACCTGGCCGGCTACGGTGCACCGGTAATTCTTTTTTCCGGTGGTGAACCGCTGGTACGCAAAGACCTCCCTGAACTGGCAGAGTATGCCGTCGACAAGGGCATGCGGGCGGTGATTTCAACCAATGGCACGTTGATCAGCGCCAAACTGGCCCGAACCCTGAAACGCATCGGGTTGTCTTACGTTGGCATCAGTCTGGACGGCATGCAGGAAATCAACGATCGTTTTAGAGGTGTGGGCGGCGCATTTCAGTCGGCGATGGAGGGCATTAAAAATTGTCAGGATGCCGGGATAAAGGTCGGGCTGCGCTTTACGATTAATAAATTTAACGTTGCTGAGATTCCCCACATTTTTAACCTCATCGAAGAAATGGATATCCCCCGGGTGTGCTTCTACCATCTGGTTTATGCCGGCCGCGGAACCGAACTGGTTAAAGAAGATCTGACCCATGAGGCGACCCGCTCTGCTGTCGACCTGATCATCGATGAAACCAAACGGTTGCACGACATCGGCAAGGCCAAAGAGGTTTTAACGGTCGATAACCATGCCGACGGGCCCTACCTTTATTTAAGGCTGCGCAAAGAAGACCCGCAGCGGGCCAAAGACGTACTGGAACTGCTGCAGTGGAATGAAGGCAACAATTCCGGACGCGGTATCGGCTGTGTCAGCTGGGATGGTGAGGTTCATCCGGATCAATTCTGGCGCCACTGCAGTCTCGGCAACATTCGGCAACGACCCTTTTCCGAGATCTGGGCCGACCTCTCCAATCCGTTGCTGGAAAAACTCAAAGAGAAGAAAAAGCATGTCAAAGGCCGCTGCGCTGACTGCCGCTGGCTGGATATTTGTGGCGGCAATTTTAGA
>Ga0316578_10000143_pt1 | contig 18513 bp, 18 predicted proteins | sample J0NA_2_FD_203076 | JGI IMG/M metagenome (GOLD analysis project Ga0316578, IMG submission 203076) | Rhizosphere microbial communities from salt marsh grasses in Alabama, United States - J0-2_160517rDrC | ecosystem: Host-associated > Plants > Roots > Rhizosphere | place: USA: Alabama | collected... | reverse complement strand
GGGGGAGCGCGTCAAAGTTGGAGGGTATTGCCGGGGACTATGAGATCGAGCTTCGGGAGGAGGAAGGGTGGCGGTTCTTTGACGAGAAGGTGAGCCCCAATCCTGTGTTCTGGCAGCAGATCAGTGATTATGCGGTGATCAGGGGACTGATCGATGCTGGCAGCAACCCTGAGCTTCCACATCTTTTGGAGCACGTGATCGTTGGTGATGGGGAGATGCTGTTAAGGATTCGGAACGATCTAGGGAACAATGGGTTTAGGGAGATATCGCTGAGGGACGGATGTCTGGTGATGGGCAGGGAGTCGAAACTGAATATCGATGACGTCTTTGGCGTGACGGGGAGACTTTTCGACTACTGCAGGGGTAAGGGCGTGCTGTACGACGGGTGGGGGGCGGAGGTGGTCAAGTAAGATGTCGGATCCCCAGGATTTTGAGCGCGCTTGGCTGGAAAAGCTCACCTGTTGCCTGGACGAGATCGCCGGAGAGGACATTCGCCGGCAAGTGATGCAGGGCAGTGAGAGATTGTCGTCGCAGTCTGACCGCGGCGAGGTGATCGCCTGGTCGCAGCAGGCGATGGAGCGCTTGGATGCACTGGTGGACGAAAAAGAGCGCCGGGATATTATGACAGGCTGCGCTTGCCAGTACCCCAAATCCGAACTGCAGGAGGCGCGCCAGATCTATGAGGCAACGGGGGATATCGATCTGGCCCATCGGAAGTTGCAAGAGCAGTTCGAGACGTTCCTCAAAGACGTGCTGGCATTGGATGACGATCTCTTTGCCGAGGTTGTGAGGAGAGGCTTGGGACTGGCCGGGGTCAGGCACGGCGATACGATCATAGCCACCAAGATACCCAAGAGTGGCTTTCTCGTGGAGTATATGCGGGAGGCCGATCCAGAGAGGCGTCGGCAGTGCTATTGCCATTGCCCCAGGATAAGGGAGGCACTCAAGACATCGGAGGCGATCCCTGCCACGTATTGCTACTGCGGAGCCGGATTTTACAAGGGTATCTGGGAGGAGATACTGCAGCAGTCCGTCGAGGTCGAGGTGTTGGAATCCGTGCTCCAGGGCGACGATGCCTGCAAGATCGCGATCTATGTGGAAAAGCCAGAGACCCTCATCGTTTGCGGGGGGGGATGAATGGCAAAGTGGGGATTTGTGGGCGGCCGTCCTCGAGGGCTTTTCCCTTAGGAATCTCTCCGGCGCGAAGCGCCGAAGAGATTCACTTGTCCTTGGACCTATAGTAACTAGGAGTGGCGATGCCTTTTATTGGGGAGATCAACCATCTCCCCGGTGTTTTATGCAGCCTCGATCTCTGATGTGCAGTGTGGGCAGCGGGTGGCCTTGATCGGAATTGCCGAAAGGCAATACGGGCATTCTTTTGTCGTGAGCTCCGCAGGTGGCGCTGGTTTCTTCAGACGGTTGACTTGCTTGACCATCAAAAAGATCACAAATGCCACGATCAAAAAGTCGATGATCGTGTTGATGAATACGCCATAGTTGATGGTGACAGCACCAGCTGCCTGTGCTTCCTCCAGTGTGGCGTAGGCTCCACCTGATAGGGTGATGAACAAATCGGCAAAGTTGACGCTACCAAGCAGCAAGCCGATGGGCGGCATCAGGATGTCGTTGACGAACGAAGTGACGATCTTGCCAAAGGCCGCGCCGATGATGACGCCGACGGCCAGATCGACGACGTTCCCGCGGGCGATAAACGTTTTGAATTCTTTCCACATACTTTCCTCCTGTGATAATTTTAAAAAGCGTTGCCAAGCCTCCGTCGCGTTTCGTCGTACATCACAGATTTTCGACATCCACCTCGGATGTGGTGAGTGTGCGCAGCTCGAGCAGCCCACGATAGCTTTCCTGAAGCTTGTCTCTGGCGGACGTCACTCTCTCAGGGTAGCGGACGGCAAAGGCTGCGATGAGGATGACGATCAGGGCAGCCAGACCTGTGAAGGAAATAGTCTGCGTCTGCGTAGGGCCGGGGCAGACGACCGTCCTCTCGGCAGCCAGGGATGCCGCTGTGACGGGCGAAGCGCTGAACGCGAACGTCTTGACCTCGCGTTGGCGCGCAAAGTTTATCGCGTCGGCGACCTGGAGGTCCAGCCTATCCAAGGAGAAAGCCAGTAACACGTCCTCAGGCCCGGCTTCCTTGAGATGCTTGGCGACCTCCAGGGGGTCGGAGACGACGAACGCTGCCGGCAGGTCGATTTCTTGCAACTCGGCGGCGCACAGGGCTGCCAGGTGGGCGCAACTATCTTGCCCCAGCACCCATATCCGCCTGGCGCTGGCGAGAGCGGGTAGGATGACGTTGGTTTGCTCCGCCAATTGGGTCTGGACTAGGCTGAGGTTGTGCTTCTCGTTCTCCAGCAGGCCGCGGAAGAGGTCCGCGTCGTTCGCCGTATCCAGGGTGATGGTGTAGGAGGCGGTTAGCTCCTCCTTGACGATCTGTTGTATCTCTTTGAGCATCTCACGGAAGCCGGTGTAGCCGATGGTCTGGGCGAAGCGGACGACGGTCGCTGCGTCCATATCCATTTGCTGGGCCAACTCTGTGGCGGTCATCAGTGCGACGTCCAGCGACTGGTTGAGAACAAAATCGGCGAGTCTGCGGAAACTTGGGCTCAGCGTATTGTAGTTGGCCTTTATTCTATCTCGGAACATCTCGGCCTCCTTAACCCGTCCACAGGCTGCGGCACGAGCCAGGTTCTGATCGCTCCTTCGGTGAGATTGCGGTAATTTTACCACGAGGCGGAAAAATTTTGCAAATCGAGGTGTTTGTGCAAATCTTGCTTGCTTTTTCAGCGGCGGTGCCGCGTTTCACGTCTCGCAGACTTAACGCCGGTCATCAGGTAGGGGATAAATTCGAGATACGCCGTCATAACCCGGCGGGACTGTGCGGCTTTTTCTATCACGACATCTTTCCCAACCTGTGCACCTTCCAGTCCGGGGGGAGCCTTCCCTGGTCGCAGGGAGACACGATCCACTTGGAGTGCCCCGGCCATCGCAACCAGGTGACGCTAAAGCTGGAGAGGGCGAAGCGGGAGTGATTGGTTGACTAGTTCTCCACCAACTCGTCTATCTCGAAGAACAACGTCAGTTAGTTGTTCCCCGCACGAAAATATCTACCATTTGGGCGACGGCTTCCCCCGGCGGTATGTGCTCAATCGGCGTGCCGGTGATGAGGGGCCGGCTGATGGCGAACTCGAAGAGCATGCCAAAGAATATCTTGGCCGCCAGTTCCGGGCTGGGCAGGTCGCGCACTGCGCCGCGCTCAATCTGCTGTCGGAGATAGCTGCTGAGCATCTGTTGCTGCTGGGTGGGCGGCTGGGCGACCACGTCGCGTATCTCCGGCAGGCGCTCCGCCGTGCACAGCGACATCAAGATGGCCTTGCGTCGTTTTAGCATCGTCTTTAGGAAATGGCTGCCCAACTTGATCAGATCCTGGCGATAGTCACCCGTGAGTTGATCCTGCATTGTCGTTTCCAAACCGGGCAGAGCCGAGAAGCGCTCGATCACGGCCATAAAGATGTTCTTCTTGCTGCCAAAGTGACGAAAGAGGGTAACCTCGTTGACGCTGGCGGCTTCGGCGATGGCGCGCGTCGTCGCGCCCTCGTAGCCCTTTTGGGCAAAGACCTGCGCGGCGCCCTGGATGATGCGCTCTCTGGTCTCGTCTTCTGGTGACATTTGTCTTGCTCCTTCAGTCGAATCGGTCTCGAATGCGCCATAGATAGACCACCAACGCGACAGCGATCAGAACGGCCAGCGCTTGCGGCGCGGCGACCTCCATTGCGTAGGGCGGGCCATCTTGCGCCACATGCACGAATATCTCCACCGAGGCGTAGACGTAGAACCCGGCCACGAACTGCGAGGTCACATAGCCCCACTGCTTCATTTTCCACAGCCCGATGGCGGCAGCGATGGAGGCCGGCGCGTTGACTAAGATGTCCGTTATCGGAAAGGCGAGGTCGACACCTGCCGGGGGATTGAAGATGGCCCCCTCTCCCCAGAGGAAAGCCGACCCGGCGAAGGCGAATAAGCCAAACAAAAAGAGCAATATCGAGAGCATTTTGACGGGAAGTAGTGGTTTCGCTTTCTCAGCCGTAGAATCCTCCTGGCGTGGATTATCCTCTGAGGAATGCCCCTTTTCGGACAAGCAGGCCCTCCAGATGGATTGCCTCGGTTTTGCACACCTCGGTACAGCAGAGGCAGAACTCGCATTTGCTCGCGTCTACTTGAACTTTCTTGTCCGCAATCGTGATTGCGCCAAACGGACACATCGCTTGGCAACGTCCGCAGAGAGTGCACTTTTGGGCGTCGACGACCATCCGCGAAGCTTCTCCCATTTTGCGGAAAAAGAACCTGCCGCCCAGATTGAACAGGGCGCCCATAAGTCTGTTCTTTGCGACTGTCGGTTTTTCCAATCGCAGGTTGAAAGAGGTGATGGGATCGCCAATAACCTCACTCTGGCTCGATCCCACGCCGACATCCTCCGCCAAATGGATCATTGGGATCTTGGCGGGATTGAACCCCATTAGCCGGGCGGCGACGGCGTCCACAGCTACGGGGTCGAACCCGCCGATGAGCAAGCGCGCGTTGGCGGGTTCCCCAGCGGCCGGTCCATCGCCCATCATGCCCACGATACCATCCATAATGACCAGGTCCTGCCTGACCATTCTGTTCAGATCGGCCACGCATTGGGGCACGCCCAGGTAGTGTGGCTTGTGTTTCTCCATCCCTACCAGCAGCCCTTTCATGTTCTTGAGCGCGCCCGAGATCCAGAACAGCATGTTCGTCTTGAACACCGGCAAGTTGACGACGGTATCCACCTCAAAATAGGTCTGGGCGATGGAAGTCTCTTCGAGTGCTAGCGCGTCCTCAAGTTGCACTTGCCGCCCCTGCTCCCGATTAAAGTCCCGCAGCTCGACGTCGTGCTTCTCACACACGGCCTGGATGCCGGTGCGCTCGAAAATGCGCCCCTTGATGCCCACTGCCGCGCCATCGCCGACGATGATCGTGCCTGCGCCCAAATTCTTGGCCAAGATGATAACCGCATCTAGCACGGCGGGATGGGTGGTGGCGCCTTTATCGGGTGGGTGGTCGATGCAGACGTTGGGCTTTAGCAGTACCTTCTTGCTCTGGAACAGCGCAGACACGCGTTCTGCTCCCAGTGATTCCACGATGGCCTGCAGTCGCTGGGGGATTTGCTCGATTGCGTCGCAGTGATATAGGGCTACTTGGTTCATCTTGCTGCTTCCAAAAATGATTTGATCGATTCGACCTGTGTAGGAAAATTCTTGACCAGCCGGTTTTTCTTCAGATTCTCCCTCACGATCCACAGCACGTCTCTATCCTGTGTGGCGACGAGTTGGCGCATCAGCACAAAGCCTCCTTTAGGCGATGCTTGGACGACAACGCTCAGCGTGTAGCCGAGGCCTTTTCTCAGTGCTTTGAATTCGTCCGATTTTCGGTCGTCGAACTCGGCCATTCGGTCAAAGATGGTCTTGTGCAGATCCAACGCGGCTTGTGCACTTTTATCGTTTCTCAACAAGGTGGGTTCGGCAACGCCTGCCGCCGCGGCACGTATTTCGAGTGGGCTTCCTTTGGCGGCCCATTGCTCCAAGGTGTTGATCGTCTCTTGGGGATGCGCGGCGATGAGCCGCTGCAGTGCCATAGGCACGGCCTCCCGCATGCGCCAGCGCGGGTCGTTTGCCGACGTTCGCAGCGCCTTGATCGCCTTGGTGAACAGGGTGGGGTAGACTGCACCGAGGGCGCCCATCGCCACAGCCCCACAGAAGGGAATCAACTCACGCGGGTTGTTGACGGGTGCTTCCTCTGCCGAGACCTCAGCCATCTCTGTGCACAGGTTCCACAGCAGATCCCCTCTTTCTGATGCATATTGCCCGCCCAAGTCCGCGAATGCTTCGGCCAGCTCTAGGTTTCCCCGCGGGCCGGGGAGGTTGCTGTTGGCTGCGATATAGTCGAGCAAATCCTCGCTATCGCTGGTGGCGACGAATTGGTCAAGAAGCGTGGCCAATTCGCGTCGGTGGTTTTCTTTCTTGTCCATTACATTCGTCCTTTAATGCAAGCAAGTGATTACTTGCATACATTATACCGTGAACTTGAAAATGCGCAAGGTGTAACTACTCAGGCTATTCGCCCGAGCAGTGTCCCTCACTCTCCCTTTTTGCACGCGAAAGGCAACTGCGAAGCAAAGCTGAGTAGTTTTACCACAAGGTTTCGAATAGAATTGGGATTGACTGCGGTATAGCAAGGGGGGCTTGTGCGGTTGTTTTTGTGGCACGGGGCAGTGTTCCAACAAGACCGTGTCGCTGGCTCGCGACGAGCGCAAGGGGACGCCGCTGGACGTGCGGGCGCTGCTAGTGCTGGGGTAGACGGAATTGGCAATCGTGCGGAGTGCGTTACTTGGCCAGCAGTGAAGCCAGGGCTGGATACCACCTATCCGCTATCTTTTGATTGCCTGCGTTGTTCGGATGTACTCCGTCATACGTATCGGTGTCTGTATCAAACCCGGTCCATTGATCAACCACGATAATGGGGGATTGATCGGTACTCTTGCCGCTGGTCCAGCCTGGAATGGCGTCGTTGAGGGCGATAACCCCTTGGTCGCAGCCAGAGCAGGATTTGGCGGGGTCCATGGGGATGATCTGTGCCACGAGGATCGTGACGTTCGGGTTGTGTTCGCGCATTTGATCCACCAATGTGCTGTAAGCGTCGAGGATGGTCGAGACTGAGAGCCCGCTCCAGACATCGTTCGTGCCAAAGTGCATCATGACAACGTCCGGGTTGGTGGCGGAGAGCCAGTCGGGCAAGAGCCCTTGGGTTGCCACGTTGGTGGCCAAATAGCCGCCGTGCCCCTCGTGATCGCCGTCGTGGCGGCGCCCGCAACTCGAGGGTAGAGTGCCCACAAAATCGATATGGGTGTAGCCATCGTCTTGAAGTTTGTTCCATAGGATCGCGCGCCAGCAGCCTGGGGAGCCGGTGATTGAATCCCCCAGGGGCATGATCCTGACGGGCTCAGTCGGGGTGGCGGGCAGAGCCGATCTGGCGCAGCAGGCTGAGAGTGCCAAGATCGACAGTGGGTAAGTTATCACAAGTGCGAGCGCGCGTCTTTTGAGCGTAGTTGCCTCCTATGATAGTTAGTGCAGATTGTGACACATTATGTCGCTCAATGCAAGTCTGATAGATCTGTAGTGAGACCTCCCAGGTTGTGCGACCTACGATCACCTGAAACCTGGGAGGTCTTTTACTCTCGAATCATGACCGGCAACTCGACGTGGGAAGGGTAAACGCTGTTGCGTTGCACAGTGAGCACCGGTGTGCCCTCGGCTGGATAACGGGCGAACATCGACCCGTCGTATCCGGCAACTGCGATACGGATGTGATGCTCTGCCTTGATGAGCACCGAGGTGGCGTACAGGTTGAGGCGTATCTCGGTCACCTCGCCTGGCACCAGGGGCGCAGCATCGGCGCGCTCGAAACTGTGGTACGGCCCCGAACCCGCGTAGAGCGGCTCTTCGTCAGATGCCTGGCGGTGGATGGCACGCAGAATGCCCTCGGTGAGGTAGGTCACGTGGCCGTCGGGGGCCACGTCCTCCATGTAGACGTGGAAGGCACCGTCGGTTTCGGTGGATGCGACGTATAGGGTGACGACGGGACTGCCGGTAATCTCGACATCCGTTTCCAGTGGCGTGCTGGTGTAGGTGAGTAGCTTTGCGTCCTCCTCTGCCCGATCAGGATAAACGACGTCAGTCTTGTACAACCCCGTGTGCCAGCGTGTGGCATCGCCCGTAGTGGCCGTCCAGTCTACGGTGTACTCGTCGGAACTGTTTGCGGCGTCGGGGGCATTGGTGATCAAGGAGCCATCTGGTCCAAAGTACCAGCGTCGAGGTTCAAAACCGGCCGGCGGCCAGGTCTTGGTGGTCTTCCATTCCCCTTCACCCAACGTGTAGTAGGTGATATCCCACTCTGGTTCTGCTGTGACCTCATCCTTGAGGAAAGCGTCGAAGAACGCGACCAGCATCTGGAACTGCTCTTTGGCTGACGGGTCGGTCTTGGTATCTGGAGGCAGAAAGGGATCGGCGTGGTGGCTGCCGCTGTGGGACCACGGGCCGATGATCAGCTTTTGCGGGTTGCTGAAGGTCCGGTAGCGGGCGAGCGCGCCCTCCACTGATGCATTATCCATCCAGCTCACCCACACATACATCGGCACTCCGGAGCTTTCGATAGCTGTCCTCTGGCCACAGGGGCTGATGTCGGTGACGGTCTTGCCTGTCGCGCCCCATGGGTCGTCGCGATACTCGATGGCCTGCATCGCCTGGAACACATCGGCGTTGTCGCGTTCGGCCAGGGCGGCGGCCAGTTGTGTGCCGTCTGTGTCATCGTCCACGTCCCTGACGCCTGCCATGACGGCTTGGAGCTGCTCGCATTCGGTCTGTGCCGCCGTTTCTAAGGTGCATACATCGTTGGCATCAAGGCCCTGGGTAAACCGGCCCCATTCCTGCATAAATCCCTGGTTAAAGACGCCGCCGGGCATCACCAGGTGAAACTGGGTGTCAAAGTCATCGTACTGCGGGGCCACGGCTTTGACCGCCGGGTGGTTCAGACCCGTGAGCAACTCGGCGGTGTTGCCGTCGTAGGAGACGCCGTATGCGCCTACCCGGCCGTTCGACCAGGGTTGAGCCACGATCCAATCGACCACCTCACCCAGGTCGGCTATCTCATCATCTGAATATTCAATGGGTCGCTGGCCGAAGGAGGCTCCGCTGCCGCGTGCGTCGACGGTCACGAGGGCGTAGCCGGCTCCGGTCCAGTCCTTTCCTTCCGCATCCATGTCCTGGCCGAGGATCGGTCCGAGGATACCAAATATAGGGGTCATCGGACCAGGCTGGTAGCTGCGCCAGTAGCGCGTCGAGCGCAGGATGGTGGGCAGCTTTTGTTCCGACTTTATATTGGCCGGCAGCCACACATCAACGGCGATCTTGACCCCGTCGCGCATCTCCAGGTACAGGCTCTGGCGCTGCGCCGTCTCGCGGGTCAATAGCAGCAGCGCCACTACGCCGCAGGCCAACAGTGCCAGCGTCAATACCGGCACGAATACGAAAGCCTTTTTCTTGGCTCTTTTCATCAAAAATCCTCTCTTCCTATCTGGCTACCCCGGTGAGGTCGCTTGAAACTCTTTCCCATCCTGCTCGCAGATCACCCCGATCACCTTTTTCCCCGACTCGGCCGCCGGGGGTAGGCCGCCGCCTGGATGCACCCACTGTCCAATCATGTGGAAATTCTCCAGGCCGGGCAGGGTCTTGTCCATCCCTTTGCCAAATGACATCCCCATTGTCTCTGTCGTGATCATCCAACCCTCCATCGAGCCCTGCCAGTTGCCTGTGTAGCGCTCGTAGGTCAGCGGCGTCGCCACGTCCACCGCTTCGACCTGGTCGGTGATACCGGGGTAGTGCTGCTCCAACTGTTTGATCACCTTGATGGCAATGTCCTTTTTTTCTGCTTCATAACGCTCTTGATCCTCTGCCAGTGCCTTCCAGTAGGCATGGTCAGACATGAACATCGTCAAGATGACTGACTTGCCCGCTGGCGCCATCGTGGGATCGTAGGAGAAATGCCGCAGGGAGAGCAGCGAGCGTTCCTTCTCGGCAATCTTGATCGGCTGTGCCAGCGCGCAAATGAGCGAGTGCGGCTCTTGCGAAAGATCGCGCGCGACGCCCATCGACACCTGGATGATCGGTTGGAAGATGGGCCAGGTGTCATAGTAGCCTTTGATGGTGTCGTTGACGTATTTGCCTTCGAGCATGTCAAAGATGGTGGCATGGCCGTCGGCGGCGGAGATGACCACATCGGCGCGGTGCTCGCTGCCGTCGGTCAGGCGGACACCGACCGCTGCGTTGTTCTCCACTAGGATTTTCTCCACGCGTGACTTGTAGTGGATTTGGCCGCCCAGGTCGAGGTAGCGTTTCTCGATAGCGCGCGCAAACTCCAGTGACCCTCCGATGGGATAGCCCGCGTCTTTATTGTGCATCCACGCCAGCGTCATCATCAGGCCAATAATGGGAAAGTCAGGCATTTCCATGCCAAAGGTGGCCGCAAACGCTTCGCGCAGAAATGGGTCGCTAAAGCGCCGGGCGAATTCTTTTATCGTGGTCTTGCGGTAGCGCGTCATGGTCAGCATGAAGGGGATCATCTTGAGGGTCATCTTGATTCTCCCCAGTAATCCACTTGCTTCGCCCATTTGGCCCAACACCATCACGCGGCGGATGGCATTGCAGAACGCGGCGCTGACTCGTACATCAGCAGGTGCGAGCTGCTTTAGGTGCTGCTCCAATTGGTCCACGTTGGTGTAGAGCACAAAGTCTTTTCCCTCTGGTCCCCTATAGCGCATGAACTCGTTGTGGTTCACCATCTGGCGATCCTGAGCCGCGCCGAGTTCCTGCCAGATGGCGTTCATCGGGCTGCCTTGTTTGGAGCCCACCAGCCAGTGGATGCAGCCGTCGAAGGTATAGCCCTTGCGCTTCCATGATGTGCATAGGCCGCCGGGTTTATCGTGCAGCTCGAATATCTGCGTCTGGTAGCCGTTCATCTGGCCGTAGCACCCGGCGGATAGGCCGGCGATGCCGGCGCCGATAATGATAATTGATTTACTCATCTTGCTCCTTCTTTATTCGGGAACGTACGGCCGGGCAAACCGCCGTTCGTACGCGTCGTTCTCCTTGAGTGGATTGTCCCACATCCTGTTTGCCATCTTTGTCTTGAGCATCACTCGGAACACGGGCGCCATCCACTTGGGGAAGCGCTCCGGTTTGGCAAGCTTTTCGAGCAGTGCGGGATCGAACTGGCCCGTGTTCCCATAGCTCTCCCCGAGTTGGTGGAGCGTTTCAAAGAGCGCGCGGTTTTTCTCTGGTGGTGTGAAGCGCACGCCCTCGCCGTTGCCCTTGACGATTGTCCCAGTGTATGGACAGCCGAGCCTGGCGGCCAGTTTCTCCAGGTAGCGCTCCACGTACCGGGAGTGTATAGCCTCAGGGAAGCCCGACTGGACCAGAAAGCCGATGGAGGGGTTGCCTTCCCGCCCGCAGAACGGCTCCAGCGTTTCGATAAACGCCTTGACGATCCCCGGCATCGCGTCGGCGTACAGGGGAAAACCCAACAACACGTGCTCGGCCTCGGCAAAGGCTTGCCGAAAGCGCTCGGCGTCGCTCATGCGGTTCAAGTGATGCATCTCGTGGCTGCGTCCTGCGTTAGTCTCGAACCCACCGGCGAACTGCTCCAACATGATCTGCGTGTTTCCCGTCTTGCCGCGCGGCGAGCCGTTAAAGACGGTCAGGTGCGTGGACGGCGGGCCGGCGTGGCGTTGCACGTTAGGCACGACCGCCGTCGGCTGGAGGGGCGTCGTCCAGTTGGGCAGCGGTCTGGCGTTGGCGATGGCTTCTGCCACTGTTTCGACAGGTGTGCTCATCAGCTCGGTGAAAGCGAGTTGGGTCTTGAAGTTGAGCGCCGTGCGGCTAAAGATGTCGGAGATGATTTGTACATCCTCCGGATGTATTCCATCCGCATCGTCGGTATCGCCGCGCCTTTCGAGCAATAGTCCCATCAACGGGTACTCGTCGTAGCGCGCCATGTGGTGGCCCTCGCCCTGGACGACCGCGCCGTAGGGGTGGATGAGGGGGATGAACTTTTCGACCGTTTTCTTCAGCAAGGCGCTGGGAAATCCCATATACACGGGCGAGGCCAGCAGCACAAAGTCGGCGTTGATGACCGCGCGGCACACGTCTGCCGAATTGTCGCGGGCGACACACTCGCCCGGCGTCTTGACCCAACAGCCCCAGCAGCCCGTGCAATACTTGATGTCCATATCCCGCAGCGTGAGCGTGGTCGCCTGTTGCCCTGCCGCTACGAGCGTTTCGGTCATGCGCTCCAGGTATGCGTCAAAGGCCATATTTCCTGCGTCGGGGTTGCCGTTTAGAATCGTGATTTTCATTCCCATCTCCTTGATGTCGAGCCAGTCGCTATGCTATACGCCGCGCCGCTGCTTGGGTTGCGCGCCGCCGCGAGATTCTTCGCGCGATGAGCCAGACTACCATCGCCGCGACGAGGATCAGAACCACCACGACGCCCAGTCCGATCTTGGCCAATGCCGGAAGGCCCATCCCGACGGAAAAGTTCATCGGCGCGTAGGTGAATAGCGAGTCATCTGCTACTCCGGTGTCGTAGAAGCTGGTCAGCAGTCGCTCGGTGGCCTCCGGCTGCACGTTTCGCATGTCTTCAGTGTGTCCCATCTCGGCCAGGATAACCTGGCGGCCGTTCGGCAAGTACGGCAGCAGTTCGTCCGTGGCAAACTGTGCCAGGGTCGAAAAGTCCACGCTGCCGCTGATCAACAGGGTCTCTACATCAGAAGTGTGCACCTGACGCAGTTCGTCGGGAATCAGTTTGACCGGCCACCCCTGCGACGCCGGCTCCCAGATCAGCACACCCACAGGCGAGCCGATGATCGAATCGGCTGGGTCCAGTTCGGCCCGGTAGTCGCGCGCGGGGTCATAGTCGGCGCTGCCGCCCTTGGCCAGCAGGTCACCCTGAATGAAGGCCGAGGGCATGATCAGATCGTAAGCCAGTGACATCAGCGCCAGCCCGCTGGGGTTGCCTGCCTCGGCGGCGAGGTAGGCGTCGAACACGGTCGCGGCGGTGCTGCGGTGAAAGAGCAGCATGAAGGTGACGGCGCGCACTTTGCCGGGATCAATGGGCAGCAGCAGCCAGCGGCGCGGCATATTGTGGGCCACGGCGCGCATCATCTCGGCCAGGTCGTCGGTGCGCGCGCTGCACGCGGTATCTTGGGCACACAGGTCGGCATAGAGCTCTATCTGGGCATCGACCGTATCCGGCTCCCATACAAAGTGGCCGGGCGGGTTGACGCCGACCATCGCCGAACGGTGGATGCTTTCGGGGTGCAGATAGGCATAGATCTGGGCCACGCGCGTGCCATAGCTCTCGCTGAGCAAGTTCACCCTCTCATAGTCCAGGGCGACGCGCGCAGCCTCCATGTCCTCGACCACCTCGGGGATGGTGTAGCCCTCCAAATCGACGCCCTCGCTCTGCAGGCGTTCGGCACACTGGCGCATCGCGTTGGCCATGCGGTCCAGCGACGCCTCGCTCAGCACATCGCTGCCCACGCCCGTGATGGCCTGGTCGACCTCGGGGCAGTCAAGCACCACAGAACCCTCGGCACCGCGGTAGCCCACCATCACGAAATCGTGGTTTTCCAACAGCGACGGCGGGTACTGGAAGCCGATGTTCTCCTGTCCCGGCCCGCCTTCGAGCCAAAGGATCGGCTCGGTGGGGTTGGGGCCCGTGGCGCGGATGCGCACGACCGGCAGGGCGATCAGGCGCGAGCTGGGTTTGCTGCGGTTCTCCTGCACGACCAGCGTGCCACAATCCGCTTCGTATTTGACCTTTTCCGCCTCAAAGGTGCACGGCTTTAGAATCAGGTCGCCAGCTTGCGCGCCTTCGGGCACGACCACCGGCTTTTTTGCGCTGCTACACGCCGCGAGCAGTAGCGTCAGAAGTATGGTAATCGAAATAGCTATCTGAACGGGCTTGGGCATTTAGCCTCCACACTCGAATGATCTTGCACGAGAATAGGATACATCATTTTCAAGCGCGGCGCCTATCATCTTGCTAACGGAGGGCTATCAAAGTCCAATGGCCTAAGCGCTCTGTGTCCGGCGCCCAACGGTGCGTTTCCACACGAGCATCACCGCAAAGATCACGATGAGCGGCGCGCCGACGGCGGCGCTGCCGAATTTGGTGATCTTGATCAAACTGGAGAACCACGCGACTTCGTCCAGCCGCTGCGGGAAGGCAAAGATCATTGTCAGGATGCTCAGGTTCTCGGCTATGTCTGATATGCCGCCGATGAGGGCGATCAGGCTCAACTTTTGCGCCCAGTGGTCGGGTGGGGCGACGCGGGCCAGCAGCCATGCGGCAATGGCGGCGAAGAGGAGGGAATAGGAGACGGGAAAGAGCGTGTCGCCAATCAGGAGCATGGCCACGTAGGCCTGTCTGCCCTGTGGGCCCAGCGCCTCCAGCAGCGTGTAGGCGTCTTCAGGGGTGTAGCCGATCTGCAAATCGAGGATCGCTGCATTCCCCAGGCGAGCCAGATGGGGGTTGAGACCGAAGGGATCGTTGGGCAGCCCCACGATCACCCGCAGCGCGATCACGGCGGCGAGCAGGATGATGATGGCGCGGCCATTGGCCAAGCGTTGAACGATTTGCTGTAGTCGATCTAGCATGGCTACCTCAGCAGCATCTCTTTAACGGTGACTTGGGAATTGCGGCGTTTGTCGTCGCTCGGTGTCAAGCCTCTATATTGGATTGCCTTTTGTGGGCACCATTGGAAGCACGCAAAGCACATCTCGCAATCATCCTGCCAGGAAGGCTTACCGTCTACCATAGAGATGTTTTTCCGTGGGCAAACCCTCTCGCAGGTACGGCAGGTATTGCAATTATCATTCACCGTGTAATCCTGGCCTGTTTTTTGGAAAGTGTTGAGCGCAACCGGATAAAACATCCCTCCCACGAAATTGGCAGCAAAAGAACTGGTCTCTGGGGGGTGGGGTTGGCTGTTCTTGATAGTGGCCGTGATCTCTGGGAGCCGTTCCTCTGTGGGTTTGGGCATTGGGTTTTTGTCGAGATTCCCCACAAAAGTGATCAACGGATTGTTCTCGGCGGCAGGGTGGTAGCTGTTTGCTCGCACGACAAAGCCAGCGGCTAGGTCAGCGCCGTTTTTCCGCAGCATTTTGCGCAGTTGGTTCAGCGTACCACCTGGCGTCCCTCCGCATGTGACTATCGCAAAGACGTATTGGTTATCGCGCGGTCTGAGCTGCTTTACGAAATCAGCGACGATGCGCGGCAGCCCCCAAGCATACACTGGAAAGACCAATCCGAGTTTGGTTCCACCCGCATCGACGTGATTTCCCAAGACTCGTGGAATAGGGACAAGTTCGGTGTCACCAATCTCGTTGGCGATACTGCGTGCCAAGGCCAATGAGTTGCCTGTTGCCGAGAAGTAGAAAATGGTTGTTTTCATATTGACAAATTCCTATCATATTTGGCGTTTTGGTCAGCTACTGCGCTTGCAATATACTTTGATATGGCTGGATCATGCCTTCTTTGATGTTCTTGGTGAACTCCTCTCGCACCTTTGGTATCCTGAACAAGGGCGCCACGAGAGTGTTCAAGAGGCGTACCCTGATGTCCTTGTGTGGAAAATCATATATGCCAAGCCGCTTGTATGCCCTGTGATCTGCTTGAAAGGGAATCCGCAGCTCGCCCCATACGTCGTCGCGAAAGACCTTAATCCCGCCCACACCCAGAAAGGTCTGCGGCTGGATGTAGCCCCCGTTGGCGCAGCGGACGAGGCGCCGTGCCAGGTCGTGCAACAGGCCGTCTGTAGCGGCGCTATTGTCTCCTACATTACTGGTGGCTTCATCAGTCACGAACCCGACCAGGTTGGAGTGTTGAAACTGCGTCCAACCTTCCAATATCTCGCGCAGGTTGGGGATCTGGCTGAGTGGCCCCGAGATGATGAACCCGAACTGTTTTCCTGTTAGAGATGGGGTGTGAGTATTGAAGAACGACCGGTCGAAAAAGGTCTTCCACAGTGAAGATAGATATCGATCCTTGATCGCCCCTGCAAAGATGATGATGTCGGAGGTCTTGAGCTTTTTGTTGTAAAAGTCGATGAACCCATCTTTGTCCACGTAGGCGCACTGATAATCATATCCGCATCTCAAGCAGCCCAGGCAGCCGCCCTTGATGTCGATATCGTGCAGATTGATGACCTCGACTTTTCCAGCGAGGGCAGCCTTGAACCGCTCGATCATGTGGATCAGGTTTGTCTGGTGTGGCTCGGCGTCGGTCACGACGACGACTTTTTTCCCGTTGGAGGCGATAGGACTTTCCTCGGGGGTGGGGGTATAGTCGAACTCCCGACGGGTTACTGGCGCGTAAGCTCGGGGTGTGGGAGCGTTTGCCTGGATCGCCTCAAAAAAGCCATCGGCAAAGGCGATCAGCTTGGCCCGGCCCTCGTCTTTTAACAGATCTTGCATCTCGGCGGAGAACGAATTCACAAAGCGCATCTTTAGGTCGTCGCAGATGGCGTGGATGTAGTTGTGGGCGGTGTGATCGAAAAAGTGAATGGACGTCGAGAGTGCGGCGGCGTATTTGTTCTCGAAGGCATCCTCCACTCCCCTTTCCCAGATCATTTCGATGAAGCGCTTATAGTTACCGTGAACGTGAAGGATATACAGCGGAAAGGCCCACAGGACGCCGTCGGACGCCTGGATCTTTTCGATGGTCTCCTGAAAAGCTTGTTCGTCATGCTCGATCTTTTTAATTTGCTGCGCGATGTTCACAATATCCAGTTCGTGCTGTGTAAACATCTTTTGGATGTACAGGACGTACTGCATCGTGACGCTCTTTATGCCCTTGGGGCTTCCATTCAGGACTGTGATCTTCATTTTGCGCTCCTTGTGTGGCAGATCATTTACTTCAATCTCCTTGCCAAGAGGTCTTTTACGAGTTCTGTCGCGTGTTCGTCGGCGGAGGATGGGTATGTGTGCCCTAGCATCTCCGCTGTCTCGACGGCCACCCAGCGAAACAGGTCCATCGTCGCCAGTAACCCGCGCCAGAGGTCGTCTTCGTCGTAGTGGGCGAACGCGTCGCGCAGGCCTTCAGCGATACGGGGATCTGCCCACTTTTCCAGAAATCGTCCACCGTGCCAGGTGTCGTACTTGAGGCTGTTTTTCGCGCGGGCGTGCCACTCGATCATCCGCAGTAGATGCCATTTCATGTAAGAGTCGCTGCATCCCTTAGCGGTCCACAGTTCGCCGCGCCGCAGTTTCTTGGCCGTCCAGACAGTGTGGTACCAAAAGTCGTTGGCGAGATTGAGGAACTCGCCCTGTGTAGGCGGGGCAGGTGCTGGGGCTTCGGTAATGGCTGATAGCAAAATCTCTGAGACCCCGTCTTTATCCACGAGCACTTTTACCCCACGGCGAGCGACGTCGGAGAAGGCGGCGATTCCCTGTATGGCCTCTTGAGAAAGCGAACGGGGCAGTAGCTTGAGTATTTTGGGAAACCGTTCGCGAGCTTGCAGCAGACGGGCTAACGACTGCATCTTTTTCGCCGGCAGCGGGATAAAGTCGACATCCAGCCCGCCCTCGAACAGAACCCGGTGTTCCTTCTCGTCCCCCGTTCCTGTCTTCTCGATAAAGTTGATCCAGGGATTGCCGATGTTTTCCAGCCAGTCGGTCCTGGTCAGGTATCTCTCCGGCTTGGTGACGACGAGGATGACGTCCAGATCCGACCATTCATCCGCCGGACGGTCCTCTCGTGCCCGGGACCCCACGATGAGCGCGGCGCGGATGTCTGGCTGGGTTCCTGCCCACGCGACGAACCGCGCTATCAACTGTTCGTAGGTTTGTGTGGTTTGTTTCACCTCGATCTCCTTCAATGGGACTGTGCGGCCACGGGGATCAGTTCCTGGGGCAGCGGGTTGTCTTTGATCCACGCCTGCACTATTCCGACGAACAACTCGGGGTTTCTAAAGCCCCAGTAGTGATCGCCCTGGGGGGCCAGATAGCCTTTGGCGTTGGGCAAAGCGGCCAGAAAGTCTCCGACGGATTGCACGACAACCTGCGGTTCCTTCTGCCCGTTGACGATCAGGGTTGGGGAGTTTGCACTCCCCAACCCTGCGGGTAACTGCGCATTCGCCAGTTCGTCGTTGATGCGCCCGTACGAGGTCTGGGATACGGAAAGGCCGATGCGGATGAACGCGGCGTGCTCTTCAGTAGGGATACCCCACATTCTCGCCAACCCATTCCACAGGAATTTGCTCTTGATGAAGCGTACGATGAGGCGGTTCATGATCAGCGCGGAGCCGGGCAACGGGCGGGCGGCGGCTCCGCAGATGATGGCGTGATCGACCAATTCCGGTGCCGCGGTCAGGAGATGTGCCGTGACGTACGCGCCGAGGGAGTAGCCGATCACGTGAGCGCGTTTGCCGGGCACCCGCTCCTTGAGAACCTCGGCAATCTGGCAGGCCGTATCCTGAAACGAGATCCATTCCACTTGGTTGCTGTTGCCGTGGCCTGGCAGATCGGGCATCAGGCAGTGATGGTCCGCAAATTCCTTGGCCGGCTCCTGCCACATCCAGCCACTGACGAGGCCGGGATGCAGGAATAGGATCGGCTGTGCGCCGGCGGTGCCGGTTTCCTGAGCGTAGAGTGTCATTTTATACCTCCATCAGTTGGCGGGGTGTTGTTTCTCGCGAATGCGCCGGATGACGCTTTCGAACCACTCGAGTTGGGCCTGGGCTGACTTGATGCCCAACTCGAGCGTCAACATCCAGAAGAACGAGTCGCGCGGAGTTCCATTCATCTCTTCATATTCAACGCATTCCTGGGGCACCTGCTCGTAGCGCGCCAAAAGAGTCCGCGC
>Ga0316578_10000141_pt1 | contig 18535 bp, 19 predicted proteins | sample J0NA_2_FD_203076 | JGI IMG/M metagenome (GOLD analysis project Ga0316578, IMG submission 203076) | Rhizosphere microbial communities from salt marsh grasses in Alabama, United States - J0-2_160517rDrC | ecosystem: Host-associated > Plants > Roots > Rhizosphere | place: USA: Alabama | collected... | reverse complement strand
TCGGCGGCTGGATGATGGGCACCAGGGCCATGTACGAGTAGGCCGCCACGGCGATGGCGCCGAGCAGGTCCGGCGCCAGCCGCGAGGCCAGGAAGATGGCCGTCGGTCCGTCCGCGCCGCCGATGATGGCGATGGCCGAGGCATCGGCCAGCGTGAAGTTGAAGCCGGGGACGAAGTTCAGCGCGACCGCACCGATCAGCGTCGCGAAGATGCCGAACTGGGCCGCGGCACCAAGCAGCAGCGTCGACGGCCGCGCGATCAGCGCGCCGAAGTCGGTCAGCGCGCCGACGCCCATGAAGATCAGCAGCGGGAAGATGCCGGTCTCGACGCCGACGCTGTAGATCATGCCGATCATGCCGTCGTGCCCGCCGATGCCCGCCACCGGGATATTGCTGAGCAGCGCGCCGAAGCCGATCGGCACCAGCAGCAACGGCTCGAAGCGCTTGGCGATGGCGAGATAGATCAGCCCGCAGCCGACCGCCATCATCAGCGCCTGACCCCAGGTCAGGTTCGCGACACCGGCCGACTCCCAGAGCTGCAGGAGCTGTTCCATGGCGTCAGCCCAGGGTCAGCAGGGCGGCGCCCAAGGCGACCGCATCGCCTTCCTTGACGCGGATGTCGCCGACGGTGCCGGCCACGGGGGCGCGGACATCGGTCTCCATCTTCATCGCCTCGAGCACGACGACGACCTGGCCGGCCTCGACCTGCTGGCCCGCGTTGACGGCGATGCGCACGATGTTGCCGGCCATCGGGGCCTCGACGACAGTGCTCGGTCCGGTGGGTGAAGCCGGTGCGGCTGCCGCTGGGGCTGTTGCCGGGGCGACCGTCTCCACGGCCCCCTGGGGCGAGACAGTGACGTCGTAGGCCTTGCCATTGACCTCGACCCGGTACGACTCCGGGCCGCCTGCCGGGGCGGCTGGTGCCACGGCTGCCGGTGCGGCGGCGGGCTTGTCCTCGATCTCCCAAGGCGGCTTCTCGAAGGCGTCGGGGTTGTTGCGGTTCTCCAGGAACTTCAGCCCGACCTGCGGGAACAGGGCATAGATCAGCACATCGTCGACAACGGCATCGGCGAGCTTGAGCTTGCGCTCCTTGGCGATCTTCTGCAGCTCGGCGGTCAGCGTGTCCATCTCCGGGTCGAGCAGATCGGCAGGGCGGCAGGTGACGGGCTCGTCACCGTCGAGCACGCGGGCCTGCAGCGTCGTGTTGACCGGGGCCGGCGAGGCGCCGTAGCTGCCGCGCAGCACGCCGGCGGTCTCCTTGGCGATGGTCTTGTAACGCTCGCCCATCAGCACGTTCAGGACCGCCTGGGTGCCGACGATCTGCGACGTCGGCGTCACCAGTGGGATGTAGCCCAGGTCCTCGCGCACCCGCGGGATCTCGTCGAGCACCTCGTCGAGCCGCTCGGACGCGCCCTGCTCGCGCAGCTGGTTCTCCATGTTGGTCAGCATGCCGCCCGGCACCTGGGCGACCAGGATGCGCGAGTCCACGCCCTTCAACGAGCCCTCGAAGCGGGCGTACTTCTTGCGAACCTCGCGGAAGTAGGCGGCGATCTCCTCCAGCAGGTTGATGTCTATGCCGGTGTCGCGATCGGTGCCCTCGAAGATGGCGACCAGGGCCTCGGTGGGCGAGTGGCCGTAGGTCATGCTCATGGACGAGATCGAGGTATCGACCATGTCCATGCCGGCCTCCACCGCCTTGACACAGGTGGCGGTGCTGAGGCCCGTGGTGGCGTGGGACTGCATGGCCAGCGGCAGCGAGACCACCTCCTTCAGCCGGCTGACCAGCTCGAACGCCGTGTAGGGACGCAGCAGACCGGCCATGTCCTTGATGCAGATGGAGTGGCAGCCCATGTCCTCCAGCCGTTTGGCCATATCGACCCAGTAGTCGATATTGTGCACCGGGCTCACGGTGTAGGACATGGTGCCCTGGGCATGGGCGTCGGTCTTCAGCGTCGCCTTGACGGCCTGTTGCAGATTGCGCACGTCGTTCATCGCATCGAAGATGCGGAAGACGTCGATCCCGTTCGTCACCGCGCGCTCGACGAAGATCTCGACGACATCGTCGGCATAGTGGCGGTAGCCGAGCAGGTTCTGGCCGCGCAGCAGCATCTGCATGCGAGTATTCGGCATCGCCGCCTTGAGGCGGCGCAGCCGCTCCCAGGGGTCTTCGCCGAGGAAGCGGATGCAGGCGTCGAACGTGGCACCGCCCCAGGTCTCCAGGGACCAGTAGCCGACCTTGTCCAGCTTGTCGGCGATGGGCAGCATGTCCTCGATGCGCATCCGGGTCGCCAGCAGCGATTGGTGGGCATCGCGAAGGACGACATCGGTGATGCCGAGGGGGGTCTTCTGGGTCATCGGTGCAGCCTTTCGGGGTGCTTAATGGGAAGGTTGGAAGTCTCAGGGACTGGGCGAGTCCGGATCGCGCATCGGCGCGCGGATGCGGGCCGGTGACGGCCGAGCAGCGGGAAGCAGCGGCAGATTATACGGGATTCCTGCACACTCCCCGGCGAGCGGCGACCTTGCAAGCTGGGCTTCAGCGGTGACCAGCGCGGTAGCGGACAATGGCCGCACTGATGACGGCGATCAGGTCATCGTCGGCGGTCGCGGCCTTGCCGGGGGCCGCCGCCGGCTCGGGCTCCGGCGGTCCCAGCCGCAGGGCGGCCCAGGACATGCCCTTCAGCAGCGCCACCAGCAGCAGCAGGAAGCTGAAGACGATGCCCATGCCGATGCCCAACAGGCGCAGGCTCTCGAGCAGTAGATCGGTCTGGCCCATGCGCGTCGGTTCTCCTCGGTGGATCGGCCCGGTCGACCAGCGGTCAGCTCAGGATCGTAGGGTGGATAAGCGAAGCGCATCCACCGCGGGATGCGCCATTGCTCTCGCCGTGGAGCTCAGTAGGCGATCAGTCGAAGGGGTGGCGAACGACCAGCGTATCTGCACGATCCGCGCCAGTCGAGACGATGTCGATCGGCACGCCGCCGAGCGCCTCGATCCGGGCCAGATAGTCCCGCGCCGCTTGCGGCAGGTCGTCCAGCGACCCGGCACCGGCGGTGCGCTCCTGCCAACCGGGCATCTCTTCCAGCACCGGCGTGCAGCGGGCCAGATCGTCGGCGCTCACCGGCGGCGCGTCGAGACGCTCGCCATCGAGCTCGTAGGCGGTGCAGATGCGAAGGGTCTCCAGCCCATCGAGCACGTCCAGCTTGGTGATGCAAAGACCGGAGACGCTGTTGATGGCGAAGGAGCGGCGCAGCGCGACCATATCGAGCCAGCCGCAGCGGCGCTTGCGGCCGGTGGTGGCGCCGAACTCGTGGCCCTGCTTGCCGAGGTGGTCGCCGTCGGCATCGAACAGCTCCGTCGGGAACGGGCCGCCGCCGACGCGCGTCGTGTAGGCCTTGACGATGCCGAGCACGTAGTCCAGGTCCAGCGGCCCAACGCCACTGCCACTGGCCGCACCACCGGCGGTGGTCGTCGACGAGGTGACGTAGGGATAGGTGCCGTGGTCGATGTCGAGCAGTGCGCCCTGGGCACCCTCGAACAGGATGTCGGCCCCGTCGCGGCGCAGCTGGTGCAGCATACCCGCCACGTCGTCGACCAGCGGCGCGATCTGCTCGCCCTGGGCCAGGGCCTGCTCCAGGCAGGCACCAAAGTCCACCGGGTCGGCCTTGAAATAGTGCTCCAGCGCGAAGTTGTGGTAGTCCAGCACCTCGCGCAGCCGAGCCTCGAAGTGAGCCGGATCGAGCAGCTCGCCGAGGCGGATGCCGCGCCGGGCGATCTTGTCCTCGTAGGCCGGGCCGATGCCGCGGCCGGTCGTGCCGATGGCCTTGCTGCCCCGCGCCCGCTCACGGGCCTGATCCAGCGCGATGTGATACGGCAGGATCAGCGCGCAGGCCGGGCTGATGCGCAGACGCTCGCGCACCGGCACCCCGCCGTGCTCCAGCGTCTCGACCTCGGACAGCAGGGCCTCGGGCGAGAGCACGACGCCATTGCCGATCAGACAGGCGACACCCTCGTGCAGGATGCCCGACGGGATCAGGTGCAGGATCGTTTGATGACCATCGATGACCAGCGTATGACCGGCATTGTGCCCGCCCTGGAAACGCGCGACGGCGCGGACCCGCTCGGTGAGCAGATCGACCACCTTGCCCTTGCCCTCGTCACCCCACTGGGTGCCGATCACGACTACATTCTTGCCCATCGGCCGTACTTCTATCTCGGTTACTGTGGATCTCTGGGGCCTCGCCGCGAGCATGCGGTCCGGTCAGGCCCCGGTGGATTGCAGACGCCAGGACCCGTCCCGCCGCACCAGGCGCTGGGAGCAGCGAAGCTGAGCGACGTCGCCGTGCTGTCCGGGCAGCTCGCTGATGACGCGATGCCCCTCGGCCCGCAGGCGGGCGATCACCGCCTGCAGGGACGGGTCCGCGTCCCAAGGGGCGAGGATGCCGTCCGCGTCGAGCCCGCCCGCCGCATCCGCCGATAGCGCCATCAGGCCCTTCAGGTCGGAGCTGAAGCCCACCGCCGGGCGCGCACGGCCGAACACGCGGCCGATGTCGTCGTAGCGCCCGCCGCGGGCGATCTCCAGTCCCCAGCCGGGCACGAAGGCGGCAAAAACGACACCCGTTTTATAGGTATAGCCGCGAAGCTCCGCCAGATCGAAGTGCACCGGGACGCCAGGGAGCCAGCGATGCAGCTCATCGGCGATCCGATGCAGACGCTCCAACGCCTGCTGCACCGCCGGTGCGGCCGCGCGCAGGGCGGTCGCGGCGCGGTCCAGGGCGTCGTCGCCATTCAGCTCGGCGAGCGCGAGGAGCATCCCGCCCATGGCATCGTCGAGCCCGAGACCGTCGACGATCTCGGCGATCTCGGCCACCGCCTTGCGCTGCAGCGCGTCGAACAGCGCCATCTCCTGGCTGCGGTCCAGCCCGGCCTGGCGGGCCAGGCCGCGGAAGACGCCGACGTGGCCGAGGTCCAGGTAGGGCGTCGAGATACCGGCGGTCTGCAGCGTCAGCATCAACAGCCGCAGGATCTCGACGTCGCTCTCCGGACCGTCGTGCCCGTAGATCTCGGCGCCGATCTGCAGCGGGCTGCGGGTGCCGGCAAAGCCATCGGTGCGCGTGTGCAGCACCGTGCCGAGATAACAGAGACGGGTCGGCGCATCGCGGCGCAGCTGGTGGGCATCCATGCGCGCCACCTGCGGCGTCATATCGGCACGCACGCCGAGCAGCCTGCCGCTGAGCTGGTCGGTCAGCTTGAAGGTCTGCAGGTCGAGGTCGTGACCGGTGCCGGTCAGCAGGCTGTCCAGATAGTCGATGAACGGCGGGATGACCAGCTCGTAGCCCCAGCCGCGGTAGAGGTCGAGCAGCGCCCGGCGCAGCTGCTCCAGCCGCGCCGCCTCGACAGGCAGCACCTCCTCGATACCGGCCGGCAGCAGCCAACGTTCGTCGTTCATCCGGGTCTCGTTCGGTCGCGCCGTTTCAGTTGATCAGATACAGCATGCCGACGCCGCCGATCATGCTCAGCAGCCCGACCACCCGCAGCGTGCGATTGTCCGCGCGCGCGACGTCGATCATCATTCGGCGCATGGCGTTGGGGGCTAGGAAGGGAAGAACGCCTTCGATGACGAAGACCAGGGCCATCGCGACCCAGAAATCGTGCCACATGACTGCGAGCAGGCTGGGGAGGAATCGGCGGGCCGCCTAGGCACCACAAAGTGCTAGATCATTGCAGATGCCGGCGCCGATGTCTAATCGGAAGCGGCGGCGGGAGCGGCCAAAATTGATGCGCCGTTCTGCGCTGATGCCGGGGCGGCGCCGTGGTACGCCGGCTTCAGCCGGCTGTCGCCCGATGAGGGCTCAACGCCCGCATCGGGCCATCAGCGGCCCCAAATGAAGGGCGCCGATATCAAGCAGGGGACCGCGCTGATCCATGGCTCCCAGGGGCGATCCCGGCCGCGTCGACGCCGCCGGCGCGGCATCGAGCCACGCCAGCGGCGGACCGGCTGAAAGCCGGCGCACCCCAACGCGGCTCGGCCGACAGGGCCAATGGCACCGTGACGCCGCAAAGGTCCCGGACGGCTGCACCTGCAACAGGATCCGCTCGCCATGCTCGGCAGCGTCACCCTCCCACTCATACCGTTCGGACCCGATCCGCAGCAGCACGACCACCGGCCCTCCCCCGCCGCCCGCGAACGTCTCGCGCACCCGCCCTCCGGGCGCCAGCACCGGTGTCCATCGCTTCCGCTCGCCAAGGAAGATGTAAAGGTCTTCGATCGGTTCCTGGGCGGTCGCTGAATACTGAACCGAGACCACGGCCAGCGACTGTTGCCGCATGGTGTAGCCAGCCATCAGGACCATCAGCACCGCGGCGGCCAGCAGCGCGGTCCTCAAGCTGACGCGCCCCGCCACGGTGGACATCCCCCGGATTCCGGTCACCCGCTCAGGTCGCGCTCGCCACCATGTCATGGGCTGAATCGCCGCCGCGTGACGCTGGTGCTGGTGGTCACCGCCTGCAGCACCCCCGCCGTCGTCGCAACGGGATAGAGCCGCATCCCGATCGCGATCGAAGCCCGATCGGACGGATCATCGAACCGGCGCATCCCCTCGACCCCCGGCGTCCCGTTCGGCCAGCTGAAGCGGGCCAGGTCGGAGCCGATCTGCTCCCACCCGGCCCCGTCGAGGAGCTCCGATTCGGTAAAGCCGCAGGCGGCACCGACGAAGCCATAGTGGATGTTCGACCAGATGTCGTAGAAATAGAGCCAGTCCTCATAGCGGTGCCAGACCTGCTCGCCACCGGGCGCCGCCGGGTTGAAGTGGGAGCGGATATACGGCTTGTGATCCCATGCGCCGCCCTGCATCACGTTCTCCGCCCACATCATGAACGCCGCGGTCTTGGTGGAGATGGCCGTGTTGCCGCACTGCTCCGGCGTGATCCCCAGCCCAAACAGCTGGCGCCACCAGGGCATCCGGGTGTAGTCGTTGACGCAGCCGATATAGTTGAAGTCATTGAGGTCGCGGATGCGCTCCACGGTCAGCGACCTTGCGTTGGTGGTCATCTCCGTGACGATGTATGTGATGATCGGCGTGATCTCATCACGCTGACGGGATGACGTGCTGGGTTCCGACATGGCTGCCCCCGGAGAGCCTCGAGATACGGGAACGTGCTCGCCGCGCTCGGATCGACCGCGGCGCTGATCGCTATGCTAAGCCTTGTGCGCGCCCCTCTCAATGTCGCAGCTGAAGGGTTTCATCGACGGGACAATGCTGCCCCAAGGCAGCGGATATTCGGTGACAGCCGATACGACACTCGTCACGGCGCGCGAAGACGACAACGTCATGTGCCCATCAGCCACTTTCCCATCGGCCGAGCCCCTTGCATGAACTGGTTTCTCCTCACGTTGATCTGCGCCTTCGCGCTGGCCTCGGCCGATGCGGCGACCAAGGCCTTTCTGCAGGCCCTGACGGCATGGGAGCTCGCGTTGGTGCGCTTCACGCTGACCGGGCTCTTGCTGCTGCCGCTGCTGTTGGACCTGCCCAACCTAGCTACCCTGCCCTGGCCATTCTGGGGCTGGCTGGCGCTGCTGGTGCCGTTGGAGATCGCGGCAATGCTGTTGTACATGGCCGCGATCCGTGACCACCCGCTGTCGCTGACCGTCCCCTACCTCGCGTTTACGCCCGCCTTCATCCTGGTGGTCGGGCAGCTGTTGCTCGGGGAGCGCATCCCGGCCACGGGGGCGTTCGGCGTGCTGCTCGTGGTGATGGGGGCCTGGCTGTTGAATGCCAGCCACGCGCGCGGATGGGATTGGCGCAGCTGGGGGGCGCCGCTGGCAGCCATCTTTTGGGAGCCGGGGTCGCGGATGATGCTCGCCGTCGCGCTGATCTTCGCCTTCACGGCGGTCATGGGTAAGGCGGCGATGGCCTACCTGCCGCCGGCCCAGTTCGGCGCGTTTTACTTTCTGTTGATCGGCCTCGTGCTGCCGCTGGTACTACTGCCGATGGCGGGCCGTGAAGGCAGCGCGCTGCGCGGGCTGCTGCGGCACCTGCGCCGGCGCCCCCGGGCGATACTGATCGTCGCCGGGCTGAACGCGCTGATGGTCCTGACCCACTTCATGGCCCTGCAGCGCGTCGAGGTCGCCTACATGATCGCCGTCAAGCGCACCAGTCTATTGTTCGGCATCCTGTACGGTGCGCTGCTGTTCAACGAGCCCGGTCTGCGCCGCCGGCTGCTGGCCGGTGCGCTGATGCTGACCGGCGTCTTGGTGATCGTGTTGGCCTAGACCTCAGCTGGAAAGGCCCCATCCGAGCAGAAACCGTTGCGGCCTGGATCGCCAACAGAGACCGGCGGCGCATCAGCATCGGTGAGGCCAGCGCGCGCCCTGATATGCTCGGGGTTGGCCTGGATGTGGCCGAGCAGCTGCACGCGGGCGCGGAACAACCGGGTGCCGAGTGGGGCGCTGTCGGAGGCAGTGATGCCCTCGGGCTTCTCCCGGAAGAAGTCGAAGTTGAAGCAGAAGTCGACGACGCGGAAGTCCTGCTTGTCCTCGCCCGGCCCGTAGAGGTCGTGACAGAGTCGGGTGCCGCGGCCGATCATCTGCCAGAACGTGATCCGCCAGTAGACGGGCTTGAAGAAGAGCAGGTTCGCGACCTCTTCGGCTCCCCATTTCAGGTTGGCTTGTACCCCGGAGGGTAGCCGACCGCGGGCCTTCATAGGATCTACGTCTGAAACCGAAGGATCGGCGAATCATCCCAACATCCCCTCCAACTCCCTCCGTCCCGCGGCAATCTCCTCCCCCGACATCGCCAACCGCGCCAGGATCTCCCGCGGCGAGTCGTGCTCGACCGCCTCGTACTCGACGTCCTTTTAGCGGTTGATGGACAGGTCGTAGTCGTTGCCGGCGATCTCGTCCTTCGGCACCAGGAAGCTTTGGGAAGTTCGACGTGTGAAGTTTGAAGGGGGAAGGGTGCCGTCCCGCAACCCTCGCCACTTGGCCAAGATGTCGGGGATGTTGTCGAGCCGGTGCAGCGCGTCACTGCTCACTTCACCGTTCTCCCTTCCCGCTTTAACCAGAGGCGTGCGCTCGTCGTCGAGGGAGTAGTCGTCGGACTGCATGTCGTAGTACCAGACTTGGTCGGTGCCGCCGGAGTTGGTCTTGGTGAAGAGCAGGATGGCGGTGGAAACCCCGGCGTAGGGTTTGAACACGCCCGAGGGCATGGAGATGACGGCGTCGAGCTTCTGATCCTCGACCAGGATCTTGCGCAGCGCCTTGTGGGCCTTACTGGAGCCGAAGAGCACGCCATCCGGCACGATGACCGCCGCCCGCCTGCCGGTCTGCAGCAGGCGCAGGAAGAGCGCCAGGACGAGCAGCTCCGTCTTCTTGGTCTTGACGATCTGCTGCAGATCCTTGGCGGTGGACTCGTAGTCCAGGCTGCCGGCGAAGGGCGGATTGGCGAGGATCAGGCTGTACTTCTCCGCGTCGTGATCGTCCGACTGGGCGAGCGAGTCCTTGTAGCGGATGTCCGGGTTCTCCACGCCATGCAGCAGCATGTTCATGCTGCCGATGCGCAGCATCGTGCTGTCGACGTCGAACCCGTGGAAGGTGCCCCCGTCGTCTTCGTACCGGTGATGGCTGGCACGGTGATCATACTGCCTCGTCCCGAGCCGTGCAGCGGGCGCCTGCCTGAGGCGACTCACGATTGTCGCCAGTCAGGCAATGCGCGATGGGTATCAGATACTCGTCGACGTTTGCACTCGGCGTAGACCAACGCCTCCCAGGCGCGGGCCGGCACCGGTGCCGCCTTTTCGCGCGCCCACCAGGTGATGAAGCCGCGCCAGAAGGCGGTCTCGTCGTCGACAGGTTGATTATTTGCGGTCTGGCGGTCCATCAGAGGTAGCCTGCTCGGCTAGGCGCCGGGCGCAAGACGGTCAGCCGGCCGCGGGACTTCCGCGATCTCGGCGAGGACCTGTTGCGCGGTCACCTCCAGGGCGGACAGGCTCACCTGGACGACACCCAGCGCGTCACGCACCAGCTGCAGTTTGTCGCTGACGCGCGGCTCCAGGCCCTCCAGGTGGACTGCATAGCGAAGCCGGCGCTCGATGTCGTCCACCAACCGGTGGGTGTCTGCCATGACTCTCAGGGTCTCGAAGCCCCAGTTGGGGATCGACTGTGGACGGGAACGGAAGTCCGCGGTGGGCATGGGTCTGCTCGCTCTGTTTGGAAATGGATCGGGGTGCGGCAGCGAGTTGGACCCCTGTTATCGCTCTGACCTGCTGCCACTATCGCCGCCCCGCCGACGTCCCCCAATGCTGGCGTCCTTCAGCGTCGGGCGAGAGCAAGCTTAGGCGGATTCAGCGTATGAAGGCTTGACCCATTCGGACAATGTGTTGACCCGGAGTGCCAATCTTCTCTGTCCTGTCACCCCCCTTGACCACAAGACCATCAGGCCGCCACATCACGGGCGGCGCTTGGGGTCTGCCCCGTCCAACGCCGAAACGCGCGGGAGAAGGCGGACTGCTCGGAGAAGCCGAGCAGGAAGCTGATATCGCTAAGGGGGCGCATGGGGTCGCTGATGTACTGCTCGGCCAGCTCGCGTCGGACCACCTCGAGCGTCTCCGAGAAGTTGGTCCGCGCATCCGCCAACCGGCGATGGAGGGTCCGGGCGCTCATGAACAGGTCCTTGGCAATGGTCTCCGCGCTCGGCGCCCCGGAGGGCAGGTGCTCGATGATGGCGGTCTTGACCTGCGAGACGATATCGCTCTGCTCCAGCGTCCGAAGATAATCGGAGAGGACGGCGTCGTTTGCGACCGCGAGCTCGCGGCTGGCGGCGGGCAACGGGGCCTCGGCCTGCGCCCTGGCCAGCACCAATTCCGGCTGCGGCGCGTCGAAGTGCACCGGGCAGCGAAAGAGCCCGAAGAAATCGCCCCGGCAGTCCGGCGCCGTGTGGGTCACACTGACCTCTTCGGGGCTGAAGTCCGCACCATAGGCTTCGCGGCAGAGGCCAAAAACCAGGGCGAGCCGCCCATCCTGAAGCGCCGACACCTCGGTGATATTCGGATCCATGACCCGATAGGTCAGCCGCAGGTGACTGTCGTCCAGCGTCGTCTCGAAGCGGACGACCGTGTCGACGATGGTGTTATAGCGCTCGATGCGTCCGATGGCGGTCCGAAGCGTGCGACTGGCAAGAAAGGCATAACCGAGGGCATGGAAGTCGGTCGGTCGCCAGACGTCTGCCGCCAGCAGTCCGAAGCAGGGGTTGTCGATCAGACGCGCTGCCATCTGCCAAGCGGCCCGGGCCTTGGTATCCGGGTAACGCGCGCGCGAATCGTGGATATGGTGCGGATCGAGCCCGACCTCACGAAAGACGTGCTTGGGGTCGATACCGTGGCGTTCGAGCAGCCGCCACAGGATGCGTGCCGCCGAGGCGAGCAGGGTTGGATTCATGGGACGCGCTCCTTGATTCGCTTCGTGGCAATCTGCCCCGAAGTGACGCTTTCTGATCAAGTGGTCATTGCTGGCTGCGAAGGGTATTGGAATGGCGCGACGGGTCAAGCGTTACCGGGTGCCGGGGCGGCGTTTTCGGACTGGGAGCACAGCGGTCGTCCTGCTAATCTTCGCCCCGGCCGTAGGAGCCGCGCGTTGCCGAGTCTACGGCTCGCATCTTGCTTCGAGTCTCTTCACCACCCTTCACCCCCGCCAAGCCGTTGACGCTGAAAAAGGCATTTCCGCCAATCCTCGGTAACTCACCCCGCCTGCTGATCCTGGGCTCGATGCCGGGAGAGGCGTCGCTGCGACTGGGTCAGTACTACGGGCACCCGCGTAACGCGTTCTGGCCGATCATGTCCACACTGCTCGAGCTTGCGCCAGAGGCCGATTACGATCAACGCTGCGCCGCGCTGATCGCGCATGGGATCGCGCTTTGGGACGTCATTGGCGCGTGCGAGCGAAGCGGGAGTCTCGATTCGGCCATCCGCGCCGATTCCGTAAAGGTCAACGACATCGCCGGTCTGCTGCACGATCAGCCGAGCATCCGGGCCATCTTCTGCAACGGCGGCACCGCCGAGCGTGAGCTCGCACGGCGGGTCTGGCCTGACGTTGCCCGGGAGCGCCGGGACCTGCCCCGTCTGCGCCTGCCGTCCACCAGCCCGGCCTATGCCGGCATGCCCTTCGCCGACAAGCTCGCGGCCTGGCGGCTCATCTTGACGGATCCCCCGCCGCTCGAAGCGCTAGAGTGCCTGGTCGAGCCGACGACGCGCGGCGATACGCCACCGTCGATGCTAGGCTAAAGCCACGCAAGCACCGTAAGCAAGGCGACCGCGCATGACCCGACCTCTTTCCCATCCCGACTCGACCACCAGCGTCTCCCTGGTGCTCGGAAGCGGCGGCGCCCGCGGGCTCGCCCACATCGGCGTGATCCAGTGGCTCACGGCCAACGGCTACCGTATCGAATCGATCGCTGGCTGTTCCATGGGGGCGCTGGTCGGCGGCATCTATGCGGCCGGCCGGCTTTCCGTGTACCGCGACTGGGTCTGCGCGTTGCGCCGGACGGATGTACTGCGGTTCCTGGACCTCGCCTGGTCCCGCAGCGGTCTCATCAAGGGCGATCGCATCATCGAGACCCTGAGGGAGCTCGTCGGCGAGCATCGCATCGAGCAACTGCCCATGGCCTTCACCGCCGTGGCCACGGACATCGAGCGCCAGCGCGAGGTCTGGATCTCCAAAGGGCCGCTGTTCGATGCCATCCGCGCATCCATTGCCGTGCCCACGGTATTCATGCCCCACGCGTACCTCGGCCACAAGCTCGTCGATGGCGGCCTGCTGAATCCGGTCCCGATCGCACCGACCTTCCGCGACCTCACGGACCTCACCATCGCGGTGAACCTGAACGGCAACGACGACGGCGCCCGCTGGCCGCCACAGTCACCACCGACCCTGCCGGAGCCCGACATCGAGGACGCCGAAGCCGACGCGACGGCGGATGAGACCCTGCTGGCGGATGGCCCTGAGCAGGAGGACGACCTGCGCGGGCGCATCCTCGCCTTTCTGGACGACATCGCCAACGGCTTCACCGGCAACGCCGAGACTTCCGACGAGAACGACGACGGCCTCAGCATGTTCGAGCTGGTGAGCCGCTCCATCGAGACCATGCAAAACGCCATCGCCGCCGTAAAGCTCGCCGCCTACACCCCGGACTTCATCATCAACATCCCCCGGGATGTCTGCCAGGCGCACGAGTTCCACCGCGCACGAGAGCTGATCGAAATCGGCGAGCAGATCGCCGAGCAGGAGCTCGGGGCCTACAAGCGCCACCGTGCCAAGGGGTGATCCCGGCGCACGGCCGCGAGCCCGCCCATCGGCTTGGGGCCCAGGCTGGTCCAGCTCGCCAAGCAAGTGCTCCGGGCCGACCTCCCGTCGAGCCTATCACGGGCCCATTCGCGATCTCGCGGGAAGTCCCACGCACGAAGCAGGGAATCCGTCGTCAAAAACGGTTGGAATGGCTGAAACAAAGTCGGCCTTCATGTCATAGACTTGCGGTGTGACAGGCATTGCCTGCGGTGTCTTTGCAAGCCGAGCCGGTCAACGCCGAGATCCATCCCAGCTTCGTCGAGGTTTCGTCATGATCCAGGACAATGTTCGTAATTTTCTGTTCGAGCGCGGGTTTCCGAACGATGTCGCTGCCGCCGTCGCTCGCCGTTGCGAGCGCAAGATCAAGAACGGCGCGATCCCGGGTGTATCCAACCTGACCGCGCTGCGTTATGCCGAGATGAAGCCAGGCCCGTTGATCAGAGCCATCGCCTTCGGGGGCAACTTCGGCGGCGATGCCCTGACCGGTGATCCGCGACCCGAAGAGCTGCGGGAGGCCGTCGAGCTGCTGGCGCGCGACGAGCTCAAGGGGATGTTCTGACGGGTCGGCCCGACGATACGCGGCCCATCACTGCCAACCTGCGGGGCCTGCCGAGACGCGTTTGGATCGCGTCTCCGGCTGTGGGCGTGATGAGCCCGTCTGCGGCGCGGACAGAGACAACCACAGAGCGCACCGCTAGCGCTCGCCGTCATGCGGCTCGGTCGACGCGGCCTCGCCCGTGTCCTCCGCGTCGGGGAAGCGGCGAGCGTCGCGCCCCTCCAGGTCATCGTCCATCAGGATGCGCTGACCGTCACCATCCAGATCCTCGAATTGGCCTGTGCGGGCGGCCCAGAACAGCACGGCGACCGCCGCCAGCCCGAGGATCAACATACCGGGAATCAGGCCATAGATCACTTCCAACGTCGGATACCTCGCTCGACTGATTAAGCCGCAGGGCGCTGCCGATGACGCCCCGCACGATCATCTCCGTCAGCGGCCCCGATACCGGATGCGCGCGGAGTTGCCGATGACGGCCAACGAGCTGAGCGGCATCGAGACCGCCGCGATCAGCGGCGTGATCAGCGCCGCCATGGCCAGCGGGACCATGATCAAGTTATAGCTGATGGAGACGGCGATGTTTTGGCGGATGGTTCGCACCGTCTGACGGGCTAGACCGATTGCCTGCTCGACGCGCGCGAGCTCCTCGCCGAGCAGCACGATGTCGGCGCTGGCGATGGACACATCGGTGCCGCTGCCCATCGCGATGCCAATGTCGGCCTGCACCAGCGCCGGCGCGTCGTTGATGCCGTCCCCGACCATGGCCACGCGCTGCCCGCCCCGTTGGAGATCGGCAATCACCCGCGCCTTGTCCACCGGCAGGACCTCGGCAATGAGGTCGATTCCGATCGCCCCGCCATCGACGGACAGCCGATCGGCGATTCGCTCCGCGGCGGCTCGCCGATCCCCGGTAAGCAAGGTCACCCGGAGTCCGCGCCGGGACAGCCGCCCGACCACGTCGGCGGCGTCCGCACGCAGGCGGTCCTCGACACGCATCCGCAGCAGCTCCTCACCGTCGATGGCGCAATGCAGCAGGGTGCCTTCGTCGGTGAGCACCAAACCATCGAGATCGGGCTCCAGCTGGATGCCGACGCTGCGCAGCCAATCTTCGCTGCCGATCACGATCGTTCGCCCATCGACCCGGCCACGGATGCCCTGCCCCGGCTTGACCACGACGTCAGTCGGCGCCGAGCGCCAATGGTCTAGCCCCGCGGCAACGGCCAGCGTGGTCACGGCCCGTGCCATCGGATGCTCGGACACCTGCTCCAGCGCCGCCGCGAGCCGCAACAGCTCGCGCTGGCGCGTGCTCAAGCCATCGGGGCCTGCATCCGCGGACCAATCTGCACCGAAGGTGACGAGATCGGTCACCGCCGGACGACCCTCGGTCAGCGTGCCGGTCTTGTCGAAGACGATGTGGTCGATCGACGCGAGACGCTCGAGCACCGCCCCGCTCTTGACCAGCACGCCATCAGCGGCACCACGCCCGGAGGCCACCGCAATCGCCATCGGTGTCGCCAGACCGAACGCGCAGGGACAGGTGATGATCAGCACGGCGGTCGCCGCCATCAGCGCCTTCTCGATGTCCTGGCCGATCCAGAGGCCGAAGGTCACCAGGGCCAGCCCCAGGGTGGCCGCAACGAACCAGGGAACGATCCGGTCGGCCAGGGACTGGATCGGCGCCTTGCTCGCCTGGGCCGACTCGACCAGATCGATGATCCGACCCAGGGCGGTGTTCCGCAGCAGCCCGGTCACGCGCAGCCGGAGCACGCCAGCGCCGTTCATCGTGCCGGCGGCCACCTGATCGCCGACAGCCCGGGTGACCGGAACGGATTCACCGGTCAGCATCGCCTCGTCGACGCTGCTCTCGCCGTCGACCACCTGACCATCGACGGGAATCACCTCCCCCGGGCGCACCAGCACCAGGTCGTCGAGGCACACGGCACGAATCGGCACCAGGGACTCCTCGCCGTCCCGCACCACGGTTGCGACCTTCGGCTGCAGGTCGAGCAGGCGTTGGGTTGCCGCCACCGCACGGCGCTTGGAGATGGCCTCCAGGTAGCGCCCGACGAGGATGACGAACAGAAAGTTGACCACGGTATCCCAGTAGACATGCCCCTGGCCGCCGGCGGTCACGTAGAACGAATAGAGATAGGTGATGGACGCGCCGATGGCGATGGGCAGGTCCATGCTCAGGTGCCCGCGCCGAAGCCCGATCCAGGCCCCTCGGTAGAACGGCCAGCCCGAGTAGATCAGGGTCGGTGTCGCGATGGCGAAGCCGATCCAATGAAACAGGCCGCGGAACTCGCCCTCGTCGGCACCGGCATAGAGCGCGATGGAGACCCAGAGCAGGTTCATCATCGCAAAGCCGGCGAATGCCATCCGATAGAGCAGCGCGCGATTGGCCCGCTGCAGGCTGCCCTCGGCGGCGTCGGGATCGAACGGCATCGCCGCGTAGCCGAGGTCCGCGAGCCGACGCAAGACCTTCGACAAGGCCAGTTTGCCGTTATCCCACTTCAGCCGCAGCCGACGCCCGGTCAGGTTGACCCGGGCCTCTTCCACCCCGGGCATCGCGGATAGCCCCTGCTCGATCAGCCAGACGCACGCGGCGCAGTGGATGCCCTCGACCAGCAGATTGATCTCGCGGTGCTCACCGAGGGTGCCGACATAATCCTGCTGGACCTCGTCCAGGTCGAACATGGCCAGCTGTCGCGGCGGCTCCGGCGGCGGACCCAGGATCTCCCCCTCGGGCGTACGTCGGTAGAAGCCCTCCAGGCCAGCCGCATGAATGGCCTCGCAGACGGCCTTGCAGCCACCGCAGCAAAAGGCCCGGCGGGCGCCGGCGACATCGGCCTCGACCCGAACCGCATCGGGGGCCGGCAGACCACAATGAAAGCACCGAGGTGTCGACGTGGCCGTCCCGGCGCTACCAGCCGCTAGGCCGGTGTCACGGTCGCGCAACGTTGATCCGCTGCGCCAAGCTGACCTCATGATCACCGGTTTTCATCGAGACGAGGGTGTCCCAGACGCCGGCCAGGGGGAAGTGCAACGTCACCGCATAGCGCCCGGTGTCCTCCTCGACCATTGGCAGCGCGAAATCGCGCTCGGCGTCAGAGGGACGATAGGCGTAGTAGGTCACCTGTTCCGCTGCCACCGGCTGGCCGACACGATCGACCACGTAGAACCGTATCGTCGTCGTCAGGCCCGCGGTCAGATCCACCGGGGTATCGATGCTCATCGTCAGTCCGGCCGCCTCTTCGCGTCGCGAGACGATGCTCTCTTCCACGGCGCGACCGCTTTCGTAGTAGTCCGAACGGACCAGCCCCGGGCTGGTGACGAAGGCCAGTGTCACCATGGTGATATTGACACCGAGAACGACGACGATCAGGCCAATCCAGGCCAGCACCCAGGGGCTGCGCCAGGCAGAGCCGCGATTGGCGGAACGGGGGTCATCGGCGACGGGACTCATACTGCTCTCGAATGCTGTCATCGTGCTTGTTCGGTCTGTTGGCGTCCCAGAGGGACAGGATCGCCGTGTTAGCGCCGTGGCCCGAAGAAGGCGCTGTCACGATCGGTGCGGATGGCCTTGCCATCGGGCCGCTCGGACTCGGCGTAGAAGGTCAATGGGACGCTCTCGGTGGTCAGGTCACGGCGCTTGATGCGGACGAACACCATCGCCGGCGTCACCTCACCGTGCTTGGTATGGATCGGCTCTTCAGCGCCAACCAGGGTGATCGGCACCTCGGCGCTGGCGCTGATGCGCACATCGATGTCGTCGTTCGATTTATTCAGTAGCTTGAGCGTGTACTTGTTCTGGATCGAGCCGTCCTTCAGGAGCACGAACAATGGTGCCCGCTCATGCAGCACCTTCATCTCCAGTGGCGCCAGCGTCGAAAGACCGTAGATGATCCCGACCAACGAGATGGACAAGATCGCCGTATAGACCCACACCCGCGGGCGCACTAGCATTGCCTTGACGGGCCGGCCCTCCATCTCGTCGAGAGACGCATAGCGAACGAGGCCTCGCGGCCGGCCGACCTTATCCATGACCGAGTCGCAGGCATCGATACAGAGCGCGCAGGTAATGCATCCCTCTTGCTGGCCGTTGCGAATGTCGACGCCGGTCGGGCAGACCGCGACGCACTGGTTGCAGTCGACGCAATCACCGGTGCTGCGAGTCTCCTCTGTCTCGCCCTTCTTCATCCGGCCCCGAGGCTCGCCCCGCCCCTCATCGTAGGTCGGCACGATGGTCGTGCGATCGAGCATGACACCCTGGATACGGGCATAAGGACACAGCCAGAAGCAGACCTGCTCGCGCATGAAGCCCGCGAGCAGGTAGGTGCCGCCGGTGAACAGCGCCACCGATACATAGACAGCCGCGTTTGCCTGGCCGACGAAAAAGTCTCGCCAGAGCACGCCGGCCCCGTAGAACCAGGCGACGAAGCTGAAGCCGGTCGCAAAGCCGATGAGCAGCCAAAAGACGTGCTTGGTCAGCCGGACCCTCAGCTTGTGGAGGCTCCAGGGGGCCTTGTCGAGGCGACGGCGCTGCTGTGGATTGCCCTCGAGCTTCTCCTCGATCCAGGTGAAGACGTCGGTCCAGACGGTCTGGAAGCAAAAATAGCCGCAGTAGACCCGACCGGCGAGCGCCGTGG
>Ga0316578_10000140_pt1 | contig 18588 bp, 16 predicted proteins | sample J0NA_2_FD_203076 | JGI IMG/M metagenome (GOLD analysis project Ga0316578, IMG submission 203076) | Rhizosphere microbial communities from salt marsh grasses in Alabama, United States - J0-2_160517rDrC | ecosystem: Host-associated > Plants > Roots > Rhizosphere | place: USA: Alabama | collected... | reverse complement strand
GAGTATATGTAATTGGTTCGGGGCACCACAATTAGGCGCACCAGCATTAGATCCACAGATAATAAACTCTTTGGGTAGTGAATACCAGAATGTAGTTTTGATTTTAATAGATGCCCTCTCACTGCAAGTTTTTACGAAATTGCATAATGCCGGTCTGTTGCCGGTATGGGAGGCATTAATCCGGGAAGGTGTATTTTCACCTCTCACGTCCATCACACCAAGCACAACAGCCTCTGCTCTTACCAGCCTCTGGACTGGAAGCAGCCCATGCGAGCATGGCATCATCGGTTATGAAATGTGGTTGAAAGAATACGGTATGGTGGTTAATTCGATCCTGCACTCGCCAATGAGCTTCCAAGGGGCTCCCGGAAGTCTGGAAAAAGCTGGTTTTCATCCAGAAACTTTTATCGCGACTCACTTCTTGGGTTCACATCTATCCAATCAAGGTGTCCAGGCCTATGCGTACCAGCACCACAGTCTGGCCCGATCTGGTTTATCACGGATGCTGCTGAGAGACGTAAATTCGCAACCTTTCCACACTCAATCAGACCTCTGGGTGAATGCCAGACATCTCATGGAAGAGAATCCAGGTCAACGGAAATACATGTGGATCTATTGGGGAGAAGTAGATTACATGTCTCATAATTATGGTCCCGATGATGAGCGTGTGGCGGATGAATTTTGCCGCTTTTCTGCAACAATGGATGCGTCATTTTTGTCCAAATTGAGCCTATCTGCCAGGAAAAACACCCTGCTGGTATTAACAGCAGACCATGGCCAAATCAAAACCAAACCAGACTCACACTTTGACCTGCGCAACCATCCAAGCCTGGTACGTCGATTACACATTATGCCTACGGGGGAGAACCGTCTGGCATCCCTCTATATCCGTCCCGGGCAAATTGAAGCGGTTCGGGAATATATTGATCGCACCTGGCCGGGACAATTTATTTTGATCGATCGCTCCTTTGCAATTGAATGCGACCTTTTTGGCCCTGGCACAAGACACCCGCATTTGGATGATCGCTTGGGAGATTTGATCCTCATCTCACGTGGAAGGTCTTACCTGTGGTGGTCTCCGAAGGAGGATCATCTGCTGGGCAGGCATGGGGGGATGTCTGCAGATGAAATGCTGGTACCCTTCATAGCAGCGGAATTGTAAAGATTTTAAGCGCTTTTGAACTGGAAGAAAAAATCCTGCCAAATCGATTGTTAGCAGGATGCGGGATTCCTTAATTGAGTTCTATCGGCTAGGGTAAGAAGTCCCAGGGATTAACCTTACCATAGGTATCATGCAGCATTTCGAAGTGGATATGGGGACCACTTGATTTACCGGTGCTGCCGATTGTGCCGATGGGTGTACCCTGGAAGACGCTCTGCCCACACACGACGGTGATCACCTGCATATGAGCATAGGCTGTTTGCCATCCATTGCCATGGTCAATGACCACCATGTTGCCGTAGCCAAAGTTGTTCCAGCCTGCATAGACTACTACACCGCTGTCAGCAGCCCACATGGGTTCCCCCAGGTCACCATCGATATCGATACCGAAGTGATTTGTGGAGGGAGAGTAATCATACCCGGACAGGAAATGGGCGCTGCTAGGCCAGATGAAGGCACCTGTTCCTACCGCGCCATCCATGATCGTGCCGCAGGCACCTGGGCCGATAAATTTCGCGACACCTGGATTTGACCGGGTAATACGGGGTGCGCTCCAGGTTACATACTGGCGTGAGCCTCCAGGGACAACTAAAAATGTACCCGGTTCGATGTTAGGGTTTGACCAATCACCCAGCGTCTCGGGGTCCAAGTGGTTTCCTTCATAGTTGATGATGTCTTCAGGAGTTACATTGTATCCTTGGGCAACTCCATTCAAACCTTCACCTGCCGACCAGCGGTGATAAGTGCCATCCATGGGTAAAATGTTCAACTCCTGCCCTTCGGATAGGGCATGTGGGTTGTCTGCCAAGATGAAATAATTCCCCCATAAGATCGTTTCTGGCTTGAGGCCGAATTGCTCAGCGATACCAAAAACCGTATCACCGGGTTTGACTGTGTAGGTGATCACTTCCGTCCTGGGCCGGGTAGGGATCGTTGTGTGCACTTGAGCCAGGCGAGGAATTCCAATCCCGGGATTGGTTTTTCCAGCTGATAATGGGGGAAGTGTTGGTAATTCATACGTGGGCGTAGAAGTAGGCAGAACAGCAGCGCGAACGGATGCCTGTGATGGTCCGGATTCCTGCGCGCGCAGGTAGTACGATCTCATTACCCAGGCGACAAGCAGGGCCAGCGCAATGAAAAGCATATGAGTGCCAATGCGCAATAATGAATCTGCGGTACCCGGGCGGGATAAACCGCCCAGGATCAAGAAAAGGCGGCTCTCTTGGGGGGATTTTGCCTTGGATTCCTCCCTCGAAGCCGCACTAAGATCGTTTTTTTTGCCCTTCGTATCGTGCTCCTTGGATGAAACCGGGGTTTCTTCAGGGAGTTTTTTGTCTTGCATAGATAGTATCTCCGCAGCGGATAATAACATCCGCAATATTATTCGTCAACTATACTTTCAAGGGATTTCAGGGGGATGAAGTTAATAGTTTGCTTAGTAAATCCCTTTCTTAAGGGTTATTCAGGTTTTCGAGGGCTTCGTTCGCTGCCTCAGCCGGTGTGGTTTGTCTTTTTAATATGTCGACCGTCGCCTGATTGAGAGCTGGACTGATGTCCGCCATAACTTCGTTTGGTGGGATCAAACGTGCAGATTCGATCACATTGGATATCAATCTTCGTAAAGGTATATTTGTCCATCCCTCCAGAGCAGATGAGCGGGTTGGAATATAGCCGGCAGACTCACTCCATTGGGAGAGAAATTCACTCTCGGTGAGGAATTCTGCCAAATCAACACTTACCCTGTGACGTTCCTGCTGAGGATTTGAAAGTGCCCAGGCCCAACCATTGGCTAATGTAAAAGGAGTTCCCGATTGGGTGATGATAGGCGCAGCTGCAGTGTCTCCCGGTAAAGTGCTCAGGTAGCGATCAATCCAGGTCACTACGCTATCGACCTGATTATCTGTATATGCATTCCATGATTGCCCATCATTCGTGAACTGAGTCAACCAGGAAGGCATGACACCTGCTGATTCTGCCTGACTAAAGAAATTCAGCAGTAAGGTTAGTGCAGCAGCATCCAGGGATGGGCGTCCCTCGGCATCCTGGATTGGTGCTCCTGTAGAGAGGTATTGGGCAAGTGGAAAGAAAGCTGCTTCTTCAGCTGCCGGGAAAGCAATAGGCTGGCCAGCTTCAAGTGCAGCCAACCAGTTTGTTGCCGGTTCTTCAATCTCCGCTGGGCGATATAGAGAAACCAGGACATTACCTGCGAACGGTAGACCGAAGGTAGTGTTTTGGATCCGCCCTAGTTCTTGAGCGAATGGATACCAATCACTCTCATCGAGGGAGGTGGTTAATTCATCAATTGGGTACAATAAGCCTTTGAGAGCTGCGATCTCCAGGCTTGAGCGGGGAAGCAAGATCAAGTCTGGAACTACCTGAGGTGCAGCTGCACTTGCGGAACCCAAGGAATCAAGCAAACCGCCTGTACCACTTGAGGCTTTGACCCGCGTCTCAATGCGTATATCTGGTCTTTGGGCAGTGTACAGGTTCAATCGATCTCTCAGGAGATCTCCTGCGGGTGTACCATTTTCAGGATCAAATTCCGGTGGTACCCATAAACGAATCACGGTGGGTTCTGCCGTAGATTGAGTGCTTTCTGGGGTTGGTGGTACGCTGGTTGTAGGCGTGGCGGAAGGCTGGGGAGTAGTATTTGTTTCTCGACCTGGTGGTTCAGCGCAGCTTACCAGAAAGATGATCAGGATTATGAGGCCTGTGAGGTGTTTTTTCATGGGTACTCGTAATTTCCCGGAACAGCCCTGCAGCCTATTTCGGATTTACTTTCTTACTGATCAGCGCGAGCAGGAGTTTGACAGCATTTTGAACATCGTTGTAATCGACCATCTCCGAAGGCGCATGGATGTACCGGCAGGGGATTGATATGCAGCCTGCCGGGATACCAGCCCGGGTGAGTTGAATAGCCCGTGCATCGGTGGTGCCTGCCTCGAGGACTTCCATTTGATATGGGAGTTTTGTTTTTTCAGCGACATCAACCATCCAGCTGACAATTTGTGGATCAGAGAGCATACCGCTGTCGCGGACTTTTATCGCAGGTCCTGAACCCAGGGACACATCCATCTTGATTCCCTTTGGAGTATCGGCTGAAAGGGTGACATCGACTGCGATTCCCAGGTCTGGATCGAGTCCATAGGCAGCTGTGGTCGCCCCGCGCAATCCAACTTCCTCCTGAACACTGAATACGAAATATACCTGGTTCGGCGAAGATTTCAAAAGGCGGAGGGTCTCGATTAGGACTGCTACTCCAATCCGATCGTCCATCGCCTTGGACACCATGCGGTCGCCAGAAGGAGAAAAATCCCGATCGAAAGCAGCCACATCTCCAACCCGCACCGGGCAATGCTCGCGATCGCTGGCTCCCACATCGATATACATCTGGCTGAAAGTTGGAAGTTTGTTCAGGTCTCCGAGGTACTCGTAGTTGATGACCCCTAAGGTCCCATTAAGAAAGCGGACTCGCCCACCGACGCAGGTCTGGCGGCGAACCCCACCAATGGTTGTGAACCGTACAAAACCCGATTCATCTATATGAGTGGCGATAACCCCAATCTCATCCATATGAGCTGCCAGCATGATCTTTTTTCCGCCGGATTTTATTTGTCCCTTCGTGGCGATCAGGTTGCCAAGCGCATCTACCCGTACTTCATCAGCCAGGGGTGTTACTTTTGATCGGATCAGATCTCTAACCCGGGTTTCATATCCAGATGGGCCGGTCGTTTCAACGAGTTCTTTGATCAAAGATTTCATCATAACTCCAATGTAATTGAAATAAATCTGAGGTTTGGTGAGCGCAAGAGTTCTCTACCGGTCTGATGACAGCAAACCCGGATTGATATTGGAAAGCGCCTTATACAGTAAAATTAGCGTATTCTTCCAGTCGGAGAGCCGGGCAATGCCCGCGGCAGTATGGAGATATCTTGCCGGAACTGAAATTGAAATGCTTGGAACTCCCGCGCGAGAGCGGTGAATTGCACCTGCATCTGTACCTCCACCGCCGGGTTGGCGGAATTGAAAGGGGAGCTTATTTTCTTCTGCACAATCAACGAAGTGGCGGACCAACCTCGGATCAGCAAGGGTAGCACTATCCGCCAGGTAAATCGCCGGACCTGCATCGAGTCTGGTGTTGTAAAGATGGTTTTCCTCTTGAGCCCACCCGGGTAAATCGATGGCGGGTGTAGAATCCAGCGCGATCCCCAGATCAGGCTCCAATGCGTAAGCTGCAACCTGTGCGCCTCGCAAACCAATCTCTTCCTGGACAGTAAAAGCAGCTAAAAGATCGATATTCTGCGGAGCTTGCTTCAGCAGTTCGATCAAGGTCGCAACACCCAGGCGATCATCCAGCGCTTTTGCTCGTATGCTCGGTCCAACCCGGGTGAACTTGGTAGCAAAGGTAGCCCGCTCGCCTAATTTAATTTTCTGGTTTCCTTCTAACCCAATATCGATGCGCAGTGCATCCAGTGATATGGAATTTTTACGTTCGCTGCTCGTAGTGAGATGAATGGGCTTGGCACCTATGACCCCGGGTATGTGATCATGTCCCACCAAGACTGGCTTACCAGCCAGCTGTCTAACATCAATCCCACCAACTGTGTCGAAGCGATAGATGCCGTCCTCTTCCCGGTGGATGACCATGAATCCAATCTCATCCATGTGCGCGGCAATCATTACCCGCAGTCGTTTCTTTCTCGGGGATGAGACTCCTTTCCTGGTGGCGAGGATGTTTCCAAGCGCGTCGACTTCAACACTGTCCGCATGAGCGCGAATCTCATCCAGCACAATTTCGCGCACCTCATTCTCATCGCCCGAGACAGAACATGCATTGCACAGCCTTTCAAGCAATTTGATCTGCGTACTCCTGATCCTCGGTGTGGGAGCTTTCTCGATCGAGTCAGCGCTCATAATGACCCCTCCAGGGAAAGATTTTTCATATAGTCAATATCTAGGCGGGTGATGAATTCGCACAGCAGGCGAGCCGTGCGTTGGATATCCTTTAACGCCACGACTTCCACAGGTGTGTGCATGTATCGCAGTGGGATGCTGATCACCATGGTTGGGATGCCGTGCGTGGCAACCTGGAGCGAGAAAGCGTCTGTCCCGGAATGGCGCGGCATCGTTTCCGTGGTATAAGGAACCTCAATTAGGTCGGCAGTTTTTTTAATTGATTCGTATAAGCCCGGGTGAATATTTGGTCCCCATCCAAGGGTCAGGCCTTTGTTTAATGGAAACGTGGTGTAATCGGGTGTTCCCGGACTTTTTCCCCATGTGACGTCGATGGCAACCGCAATTTGAGGGCGCAGTTGGAATGCAGATGTCCTCGCACCACCCAGGGTTTCTTCTTCCTGGGTGGTGGCAACTGCCCATACATCCCACGCGTGTATGCGGGTTTGAAGTTCCTCGAGGCAGAGAGTCAGTGCAGCAACAGATGCACGGTTGTCAAGAGACCTTGCCGTGAGTGTATCCCCCTGCAGCTCGACGGGTTCCTGAGCAAAAGAGATCAGGTCCCCTGTCCGTACCTGCTGTTTGACCTCTGTGGCTAGCAAACCTGTATCAACTAGCAGGTATTTGATGGGTACGGGTCCTTTCTGGGCTTCATCTGGCACTAAATGTGTGGGAGGTTGGACAATTACTCCAGGCAGGTCTTTCCTGCCATGCACTGTGACCAACTGCCCGGGTAGGACTCGGGCGTCTAACCCGCCGATCTCAGTGACTCTTAACCAGCCTTCTTCGATACCGGTAACCATCAAGCCGATCGCATCCATGTGGGTCGCGACAAGTATGGATGGACGAGGTTCAGGAGCAGCGCCACGTTTTAATCCGTGCAGGCTACCCAGGGGGCTGATACTCAAGTCATCGGTATTGGCCTGCCAGGTCTCTTCAATTATCGTTCGGATTGGAGCTTCATGACCTGATAGACCTGGAGTCGAGCATAATTTCTTTAATAAAGGGATAAGTTCAATCATAGCATTCCATCGTTTGTTTAGGGTGTTCCAGTGGCTGTTTGGGTGCCAGTCGCAACCAGGGTGGGCGTTACTGTGATTTCTTGAGTTGGTGCCTGGGTTTGAGTAGGAGTAAAACTGGCAGTTGGAGATGGCGGGACAGTCTGGGTTGGTGTGCTTGAAGGTGTAACCGTGCTTGTTGGACTGGGTTGGGCTGTCTCCGTATCTGTAGGTAATGAGGTTTCGGTAGAGGTCGGCATGATGGTCGCGGTGGCAGAGGGGAGATTGGTTACAGTCGGGGTTGGTGTGTTGGTTTCAGGCAGCGTTGGAATTGCGGTCAGGGTTGGCGGCAAGGTCGCGGATGGCGCTACAGTAAGAGTCAGTGTTGGTGTTGGTACCATACTCTGCTCCGGGGCGAGTGCTAATGCTATTAATCCTACGCAATAACAGGGTATAGTCGCCAGGATGGTAGCCACGAATACTAGGCGCAAACGATTATCAGCAAGTAAGTTTGAAAACATAGATGCGCTGCACAGACTTAGATGATAACACTGCCCTGCGGTAGTGACAAGGCGCCCCCATGTTGGGTACAATTCAACCATATCGTAGATGGGAAGTTAATATGAAATGGATCTATTTATCCCCTCATTTCGATGATGTCGCTTTTTCCTGCGGAGGATTGGTTTGGGAACAAACTCAAAGTGGAAACGATGTTTCTATCCTGACGATTTGTGCTGGGGAACCATCACCTGGACCCATTTCTCGATACGCGCAAAGCTTGCATAATCGCTGGGAAACGATTCGGGATCCCGTCCCGGTTCGCAGGGTTGAAAACCAAAATTCATGCCAGATACTAGGGGCGAAGGCAATTAATTTTTCAATTCCCGATGCTATTTATCGTCGATCTGCCATAAATCATGCCTACCTGTACACTTCTGACGGCGATTTATTTTCTGATTTCCCTGCGGAGGAGTTTCATCTAATTGAAGATCTGAAAAATGAGCTAGATCATGCCCTGCCTCAGTCCTGTGAATTTGTGTGCCCGCTCGCTTTGGGTGGACATGTAGACCACCAACTGGCCAGGTCTGCGGCAGAAGCGCTGGATCGTCCAATCTGGTATTATGCTGATTTTCCATATCTGTTGGACCTGAATGGCACACCAGTGGTTATTGAGGAAAATAAGACTTACAAGTATTTCCCAATTTCGGAAAGAGGTCTGCAGGCCTGGAAAAACTCGATTGCTGCCCATGCGTCCCAGATCAGCACCTTTTGGACTGGCGAAGACCAGATGCGTGCTGTGATCCAGGCATACTGGGAACCTCTGCAAGGCCTTGCGATGTGGCATTCTCCCTAGAACATACGTTTTTGAATGCTCACTTGCAATTCAGGTTGGATTGTGTTAAAATCCGTGCGCGGCGGTGGAAGTGCATATTTGCCCTTCCGGAAAGCCGCATCTCCTTTTCATAAGTGGAATCAGGTAGGTACCTGTCTGTAATCGGGGATTTGAACTATATTTTGCTGATAGTACAATGGTGAAAAAATGCCTTCTTCGTTTTTAACCCCATCGGGTTTTCAAAGATTACAAGATGAATTAGAACAACTCAGGACAGTGAAGCGCCAGGAAGTCGCAGCTCGTTTGAGGGAGGCCATGGAGGATGGCGGCGACATGGGTGTCGATTTAGATGCTGAATACGAGGCTGCCAAGAATGAGCAAGCTTTTGTGGAAGGTCGTATACAGGAATTGGAAATGCTGCTGGCGAACGCGCGTGTGATCGAGAATTCGGGGAAAAGAGAAGTGATCGACGTTGGAGCAACTGTCACCATCAAAGAAGGTCGCGGGGCACCCGAGAAATACACGCTTGTCGGTCGAGCTGAAGCAAATCCAAGGGAAGGACGGATTTCGAATGAATCCCCACTTGGTAAGGCCTTAATTAACCACAAGGCAGGTGACAAGGTCAAGGTAGAAGCTCCCGCGGGTGCTTTTGAAATCAAGATTGTTAAAGTGGAGTAGCTCAGGGGAACAGGATTGAATGCCCCGCGCAGTTCATTCGCGCGGGGCTTTTTATTTGAACAGGAGTGTGCTGATGGAAAGGAAGTACTCGAATCTTGAAAAGGTGCGTTTGGAGAAAACAAACCAGTTACGTGAACAGGGAATAGAACCCTATCCGGCATACTCAGAACGTTCGCATTTCACACAGGATGTGGTCCGGGAATTTGAAGGCAAAGAAACCGCTGGAAGGAACGAGGCTGTACATGCCACGCTGGTTGGGCGGATCCGTTCGCTTCGTTCGATGGGAAAGATCACCTTTGCGCACATCGAAGATGGCACCGGTCGAGTGCAGCTCTTTTTTCGAGCAGATGACATAGGCCAGGACAGGCTGGAGTTTTTCAACCATTATTTTGACCTGGGGGATTTTATCCAGGCGAGTGGAGAAATGTTCCGCACCCGCACTGGTGAGATCACCTTGCGTGTATCCGATTACAAAATGCTGGCAAAAGCGATTACACCCCTGCCAGCTGCAAAGGATGAGCTAGTTGATGGTCAAGTTGTGCAGCACGCTACACTGGCTGAACCCGAGGTGCGCTACCGGCAGCGCTACGCCGATCTGGCAGTCAATCCAGGGGTAAGGAGGATTTTCCGTTCAAGAGCTGCCATCATCCGCAGCTTGCGGGATTTCTTGGACAGCAAAGGTTTCCTGGAAGTAGAAACACCCATTTTACAGCCGATCTATGGAGGTGCCGCTGCACGCCCATTTGTTACCCACCATAACCAGCTCAAGCAAGACCTTTACCTGCGTATTTCATTCGAACTGTATCTGAAGAGATTGCTGGTTGGAAATATAGAACGGGTGTATGAGATCGGTCGTGATTTCCGCAATGAGGGTGTCGATCGCACCCACAATCCAGAATTTACGATGCTTGAATTCTATATGGCTTATGCAGATTACCACCAGGTGATGGCACTCACAGAGGAAATGATCTCCTACGTCGCCGACCAGGTCGTTGGAAGTCGAAAGATATCCTACCAGGGGATCGAGATCAATCTTGAACCTCCCTGGAGGCGAATGAAGCTCGCTGATGGGTTGCACGAGTTCGCAGGGATAGATATTGAGGCGCATTTATCAGCAGGGAAATTGGCGGACGCGATGCGAGCCAAGGACCTGCAACCCGATCCACAAGCCACACGTGGAAAACTTATCGAATCTTTAATCAGCAATTTTCTCGAACCAAATTTGCAGCAGCCCACCATCGTCTATGACTACCCACGGGATATCTCACCTCTGACGAAGAGTAAACCAGGGGATATCAATACCGTTGAGCGTTTTGAAGCATTTATCGCGGGCATGGAAATTTGCAATGCCTTTTCTGAACTCAACGATCCGCTCGATCAGGAAGCCCGCTTCCAGGAAATGGGGCGTGATTATGCCGCCGATGACGAGGAGCGGCACCCAATGGATGAGGATTACCTGCGGGCGATGAGCTATGGGATGCCCCCCAACGGGGGTTTTGGGATGGGAGTTGATCGCCTGACGATGCTTTTGACCGATACACCGAATATCCGTGAGGTGATCTTATTCCCACATTTGCGAGAAAAAGAATAGAAAAGCGGGTATAAGTTTCTTTATATGCTGAAGTTTCACTGGGGCGTTCACATCTCTGGTGATGTTAAATCTTCAGGCATAAAGTTATCTGGGTTTTATTTTCCACAGGGAGGTCCCTGCTTGATGCGGGAGAATACTCTTGCCAGATCGGGCTCGGACCATAATGCTTCGATCCACCATGTCGCCCCGGCATCCTGGTATGCTGCAACCAATTCCCCTGCTCTATCTGGATCTTCTCCCGGTGTTTGACCTTCGATGACGATGTCGAAAGGAGAATCAGAATCGCGATTCGTTGAGACGAAGTGGGTTAATTCGGCCAATTGAGCAGGGTGGATGGGCTCCATACTCAGCTCCCCGGTTTCTTTGATGATGTTAGGTAATAATCCATCATAACTCATAGCCCTGTGCATGGATTTTTTGCTTGGCCAGGCAGCGACTACCCAGATGGGAATACGCGGTTTCTGCGCTGGGGGCGGAGGGGGTCGGAACGTATCTTCGGTGATGTTAACTTGATAATGCTTGCCTGAATGTTGGAATGGGTTTCCAGACCATAAACCCGTCAGAATAGCCAGTGTTTCATCCATGAGTTCCGCCCGTGTCCTACGGTCTGTGATCTCACCGAAATCTTTAAATCCCGTGTCGATGGCACCTAGCCCCACCGACAGGATCACGCGACCTCGAGATAGGTTGTCAAGTGTTGCAGCTTCGCTGGCTATCTTCCATGGGCGCATGCGGGATAGTGGGGATAGCATTGTGCCAAGACGGATTTGTTGGGTTACCATGGCAGCTGCTGTCAGGCTGATCCACGCATCAATACCCCAGACTGGTTCCCAGACAAAAAATCCATCCCAGCCTGATTTTTCCGCTTGTTGGGCGAAATCTGCTGCCGTGCGGGCATCACCTTCAGGTAAAACAAATCCAAACTTCATCTCATTACTGTGGTTGGCGTGGTACCTTGTATCCCTTTTCCATGCGAATATTTATACCATTGTTGGTTTACAGGTGATTGATCTGATCGGGATTGACTCTCCCAAAACCTCAGGTATAATCCCCACATAGTTTGTAAAGATTTGCATAGAGCCAAGTAATCGCGCAAATACCCAGAGAGCTGCCGGGTGGTGTGAGGCAGCGGAAAATGCGATAAAATCCACTCTATCGACCAGCAATGGTCAATCGCTCTTGCAGGGATTCGTTCGTAAGGGAGCCGGGTTCGCCCGTTAGCGCGTTTCTAAGGCCGCATCACGCGGCAAAAGCAGGTGGCACCACGAGCGCCCCCTCGTCCTGCAAAACGAGGGGGCTTATTTATTCTATTCGCAGGTGATGATCGCAGAGGTGCAGCTATGCTAGATATCAACATAATTCGTGAAGATCCGGACCAGGTGCGTGAAGCGTTGCGTAAACGACAAATGCCTCCGGATCCAGTTGATCAAGTTCTTAATCTTGATGAGCAACGCCGTGATTTAATCCAGCAGGTTGAAAGCCTCAAGGCAGAGCGCAACACGGTCTCAAAAGAGATCAGTAGAATGAAAGATCAATCCGAGCGTCAGGAGAAAATTGACCAGATGCGAATGGTCGGGGAGCGGATCGATGCGCTCGACCAGGACCTGAGAGTTGTCGAGAGTCAGCTGAACGAAATTATGGCGGAAATCCCTAACATCCCCGATCCAGATGTTCCCCTCGGAGTTGATGAAAGCCAAAATGTCGTCATCAAGACGGTCGGTGAGTTGCCTGAGTATGACTTTGTCCCCCAGCCACATTGGGATTTAGGACCTGCACTGGGGATCATCAACTTCGAACAAGGTGTTAAAATCACTGGCTCTCGTTTCTATGTGCTCAGTGGTGCAGGGGCTCGTCTGCAGCGCGCCTTGATCGCCTGGATGTTGGATTTACACATTAATCAGGGTTATACTGAGAAGTACACCCCATTTATGGTGAAGAGAGATGTCTTGTTTGCGGCGGGCCAGTTACCCAAGTTTGCGGATAATCTCTACCGTGATCATGAGGAAGATCTTTGGATGGTGCCTACCGCTGAAGTCCCTCTGACCGGCCTCCACATGGATGAAATCATCGAAGAAGCACGGCTGCCGTTACACTACGCTGCTTACACTCCCTGCTTCCGCAGAGAGAAGATGAGCGCAGGGCGAGATGTACGTGGGATCAAACGTGGTCACCAATTCGATAAAGTTGAGATGTACAAGTACTGTAAAGCTGAAGATTCACCGGCTGAATTTAATAAAATGGTTGCAGATGCTGAGCAAGTTTGTGCTGAACTAGGACTAACCTACCGCATTAACCAGCTTTGCACCGGGGATCTTGGATTTGGAGCCCGCATCACGTATGATATTGAGGTTTGGGCACCCGGTTGTGGGGAGTGGTTGGAAGTCTCATCGGTATCAAACGTTGGCGATTTTCAAGCCAGGCGAGCCAATATCCGCTACCGACCCGAAGGGAGTGGCAAAACCCGTTTTGTGCATACACTCAACGGATCTGGGTTGGGAATGCCACGCACTCTGATTGCTGTCCTGGAAAACTACCAGCAAGCAGATGGTTCGGTGGTGGTTCCACCCGTTCTGCAACCCTGGATGGCAGGCATTAACCTGATCAAACCTGAGGGATAAATTGCCTGCCTGGGTTGAGGTAGCTGCATTTTGGATTACCCTAGCAGTTATGCTGCTGGGATTGTTTTTATTGGTCATACCCATCTTCCCTGGCATTACGGTGATCTGGGTAGCGGCGTTACTCTACGGGTTTGTAGCCGGCTTCGATGCTCTGGGAATTTTTGTTCTGGTCCTGATTACACTGGGCATGATTGCAGGAATCAGTGCTGATAACGTACTGATGGGGGCTGGCGCGCGCCAGGGGGGGGCCTCCTGGCTGACGATCATTGTTGCGCTGGTTGCGGGGATTGTGGGTACTGTGCTCCTTCCCCCCATTGGCGGCCTGATCGCTATCCCGCTCTCCATATTCCTGCTGGAATTGATGCGTGTGCGTGAATGGCGCGGCGCATGGCGGGCTACGCGTGGTGTCGCCTTGGGTTGGGGGTTATCTTTTCTGGTTCGCTTTGGAATTGGTTTGGTAATGATCGCGATCTGGTTGGGCTGGGCAATTTACCGGCAGTAAACAGTGATTTGTGGATTAAGGTTGATAAAAAACCATACCGATTCCCATCTTCTCTAAACCCTCCTCTGCCCAATGTTCTAGTACTGCTGATTCTCCATCCAGGGCTTTGAATAATTCTGGGACAGCACGAGTGTCGCCAACTTTTCCCAGTGCACGAGCAGCTTCAATGCGGATCTTCAGGTTGCCTACTTGCATGACCTCCAGTAATGCCGGAACAGCTTCACTACCTATGGCGATGAGTGCATCGCCTGCAAGACGTGCGAGAAGTTGATCGGTGGAATTTAGCGCTTGGATTAATCCAGGAATGGCGAGCGGGTTGGGCTGGTGCTGCAGCGCTAATGCTGAACATTGGCGAACCGAGAGATCCGGATCGGATAAAGATTTTATGAGCAGGGGGGTTGCTTTGGGTGAACGGACTTCAGCAAGCGACCTGATTGCCCACCAGCGTACATCCGCCCGCTGGTCAGCAAGCAGATGGTTGAATATCGTTAGATTTTGTAGTCCGGCTGATGAGAATTCTAGTGCAGCTTTTTCTGCGCGGATATCGGAGCCGCTGGTGAATTCTGAGATGATCGTTGAAATCTCAATGCTGCTCATTGGGCCTTATTCTGGTGGCGGAACAGGTAGATCTTCCTTTGCTGTTGCGATCCATTTATCGCCTTCATCGATCAACATTACAGGAATATCATCGCGAATCGGGTATTTGCGATTGCAATCCTGGCAGATCAACCAAGATTCCTTGTAGTATTCGAGCAATCCTTCGGTTTCCCGAACGCAGTTCGGGCAGCGAAGAATGTCCAACAATTCCTGACTGACCATGATATTCTCCTCTTGGATAGGTTGATGCACGCGTTAATTTACCCGTCGTTTTTCTTTTTCTTTTCTTCTTTGGGAGGCATGCCTTTGGTGCCTGGACCATATTCATAAACCGCACGCCATGGCATATAGTGGGTTGTGAAGGCATCTTCATATACAGTCTCGCCATTACGGGAGACCGTGCGATTGATAGTCACATCAGCTCCCTCCACTGCCCAATCTACCTGTTCGATTTCTCCTTTTGATAGATCCGGGTTTTCTTGATAAAGCGGTTCTGGTGGATCAACTTTATTCTTCAGACCAGTGGTGTGCCATTCAACTGAGCGGCCATCGGAGGTTGAATAGAACTTCCAGGTGAGCGTGCGGGCTGCCTGGTTTACGTAGGTCTCCATCAAAAGCCAGTTTTGAGTGTCATTGGTAAATTTGAAATCGACAAACGGAGTATAAACTGTGGCATCCAACCCTGCCAGGCTTGTGTCGTAGCCACCATCAGCCCGTAATTCGTAATAACCTACTCGGTAGGCATGCGGAGTACGTTCGACGACAGGGTAACCACCGAAAAATACCGTGCGGAAGAGAGTCGTACTGACCTGGCATACACCACCACCTACACCTTCAATGGTGCGATCACCATAGATAATTAATGCTTCAGCATAGCCATTATCCAGGGTGACATCACCAAGAGCCTCCCCCATCGAAAATGTCCCGCCTGGGGGAATGAGGAGACCATGATATTGGGCAGCAGCAGTAGTTATGTTTTGAATTCGGGCTGCACTGGAACCGTAAAAATACGATGTATGGGAACTCACCAGCTCGGTGATGCCCAGCTGTTCAGCAGTTGCATCATCGCCAACTTCTGGTTGAATGGTATCAAAGCTCAGGATGATATTATGTTCCCCGGCGAGCAGATTTTCATTGATTGCCTCGATCGAAGCAGCAATATTTAGTGAGCGACCCACTATGGCAGGTTCAATCACCTCCAGCTGACGGGTTTCATCATTGAACATCATACGAGCGTTACGGCGATTTATTTCTAATTGCGGTGCGATCCCCTCCAGGAACGACATGAGACTTGCAGTCTCCAAGCCTACCTGGTAACGTTCTCCCTCAGAGTCGTTTACCTGATTAATCGCAATCAGCCTGGCGAGATAATCTCTTTCAAAAGTCCAAGCGTCCGGATCACCTTCAAGGGGATTCGGGTTCGTCAGGACCAATGGTTGGCTCAAAATTTGCCGGGCAATCTGGGCCTGATCATCAACATTTATGATTGCCGGTATCTCTTCCTGGATGGAAAGTTGGACCTCACCATCACGCATGGTTTGCAGCTGCTGTTGTAAATTTGAAAGAGTTTCAGGGATGCTCAGCTGTCTGCCAGTCTGGCTGGGGAGAACGACCACATCGCTTCCTTCTATGGTGAGGGAGGCTTCTATCTTTTGGAGATCTGTCTGGGCAGCGATGCCCTCAAGGTATGATTGGGCAATATTCTCGTTGAATACGTACAAGGGAGGCATTGCATTACCTGAATACCAGGATTTGAACTGATCAGCAAGGCGTTTCACTGGTCCACCTGTGCGCCCATATTGAAAAGCGCTGGTTGCGGTAGCCTGAGGATTCAGGAAAAAACCCACTTCAGCGGGTGATGTCAACCAGATTTTTTCGCCATCCCGAAAGAGGATCTTCCCCTGTTGGGGATAAACTAGGTTGCTTTCTAATCTTTGTGCGGCTTCTGTCGGTTCCAATCCAGATAGATCCACCCCTGCAACTGCAACCCCCGGGTAGATTTTGCCTGCAAAGGATATGTTGTAACCAATCACGACTGCGACCATTAACAAGCTGAAGATCATTGCTCCTCCAATGATGGCAGCGATAATCTGGGGAATCAGGTCGATCGGGCGCGAGTCGGGTGGTGAAACGGTTGTAATATTTCTCATTCAATTAATAGAACGTCGTTCCTGGGCATTGGTTCCCATGGTTTCGAGTTTTTAATTTTACCAAATTGCCCTGATTTATAATTAAATGCACGTGAGATTTATTCAGAATACAGGAGCACAGGATGGAAATTAATTTGAAAAATTCAGGTGTCAGCACGCTGGTGAACCATTTCGCAGAAGGAGATCACCCACAGCGTGCCCATGTAATGCCCATTTACCAAACTTCCTTGTTTAGCTTCCCGGATCACGCCACGGGGGTGGCTATTTATGATGGTTCCCAGGAAGGCTACACTTACACACGGGCGAGCAATCCTAATGTGGACCACTTTGCCAGAAAGGTTGCTCTGCTGGAAGTCTTGGATTTTCTCCCTGAGCAGGATCTGGATCGCCTCGATGAATTCGTGCTTGGAAAGGCATTTGCTTCCGGAATGTCGGCCATCTCATCGGCAATATTCGCGCGGGTCAAAGCTGGGGAGGTGATTATTGCACAGGAATCACTTTACAGCAACGCCTTCAATTTTCTGAATCTCATCGCGCCACGCATGGGAATCCAGGTGGTTTGGGTGAAAGATACCACGGCTGCGGGATGGGAAGCAGCTCTTAAGGCTAATCCAAAAGCCTCCCTGGTATATACTGAAACGCCAGCGAATCCGATGATGCTGGTGGTTAATCTGGCTGAAGTAGCAGGCCTCGCTCACCAATATAATTGCTGGTTGGTAGCGGACAATACTTTTGCTACCCCTTATTGCCAGCGCCCTTTAAGCCTGGGCGCGGACGTAGTAATTCACTCAGCGACCAAATATCTCTCCGGTCTTGGTGTGATGATTGGTGGCCTGGTGATCAGCAGGCATCTTGACTATATGAAACAGGATCTCCCATTAATCATGAAGACTCTTGGGGGGGCACCCAGTCCATTTGATGCATGGTTGGCACACTTAGGCTTGAAGACTTTTGAATTGCGCATGGAAAAGCATTGTGAAAATGCCTTGGCGGTTGCCCGATTTTTAAAAGAACATCCCTTGATAGAGCGTGTTTATTATCCGGGTCTGGAGAATGATCCTGGATACCATATTGCGAAATTTCAAATGCATGCTTTTGGTGGTATGGTCTCCTTCGAAATGAAAGGTGGTTTGAATGCCGGTGAAAAATTGATGAACCGCTTGAAATTAGTCACCCTGGGGGTGAGCCTGGGTAATGTCGATAGCCTGATCCAGCACCCCGCGAGCATGACCCATGTCAGTGTGCCCCCAGCAGAAAGGGCAAAAATGGGAATCACAGATGGATTGGTGCGCTTTTCGGTCGGAATTGAGAATATACAGGATATACTTGCCGATCTCGAGCAGGGTCTTGCATGGTGATAATGGTTTTACAGCAGCGCATTACGAACTACATCCTTATCTGCTCATCCAATATCGTTTCGTTTGTCCTCGAGTATAATGATCCTGCTCTTTGGAACCCGGAACGATGATGGACCGTCTCTTTAAAAGAGAAATTCGCATGAGACTTTACTTTGAGCGCAGCTCGAATTTCGTTCAAGTTGTTCAAAATAACCATTTGGTCTATATATTGGTTGTTACCTTGCTGATGTTCGTGTCGGCCTGCTCATTCCCCAGTAGTAAAACCGAGACACCCCATCCTTCCCCCTCGCAGGAAGTAATTCAACAACCAACTGCGACTCTACCCTCGAACCCTACTCCCACACCCCGGCCTCTTCCACCCGGTCTGGTGGAAAGTGATCCGTTTCCAAATACGGAGTTGGACCTGGAGGGAAGTGTTACATTTTATTTCAACCAATCCATGGATCGTCCTTCTGTTGAGGCAGCTTTCTCTGGTCTCCCTGGGAGCCTCAGCTGGATTGATGACTCTACACTGAGCTATACTCCGAATACACCGCTTTCACCGGGCGCGCAGCTGATTTTGGGATTCGATACACAGGCGCGGGCTACCAATGGCTTGCCCCTGGTTGAACCAATAAGCCTGGTTTACCATGCTGCTGGTTTTATTAA
>Ga0316578_10000139_pt1 | contig 18641 bp, 18 predicted proteins | sample J0NA_2_FD_203076 | JGI IMG/M metagenome (GOLD analysis project Ga0316578, IMG submission 203076) | Rhizosphere microbial communities from salt marsh grasses in Alabama, United States - J0-2_160517rDrC | ecosystem: Host-associated > Plants > Roots > Rhizosphere | place: USA: Alabama | collected... | reverse complement strand
CGGAGATGAGCCCCGGGGAGATGTCGACGGCGTAGACCACTCCGTTGGGCCCAACGGCGCGGGCAAACAGTGTCGCGAAGAGCCCCGTGCCCGCCCCGATGTCGGCCACCCGCATCCCCTCCTCGAGCCGAGCGGCCTCCAGGATCCGATACCGCTGGTCGAAGACTTCCCGTCCTGGCCGCTCAAGCACGTCGACCCAGCCACCGGGGGGCGCCGACGCGAAGGGCTGGTTGATGTGCGGGTCGGCCCCGGGGCTCGCGCTCTGCTCGCACCAGGCCGTCTGGGCCAACGCGAGGAGGAGCAGCGGCAGGATGCGCGGCGGTGCCGGGGTCATGATTCCTGCGGGGGCCGGCGGCGGCGCCGTCCTCGGATGAGGGGCGCAATCCCAGTCGACTGGGTCGAGCCGCCAGGATCGCGTCGCCGGGATTGACCGGGCGATCGCCGCGTACCGCCTGCTGAGCCGGTGGAGGTTTCTGTTAGCATGCCGAAGGTTACCTGATTTGGACTTCCTCAGTCATGCCCAGCCATACCGGCCGGCTCGTACTGACCACCGCTGACCCGCTCTTCGCGCCGGATCCGGACGTGGTTCGGGACATCCTCTCCCGAGCCGGCTTCATCGGTGCACCGCTGGTCGGCGCCGACGATGCCTATGAGGCGGGGCCCGAGCTGCTCAATCTGTTGAGCTTCGCCGGGTGTGCGGTCGTGCTTCCCACGCCATCCGCCGGGCAAGCGGATGAGCCCGGCTGTCATGTGTCCCTCTCTGGCCCGGCGCCGGCACCCCGATTGATCTTTGGGCGCAACACCCGGGGTCCCCGTTGCCCGTGGTGCCGCGCAAGGCTCCGAGACTGGCGCGATCGCACCCGAGATTGGCTGGAACGCCCCTCGTTCGGGCAGCAATGCCCCAGCTGCGGTCGGATAGGCCCCCCCTGGCGCTGGGATTGGAAACACGAGGGGGGCTTTGGACGACTCTTCGTGTTGGTGGAAGAGGTCTTTCCCGGGGAGGCCGTGCCCACTCAGCGACTCTTCGACCTGCTTACGCGCGCGTGCGGCTCCGGGTGGCGCCACTTCTACGTGCAGGACTGAGGACAGCTCCAGGCATACCCCGACCATCGGTCTTTCCCTGCGAGCCCTTGTGGGCTCGATGGGGTGCGCCATTTTGCACGGCCCTAACCAATCGAAAATGCAGCGCTTCTAGAGTAGGGCCCGTCGAAGCGAATCAAACGCCGGGCTGGCATCGGATCGGCATCTGGCTAGGCTGCTCCTTGGGCGCCGCGAACTGAAGGCCGGCCGGGAGGCCCAGGGTCATGCTGAGGGGCAGGTGGTCGGAGAGCGGATAGTCGATCACATGGGCGCCGCGGATGCGCAGTGGCTCCGAGACTAGGATGTGGTCCAGGTTGCGACGGGGGCGCCAGCTCGGGAAGGTCTTGAGCTCGCAGTCGAGCCCGCGCATTCGAGAGCGTCGCACCATGGCACGCAGGCTGCGCGAGTCGCAACCGCAGTTGAAGTCGCCCATGAGGACCAGGAGGGGGTGAGGCTCGGCGAGATCCGCCAGATAGTCCAGTTGCCGCTCCCGCGCCCGCCAACCCAAGGCGAGATGGAGGATGCAGATTGCCAAGGGTGGCCCGTCCGAGAGCGGAAACTCTGCGACCACGGCCCCCCGTCCGGGCAGCCCGGGGAGGCGGTGCTCAGTGATGGCGGAGGGTCGCAGCCGGCTCAGCAAGCCGTTGCTGTGTTGGGCGAAGGGGCCCAGATTGCGGTTGATCTGACTGTACCAGAAGGGGAAGCCGCCCTGGCGGGCCAGATACTGGATCTGGTCGATGTTGGCGCTTCGGAGGCTCCCGGCGTCCACCTCCTGAAGCCCAACCAGGTCGAACTGCTGGATCAGCTGGGCGATGCGCGTCAGGTTGACCAGGCGCTCGGGGTGGGGCAGTACGTGCTTCCAGCTGTTGGTGACATAGTCGCTGTACTGGCGGGAGTAGATTCCCCCCTGGACGTTGTAGCTCAACAGTCTGATCTGCTGCATGGCCTGGATGTTCGGCGTCTCCGGGCCTGTGCCCGGACCCAGAGCCCGCACGCTAGCACAGGGTCGTGGACCGGGAAACGCCCCGCGCCGACAGAGCCTGGCGCCGCTCCCGAGAGCCAGGTCTCTATTTGCGCACTATCCGGGCCCATTCAACGAAAAAGGCAGCCGAGGCTGCCTTTTTCGTCATTGTGTTGAGACGGATCGCCAGTTACTGGCCAAGCCCCTGCAGATATTGGGACACGGCCGCTATCTCCTTGTCCGTCATCCGCGCCGTCACACCCCGCATCATCCCGTTTGGGTCGTTTGCCCGGGCGCCGTCCCGAAAATTGGTCAGGGTCTGCTTGACATAGTCCGCGTGCTGACCGGAGATGCGCGGGAACTTGGCAAGCCCCACCCCCATCCCCGCTGGCCCGTGGCAGCCGTTGCACGCGGGCACCCCGGACACCGGGTTTCCCGCGCGAAAGACCTTCTGACCCAGCTCCGCCAGGGCCGGATCCGCCGCGCCAGGAGTCTGAGTCTGAGAGGCGTAATACGCGGCCAGATCGCGCATCTCCTGCTCGGTGAGCGGCGCCGCCATGGGGCTCATCTGCTCGTTCTTGCGGTTGCCGGCCTTGAAGTCCATCAGCTCTTTATAGATGTAGGCCGGGTGCTGGCCGGCCAGCTTTGGCCAGGTGGCGACGATGCTGTTGCCTTGGGGGCCGTGGCAGGCGACACAGATGGTCCCAGCCTTTGCCTCGCCCGCCGTGGGGTCGGCGCTCGGTTTGGCTGGCGCCTCGCTTCCGACGGCGGCACCTGTCAGGCCACCCGCCAAGAGCAGTCCCGAGACCGCCTTCAACCCCGAAATCAGCCACCGGTTCTTCATAGCCAAAACCCTTGTCTTCGACTGCGTGCCGCCAAAACCTGCGAATGTATATCAGATTTTGCTCATATGGGTCAATTGAGGACGCGGCCCGTAGCGCCGACCTGGGGCCGCGCCGGCCCGCGGACCGGCCCAAGCCCGAGGCGGCGCGTCGACGCTGTCAGTGGGCCGTCGTTCCGGCGCTGGCCTTGCGCACCGGGGCGTCTACTTGGATCTGGGTCCCGTCATCGAAGGTCAGGGTCAGGTCTACCGGGTCCCCGGGCTGCAGATTACCCTTTAGACCGATCAGCATGACGTGGAACCCCCTCGGCTCCAGCTGGACACTCGCTCCCGCGGGAACCTCGATGCGCTCCACGGGGCGCATCCGCATCATTCCGCCTTCAAATGTATGATTGTGAAGCTCTACCACCTGGGCGATCGGGGTCGCCCCCGCGACCAGCGCCCTGGGTTCCGCCGAGTTGTTGGTCAGCGTCAGGAAGACGGCACTGTTAGGCTGACCCGGTGGGACTGCCAGAGTGTAGGCATCCGTGGCGGTCAGTGCCCCGGGACCCTGGGCGCCTGCGGTCAGCGTTGTGAGGGCGAAGAGGCCGCCGAGGAGGGTGGCGGGAAGGGATGGGAGCATGGGCTGGGATCCTCCGATGACTGGAGCCGCCAAGCGTCAGGCGGGGTCGGCCTACAACCAAGACCGAGCGGGAGGCGGCCCCAACCCGCCCGGCTGGGGGTCGCGCCGTCTAGGCGCTCGACCGGCCGGTCCCCATGATCGACCATGAACAATGAACTGGGTGATTGCAGCGATGACCCACTATATACCCAAGGGCGCGGCCGGTGTGCTGGCCTTGACTGGGGCCAATCCCGAAAAGCGCTGATTTGTCGCGCTTCCTGTGCGGGCCAAGGATGGCCAACCCTCTTTAGGGGCCTTAAGTCCTTGAAAATACCGCGCTCCGAGGCGCGAGTTGATCAAATGCTCCGAAGGCATTTGATCGGCCTCTCCCCAAGGGCCGCTCCACAGAGGAGCAGACGCTTGCACCCTAAGTTGGATTTCTCAAGGCGCCCGGTTCCTGCTGTCTCGACACTGATCGAAGCGCGGGTGGTCATTCCCGCGTGGTTCTCCGAATGGGCTCCTTGACGGGTCCGTTGGGTCGCTGGTGGCGCTCCCGTCGCTTGGCCAGTCATCGCAGCCGGTATAGCGATTCCGACTGGGCCGCCGCTTGTGACGCCCTGCCCACACTGGCAGGGCTCGACGACGAGCGCAGCGAACGGCTCCGGGACCTTGCCCTGGGTTTCCTGAAGGAAAAGCGTCTGGAGCCGGTCCAAGGCCTGGAGCTGACGGACTCCATGCGGCTTCGGGTGGCCCTCCAGGCCTGCCTCCCCATCCTGGAGCTGGGGCTGCACTGGTACCGGGGGTGGTACGCCCTGATCCTCTATCCCGCGGAGTTCCTGACCGAGCACCAGCATGCCGATGAGCACGGGTTGGTCTGGACCCAGGCGGAGATCCGCAGCGGTGAGTCCTGGGACCAGGGTCCGGTGATCCTCTCCTGGGCCGACGTGGAGTCCGCGCGAGAGCGCGATGGCTTCAACGTCGTGATCCACGAGCTTGCTCACAAGCTCGACCTGAGGGACGGGGCGGTCAACGGTCACCCACCCTTGCATGCCGGGATGTCCGGCGAGGTCTGGGCCCGGGTCTTCACGGCGGCCTACGAGGACCTGTGCCGGCGCGACGCGGCGGGGGAGGAGACGGCCATCGATCCCTATGCCTGCGAGTCTCCTGCGGAGTTCTTTGCGGTGGTGAGCGAGGCCTTTTTCGAGGTCCCGCGTCTGCTCCATAGTGAGTATCCGGATGTGTACCGGCAGCTCCAGGCCTTTTATCGCCAGGATCCACTCGCACGCCTTGGCTGAACGATTGATCCCAGACCCGGTCGGGTGGCGGCGTGCCCTGGCGTTATGCTTGCCCCATCGTCCAAGCCTCCGGAGAGGGCAGATCCATGTCCGTCAAAGATGAACGGCAGTCGCGCCGGGGTGGCGAGGGATTCACCCTGATCGAGCTCATGATCGTGGTGGCCATCGTCGGCATTCTGGCCGCTATCGCCTATCCGTCCTATCGGGACCAGATCGAGCGTACCCGTCGCGCCGATGCCCAGGCGGTCCTGATGCAGGCGGCGCAATACATGGAGCGCATCTACACCGAGGAGGGCTGCTATAACCCGGACGCCGGGTGCCTCGGGACCGATCCGGGCGCTGTCACGCTCCCGTACACCAAGTCTCCCGTCGACGGTACAGCGGCCTACTACCTCATCGGGGTACAGCTCCTGTCTGCGACCACCTTTACCCTCCGGGCCACGCCGCAGGGGTCCGAGGAGGGGGCGGGCATCCTTGAGATCACCGACACCGGCCGGCGGGGCTGGGACAGGAACGGAGATGACGACACCGGCGATCCTGGTGAGGACAGCTGGCAACGTTAGGGTGGCTCTGATCGATTGCGCTTCCCGTGCAGGCTAAGGTTGGCGCGTCTGAGACACACATCTTTGGAAAGGCGAGCAGGCCACACACCGGGAGGGCAGTCGACCGGGATCCCCGTAGGGAAGGGTCCCAAGGCCGGTCAGTCACGAGCAGTGGGCGCGTCCAGCTTCGGTTCGCCGAACAGGAATCCCTGGCCCCAGTCGACGCCGGTCTCCAGCAGCAGGTCCAGGGTCTCCCGGTCCTCTATCCCCTCGGCCACGGTGATGACGCCGAGATCCGTCGCAAGTGACTGGATTCCTTGCACCACATCGCGCACCCGGCGCTCGCCTTTCATGCGTTGGACCAGAGTGCCCTCGATCTTGAGGAACTCCACCGGCAGCTCTGCCAGATAGCTCAACGAAGAATGGCCGGCTCCGAAGTCGTCGATGGCCAGCCGCACACCGAGCTCGAGGAAGGGGGCCAGGACTTGCTTCGCCTCGGCCGTATCCTGCATGAACTGGCGCTCGGTGATCTCGACCACCAGGGGCTTTTCGTCGCCCAGATGCGGCGCGCACAGGGCGCACTGACGTTCCACGGTTTCGAGGATCTCGGCGACCAGCTCGGCATGGCGCAGGAAGTCCGCGGAAAAGTTGACGAACAGGGCCGAGTGCGTGTCGCCGCTCAGGGTGCGCGCGACGCAGTGCCGGATGGCGTGCTGGATGATCCGATGATCGACCAGGTGGACCAGATTGAGCTGCTCCGCGGCTGGGATGAAGGCCGCGGCGGCGAGCCATTGGCCATCGGGCCCTTTTATCCTGGCGAGGACCTCCTCTCCCCGGATCTCGCCCGTACCAAGGTCCAAGACGGGCTGGTAGGCGGGGCGTACCAGGTCCTTGGCCAGGGCACCCTCGATCAGGCTGGCCATGGTGAAGACGTTGCCGGGGGCGCCGCTGGGGCAGCGGACCCGGTTGCGGCCACTACGCTTGGCCTCGTAGAGGGCGGAGTCCGCCTTGGCCAAAAGGGTATCTCCATCGCTGCCGTCGTCCGGGAACGCGGCGACGCCAACGCTGACCGTGACCCGGATCAGGCGCGAGCCTTGCTCGACCGGCGCCCCCTCGATGCCCTTGCGGATCCGCTCGGCCACCTCCACCGCGGAGTTTTGGTCGACGTGGGGTAGTAGGCAGAGAAACTCCTCCCCACCCCAGCGTCCCAGCGTATCGCGGGAGCGCACCAGTGTCGTGAGACGCTGGCCGGTCTTGACCAGGACCTGGTCCCCGGCCGCATGTCCGAAGCGGTCGTTGATGGTCTTGAAATGATCCAGGTCCAGCAGCAGCAGACCGTAGGGGGCCCCGAGAACTTGGGCGCTGCGATGAAGGAGCGCGAGCCGCTCCTGCAGTGCCGCTCGGTTGGGCAGCCCTGTGAGCGCGTCATGGTTGGCGCGGTAGGCGAGGGCCTTGGGGTCGTCCCAGGGTGTCGTCTCCGGGAGCAGGATCAGGGCAATCAGTGTGTCGACCGCCAACGCCTGGCAGTGGAGCCGATACTCCGCCCCATCGGAGCGCGTCAATCGACAGCGCTCCCGCTGGGCGGGCAGCCCGGCCCCCTGGGCGAATCGACTCAGTCGTTCCCAGCAGAAGGGCTTCCCATCCTCGTGAATCAGTGCCACCACGGAGTCCAGCGGACGTCCGAGCACCAGGCAGCCGTCGAGCGCGAGCAAGTTTTCTGCGCGCTCGTTGAGGTACGCGATGGAGCCCCGGGAGTCGCAGACCAAGAAGGCGTCCCGACAGATGAGCGAGGCCATCGACTCCAGCAGGGGCGCGAGAGACGAGCTTGGTTCGCTTGGTGGATCATTCATGGACGCGTGGCTTGCTCCTGGTTGGTCTTCGAAGTGGGTCCTCGAAGGCACCTCCACGTTCGGCGGACGGCATTGGTCGGCTTAGGGGTCACCGGCCTTGGCGGAGTCGGACTCGCCTGGGGTGGGTGGTCGGTCGCCCTGCTCGATGGATGGGCTCGATGGATGGGTTACACTGGGTGACGCGGAGCCTGGCGCGATGGTCATCAGACAGGATTGAATCCAGCTCGATGGTGAAAAGTGTCACATTGCGCGATGCCTGGTCCGGCGAGGCCGACTGCCTCAACTGCTCGGTGCGTACCTCTGTCCTCTTTTCGGGGCTCACCGAGCAGGACTTCAGGCAGATTCACGATCCGATCGATCAGTTCCTCCTGAAGCCAGGGACCCCGCTTTATCGGGCGGGCGACCAGGGCGACTTCATGTTCACCGTGCGATCCGGGGCCCTGAAGCTGGTCCAGTATCTCCCGGACGGCAGCCAACGCATCGTGCGCATCGCCCGCGCGACAGACGTCCTGGGTCTAGAGGCGCTGGTCGACGCGGGTTATCAGCACGAGGCGATCGCCTTGCAGACGACCGAGGTTTGTCGATTTCCGACCCGGGTAGTTCGGGATCTCGGGAGGGACAACCCCGTCCTCCACCAGGAGTTGATGACACGCTGGCAGCGTGCCCTGAGCGAGGCCGATGCCTGGCTCACCGAGCTGTCCACCGGTTCTGCTCGCCAACGGGTGGCGCGGCTCCTATTGCGCCTGGTGCGCGACCGTGAGAGCTGCGAGTGTCAGCTATTCGGCCGCGAGGACATGGGCGCCATGCTGGGCATCACCACCGAAACCACCAGTCGGACCATCGCGGAGTTCAAGCGCCAGAGCCTCCTGGTGGAGACGACGCCGAACCTATTCCTGCTCGATATCCCGAACCTGCGGCGGATCGCGGAGGAGTGAGCCGTCGCCAGGAGCCGCGACCTCTCGGTTCGGCGCCCCTCTGCGGCCGACGCGCGGTCCCTGATCCCCATCTCGGCATCCACTGAATCGTTCGGGACGTCCTTACTTGGCAACCGTCCCGGGCATATCGGTGGCCGGTCATGACGGCCGCGAATCGATTGCGCTTTGTTAATGCAGCTCAGGCTCGCCCTGCCTAGCCTTTTCGTTACTCTTTACCTCTCGTTCATCGAGTCTCGCGGCCGAATCAGCTTATGGACGACACCAACATGACGGACACAAGTTTCCAATCGCGGCTGCAGTTCTTGCCGGTAACCTTCTTCGCTGTGGTGATGGGGCTTTCGGGTCTCGCGATCGCCTGGCACCGTGCGGAGGGTGTCTTTCACCTGGACGTTCGGATCTCTGAAGTCCCCTTATTTCTGGCGATTCTGGTCTTTCTCGCCCTGTTGGTCCTTTATGGGATGAAGGTGCTGCGTCTTACCGACGCCGTGCGGGCGGAGCTCCGGCACCCGGTGCAGCTCAACTTTTTCCCAGCCGTCTCCGTCAGCTTCATCCTGCTCGGGATCGCCATCCTGCCGAGGGAGCCCAGGGTGGCGGAGTTGCTCTGGGTCCTGGGCTCCAGTCTGCATCTGGTGCTTACGCTCTATGTGATGAGCGTGTGGATCTATCACCAGCATTTCGAGATCCAACACATCAATGCTGCTTGGTTCATCCCCGTGGTGGGCAACGTCCTGGTGCCCATCGCCGGTGTGCCCCTCGGGTTCACCGAGGTCTCCTGGTTCTTCTTCAGCGTGGGGATGGTGTTCTGGCTGCTCCTCTTCGCGATCATCCTGTACCGCGTGCTCTTTCATCAGCCGTTGCCGGAGCGGCTGATGCCGACCTTTTTTATCCTGATCGCCCCGCCTGCCGCGGGCTTCTTGGCCTATCTACAGCTCACGGGCGGACTCGATCCTTTCGCCAGGGTGCTCTACTACATCGGACTCTTCCTGACCCTCCTGCTCCTAACCCAGGCGAGCCGCTTCTTCGGTATCCGTTACTACCTGTCCTGGTGGGCCTATAGCTTCCCGTTAGCCGTCATCACCATCGCGACCCTGGTGATGCACGAGCAGACGGGCTTGCCGGCATTCGCGGTCATCGCCTGGGCCCTCCTGTCTCTGGTCTCCCTGGTGGTGGTCTATCTGCTCTATCGCACCGTCCAGGCCGTGCTCGTCGGATCGATCTGTGTTCCGAGCCCTTGACCAGACCCGCGGGGTCCAAGCTGCGCCCCTGGAGGCGGACCCGTGCTCGCAGCAGGGAGAGGTCCTGTGAAACAGTCGTTGCTGCTCGAGAAGTACCCGATCTTCAGTCTCCAGCTGGAGCGCGAGGAGACGAGCCTCCAGTCGGTCGATGCGATCTGCGCCTACTTTCGTCGCCGCATCGAGGACCATCGTTGCGCGGTCTTCATCGCCGAGTTCGACCATTACGCCCACACGCGCTCCTTGCCCGAGGGCCAGATTGGCGCTGGTATCCGCGCGGCGAAGAACCTCGTCTTCAGCTTTGGCATCACCCTGCCGGATCCCCAGGTCCTGGCCGTGCGCCCCAGCTCCATCGGGGTGGCCGAGACCGAAAGGGGATTCTTCGTGACCTTCATGGAGGCCCCCATGCCGATCGCGAACGCGGTCATCGAGGACTGGGCGAAGGGCCTGCGCGATCGCGAGCCTCAGGATCGGGTTTAGGGACAAGGGGGCCTCAACTGCGAGATCAAGCCATGCGAATTGCCGTCACCAGCCAGAACTTCAGGACCATCACGGGACATGCGGGCAAGACCCGCCGCTTCATCGTCTACGAAACAGACGGGGACTTGACGCCCAAGGAGGTCCAGCGCCTGGATCTACCGAGCGGAATGTCGCTGCACGATTATCATGGCGACGACCATCCCCTATATTTCCTTGGGTTGGATGCCCTCGTGACCCAGGGCGCCGGCGAGGGATTCCGTGCGCGCATGGCCCGCTACGGCATCGACGTGCATGCCACCAGCGAGCCGGACCCCTTGGTGGCGGTACGGGCCGTGGCAAGAGGTCAGCCATTGCCGCCCGCCGAGCCCCACCATCATTGACTTGGGTGGTCAGGCCCGTGGCGACTCGGGCCCCTGCCTTCCTGCTTCCGGGATAAGGCCTGACTCAGGGCGGTGGGGAGGGGTGGGTTCTGGCCCGGCCCCTTCAGCACATGAACGGTGCCGGCCCGGGCGAGCAGTAGTCCCTGGGAATCGAGGAAGCGGTAATCCAGGCTGAACGATCGGCGCCGGATGTCGGCGACGGTCACCTCCACCCGTATCCGGTCCCCCAGACGCATGGGCGCCTTGAAGTCCGCCTCGGCGTGGACGATGGGCAAGGCGATTCCGTTTCCGAGCAGGCTCTTAAGCGGAAATCCCGCGGCGCCCATCAGGGACTCATAGGCATCGTGGGCATGCCGCAAGAGATGGGCGAAGAACAGCACGCCGGCTGCATCGGTGTCGTGGAGCCGTACCTCAAACGCGTGCTCAAAGGGGCCCTCATTCATGCGCCTCCCCCCGCGTGGAAAGGCTCGAAGCCGGAGCCCGGTGCGTCCGGAAGCGCAAGACGGCCCAACTTCGGGATGGGTGGCGGCCCAAGGTCCCGGGCCAGCCAAGCCGAGGTGGCGAGCCCTTGGGGAATCGGGCTTTGAGCCGCCGCGGACACTTGAGCCGTGGCCCAAAGTCCGGCGGCGCTATCGATGATCCCCGTCAGCACCACCTCGATCCCCAGACGCCGCAGGCGCCCCGCCAACCCGAGCGTGGCGGCGACCCCTCCCATCACCGCGGGCTTGATAACGGCTCGACGAACCGGAAAGGGTCCCGAATCGTCCCGCTCGGCCCAGCGGACCAGAGACTCGTCCAGGGCCAGGGGGAAGGGCGTGGAGTCCTGGAGTCGGGCGAGCCCCGCCGAATCCGGTCGATCCAGGGGCTCCTCGAGCGATTCGATGGGGAGGCCAGACAGGGCGGCGATGACGCGCCCGGCCGTGTCCAGGTCCCAGCCCCCGTTGGCGTCGAGCCGCAACCTTGCGTCCGTTGGCAGGGCTCGGGACAGCCTGGCCAGGTGCTCGATCTCGGTGTCGGGATCCGCGCAGGCGACCTTGACCTTCAAGACCCGATAACCCGATTCGACGGCAAGGGCGATGCCCTCCTCTGTAATCCGGATGGCTGGGCCGAGCACCGCGTTCAACTCGATCCAGTCGCTCACCGCCTCGGCATGGCTCCCGAGGAGCCAGCGGCGCAGGGGCACGCCGGCCAGGCGGCTCTGCAGGTCCAACAGGGCGCATTCCACCGCATAGCTGGCCCCGGGCGTCGTCGAGCCACCAAGCGCCACGCGACACAGGGCAGCGTCGATGGGGAGCCCTGGGAGCTGTCCACGCAACTGACGGAGGGCCCGGCCCGCGGTGGTCACGGACTCGGTTCCCGCCTCAGCGAGGGGGGCGCAATCCCCGTACCCGCAGACGCCGTCCGACTCGGCCCGGACCAGCCAACCCCGGCGCTCGTGCAGGAGACCTCGGGCGCTGTGCCACGGGTGTCGCAGTGGGAGGCGATAGGGTCGGACGTCTAAGGCGTCCAGCCTGATACCCGTCCGGGATGGGCCAGGGGTTGGTAGTCCTGGCGTCATTGCCCCTGCGCGACGGCGAAGGCGCTCAACAGCAGTCCCGTGACCAATGCCTGATAGAGGGCGGTACGGCCGAGGAGCCGGTTGAGATCAGGTCCTGTGGCGTCCCCGAAGAGCCGAACGATGAGCTTCAGGGCCAGGGGGAGGGCGGCGAGGCTCAGCCAGATGGGACCCGGGAGGCCGGCCCCCAGGATCAGAGGCAGCGGTGCTATCAGGAGGGCGCCGTAGAGGACCCGGGCCTTGGGGCGCCCCAGATAGTGGCAGAGGGTGCGGCGCCCCGCGGCCCGGTCCGTCTCCAGGTCCCGATAATTGTTCAGCAGCAGCACCGCCGCGGCCGGCAGACCCAGAGCGATGCCCAAGAGGAGCGCGGATCGGTCCAGGCTCAGGGCCTGGAGGTAGTGGCTGCCCACCACCGAGGCGATGCCAAAGAAGGCGAGCACGTACAGCTCGCCGTAAGGGCCATAGGCGATCGGGCGGGGGCCGCTCGTGTAGGCGTAGCCGCAGGCGATGGACGCGGCCCCGATTGCCAGGATCGGCCAGCCCCCACGCATAACCAGAAGCATCCCCAGCAAGAAGGCGAGGCCAAAGGCCAAATGGGCGGCGCGGCGCACCTCGCCGGGGCTGAACCACCCCTGGGCGGTGGCGCGGGGGGGGCCCACCCGGTCGCGGGTGTCCGCCCCGCGCTCGAAGTCTGCCGCGTCGTTGTGCAGGTTGGTTCCTACCTGGATGGAGAGGGCCGCCACCAGCGTGGCCATGGCGATCGCTAGGGCAAGTCCCTGGGTCTGGGCGACCGCCAGCCCGATCCCGGCTGCAACTGGCGCAATCGACAAGAGCAGGGTCTTGGGGCGCGCGGCCGAGACCCAAAGGGCCAGACGCGAAGGGCCGAGGGTCGAGGGTCCGTTCCTTACCACCCGTGGCTCCACTTGGGACTCGGCCATTGGCCCCTGGGCCTCCACGCAGACCTCCTCCTTCACGGCCGTCGCGGGAACTTGCCGAAATCGGGGGGGCGCCGCTCCAGGAAGGCGTTCCGACCCTCTTGGGCCTCGGCAGTGGTGTAGAAGAGGGCGGTGGCGTTTCCCGCCAGCTCCTGGACGCCGGCGAGGCCGTCGGTGTCCGCGTTGAATGCGGCCTTGAGCACGCGCAGCGCCGTGGGGGACAGCTCCAGCATCCGGCGGCACCAAGCGATGGTGACAGACTCCAGCTCCGCCAACGGCACTACCGCATTCACCAGGCCCATCGCCAGGGCCTCCTGGGCGTCGTATTGGCGGCACAGGAACCAGATCTCTTTGGCCTTCTTGAGCCCCACGGTGCGGGCCATGAGCCCCGCCCCGAAGCCCCCGTCAAAGCTCCCCACTCGGGGACCGGTCTGTCCGAAACGTGCATTGTCCGCGGCCAGGGTCAGGTCGCAGACGAGGTGCAGCACATGGCCGCCCCCGATCGCATAGCCTGCCACCATGGCGACCACGGGCTTGGGCAGGGTGCGGATCTGGCGCTGCAGCTCAAGCACGTTGAGGTGCTCCACCCCGGAGCCGTCCCGGTAGCCTTCGTCGCCGCGTACCCGCTGGTCGCCCCCGGAGCAGAAGGCCAGGTCTCCGGCCCCGGTGAGCACGACGACCCCCACGGAGGGGTCCATGTGGGCGCGGTGGAATGCGTCGATGAGCTCGCGCACCGTCTCCGGCCTGAAGGCATTACGCACCTCCGGGCGGTTGATGGTGATCTTGACGATGCCGCGGTCGTCCCGCTGGCCCTGCTCATAGAGGATATCCCTGTAGCCGATTCCGGGTGGCGTCTCCCATCGAACGGCCGGGTCGCCCGCCGACTCTTGCATGGCACTTGACTCCAGAGACCGGTCGCTAGCCGATCAGATGTTGATTCGCCAACCAACGGCGGAAGTCCAGATGGACCTCCTGGCTTCGGGGTGCGTCCACCACGACTTCGATCAGGCCGCCGGGCTCTCCCGCGACGCAGCGGCCCAGCTCATCCCCCAGGACCTTCCTCCAGGACGCGTCGTCGTGGACGCGCCGATGGCGGAGCCCAAATGGCACGGCCAGGGCCCGGAGGTCCACTGCTCGGGGAGTGCGCCACAGCCGCTCGAAGTCGGGCAAGCCCGACTGGGGTAGATAGTCGAAGATCCGCCCCCCGCCATTATTCAGGACGATGCAGGGTCGGTCGAGCCGCCCGGCAAGCAGCAGGCCCGAGAGGTCGTGGAGGAATGACAGGTCCCCCAGCAGCCCCGTGGTGGGGATGCCCGCCGCGTTGAGGCCGGCGAGGGTCGATAGCTGCCCGTCGATTCCGCTCACCCCCCGATTGCCGAAGAGCCTCAGGGGTGCGTCGCGGGTGCCGGACCAGGTCTCGAGCTGCCGGATCGGCAGGGAGTTGGCGCAGAGGAGTCCGTCTCCCGGCGGCAGGCTCGCCACCAGATCCCGGATCACCTGGGCCTCGCACCAGGGGGCCTCGGCGAGATAGCCCTGGGTCAGGTCGGTGACCCGTTCCTCGGCGCGTCGCCATAGGCCGAGCCAGTCGGTGTCCGCAAGGGCCGGCGGGTCGGCGGCCAGGGCCTCGCATAGGGTCCTGGGCTCTGCGGCCAGGTGCAGGGAACGTGACTGGGCCAGCTCGTGCGTGGGGTCGCCCCAGCGCTCGCTAGGATCCACGAGGAGGGTGGGGGCCCCCTCGAGCCACTCGAGCACGGTCTTCGAGATGGGGGGGCGGCCGAAGCGCAGCACCCAGTCGGGTCTCAATGCATTGGCTGCTGCGGGATTTCTGGCGATGCACTTGTAGCGGGTGATCCGCGGCGGCGGGTCTCCGGGCGCCGCGGTCTGTCCGAAGCGCACCTCGGACAAGGGGTCGGCAAGCACCGGGACACCCAGGGCGGCGGCGCAGCGCCACAAGGCATCGGGAAACCCGGACCTCGAGGCGTCCGGCCCACAGTAGATGAGTCCTCGGCCCTGTAACCGCCCCCTGAGGGTCTCTGGAAGGGCCATGGGTGGGCCCATCCGGATCGGCGGGCCCCCCTGCCGGACCACCGCCTCCGGGGTGGCATCCTGGCGCGAGCTCCCCGGGTCGGCGCCCCCTCCCGGGGCATCGACCGGGACCAACGGTTCCCGCAGGGGCAGGTTGATGTGAACGGGTCCCGGGTCGGCACCCCGGCTGACGGCCGCTGCGCGTAGCCCCAGGGCGGTGAGTGACCTGAGCACGGAGGGGGATTCGAGCGGGACCCCTGGGTCGTGGAAGGCACGCACATGGCGGCCGAAGAGTCGGGTCTGGTCGATGGTCTGGTTGGACCCCCAGTCGCGGAGCTCCGGCGGACGATCTGCCGAGAGCAGGATCAGGGGGACGCCGGACTCGCTCGACTCGATCACCGCCGGGTACCAATGGGCGGGGGCGCTGCCTGAGGTGGCGAGCAGGCCCACCGGGGTCCCTGAGGCCCGTGCAAGGCCCAACGCATAGAAGGCGGCGCTGCGCTCGTCGAGGATCGGGGTGAGCTGGAGCGCGGGGCGACGCTGGGCCGCCAGCACCACGGGGGTCGAGCGTGAGCCCGGGGATAGCACCAGCTGGCGCAGTCCCCCTGCCAGGAGCCCGTCCAACAGGGCCAGGCACCAGCGAACGCCCAGCTCGGCGGGGTCCTGGCTCGGCCTTTGCTCTGGATCTCGGGTCAAGGTCGGACGGGCACAGTCGTGGATAGAGACGGCGGGGAGTCGACGGTCGAGCTATTGCGCGCGAACCGGCTGTTGGAAAATGGGGCCGGAATAAACCTTGCGGAGCCGGCGAAAGTTGAATGGTAGGTGATTCCATCCTGTGGGGTCGACGGGCGAGCGGCGTGGGCAGTGGTGCGGGTCCTGTCGATGGCGTCTGGGACCCACGCGACCTTCTCGCTCTGGCCCGGCAGCGCGCGGTGACCCTGCGGGCACAAGGTCTGATGGCCGGCCGGCTCGTCGCGGTGCCGGAGCGGCCCGCTGCGGAATTGATCCTGATGCAGCGGGCCTTGCTCCTCTGCCGGGCGGCGCTGCTCCCGATCAGGGAAGGCATCGGAGCGGAGGACCTGTCGTGGTTGCTCGCGGTCACCGGGGCCGAGTGGCTCTGGCGGACGGGAGGATCGGACGGCGGGCATCTGATGGCCACCGGCCACGACGCAGCCCGCCCCAGCCTCGGCGTGGCCTGGCCCTCGCCCCTGGCCTTGGTCGTCGAGACCAGCGGCAGCAGCGGGACGCCACGTGCGGTAATGCTCGCCGCCAGGAACCTCCTAGATTCCGCCGACCTAGTGAACCGGCGGCTCGGACTCGTCCCGGGAGACGTCTGGCTGTGCTGCCTGCCGCTGCGGCATATCGGCGGCCTCGCCATCCCTTACCGATGCGGTTTGGCGGGTGCGACCCTGGTGGTCCACGAGGCATTTCAAGCCGATCGGGTGGCGGAGGATCTGGCTCGCCGTCGCGTGAGCCACCTGTCCCTGGTCCCTCCCATGCTGGCGAAGCTTCTGGACCTGGATCGTGCGCCGCCGCCTAGCCTTCGGGTGGTGCTGGTCGGTGGGCAGTCGCTAAGCGCACCTCTGGCGCGGCGAGGCCTGGAGCGGGGCTGGCCCCTCTATCTGAGCTACGGCATGACAGAGACCGCCTCTCAAGTCGCCTGCTCCGACCGCCTGGCGGCTCCGATCCAACCCGGTGCGGTGGGAAAGCCGTTGTCCGGGCTACAGATCGATTGTCCGAGGTGTCCCGAGCAACCCCAGGTGCTCAGGGTCCGAGGTCCCCAGGTCATGGCCGGCTATGCCAACCCGCACCGCATCCCCGGCGATGGGCTGGAGGACGGCTGGCTTCGGACCTCGGACCTGGCCTGTCTGGACCCGGATGGGCAACTCCGAGTCCTGGGTCGGGCGGACGAGGTCCTGGTGGCGGGTGGGGTCAAGGTGCATCCGGCCCGGGTGGAGTCCGTCCTGGCCTCGGCACCGAGGGTTGGCGAGGTCGCGGTCCTGGGGGTGCCGGACTCGATCTGGGGTCAGAGGTTGGTCGCTGCCTATACGGGGGACTCCGAGGCCCGGGAGCTCGACGCCTGGTGCAGGGCACACTTGGCCGGAGCGGAGCGTCCGAGGGCCTTCATCCGGTTGCCTGAGCTGCCAACCCTGGGGTCCGGCAAGCGTGACCGAGGCCGGCTCCGGGAGCTGGGGGCTGCCTTCGGGGAGGGAATGATTGGTCCGCGAATGAACGCGAATGAACGCAAATAGGGAAAGGGGGCTCTGGCCTTGGCGGAACGGGCTCGCTTGCGCTCCGGTGGGGATGGGCGTAGGGCGTTTGGCTGCCGGGATCTGCCCGGGGCTCGCCGATAGGTTGATCGGGCTGCCCTCCCACGCCGCCATCTGATCGGCATGGACTTCTTTTCCCCTGCGACGCGTCGCTGGTTCGACCAGAACTTCCCGGGGCCGACTGCCCCCCAGTCCCAGGGGTGGCCGGTGATCGCGGCGGGTCTGCATTGCCTCATCACCGCGCCCACGGGCAGTGGCAAGACCCTGGCGGCCTTCCTCTGGGCGATCGACTGGTTGATGCGCACATCGTCTGAAGCTGGCCCGCCGGGTGTACGGGTGCTTTACGTCTCGCCGCTGAAGGCGCTGGTGTACGACATCGAGCGGAACCTCAGGGCCCCACTCGCGGGAGTGGCGCGGGCGGCGGAGGCCCTGGGCGAGTCGGTGCGAATCCCTCGGGTGGCCATGCGGACCGGGGATACCCCCCAGGAGGAGCGCCGGCGCCAGCTCAAGGAGCCCGCCGAGATCCTGGTGACCACCCCGGAGTCGCTGTATTTGCTGCTGGGCTCCCGCTTCGCCGAGCATCTGAAACGGGTACACACGGCCATCGTGGACGAGGTCCATGCCCTGGCACCTACCAAGCGGGGCGCACACCTGTCCCTGTCCATGGAACGGCTGACCGCCCTGTGCGAGGAGGACCCGCAGCGCATCGGTCTCTCGGCCACCGTCAACCCCCTCGCCGAGGCAGCCCTGTTCCTCGGCGGCGATCGCCCCGTGGAGATCGTGGACGCGTCGGCCCCGCCCCATCTCGACCTCCAGGTGCGCGTCCCGGTGCCGGACATGGAGCGCCCGCCGGAGCCGGGCCCAGAGGTTGCCGATCGGGGTCTCGAGGGGGGCTCCATCCTCGGTGCCCTCTATGCCCAGCGGATGTCCCGGCCTCCGGCGGAGAAGGGGATCTGGCCCGCGATCTACCCGGCCCTGCTGGATGCGATCCGCTCCCACAGATCCACCATCTGCTTCGTCAACAGTCGGGGGCTCTGCGAGCGCCTGAGCCAGCGGCTGAACGAGCTGGCCAGGGCCGATGTGGACCAAGATGGGTCCGAGGGCGAGCAGGTCCCCGACCTGGTTCGGGCCCACCATGGCAGCGTGAGCCACGAGCAGCGGGCCGAGATCGAGGAGTCCCTGAAGCGGGGGACCCTCAAGGGCATCGTCGCCACAAGCTCCCTGGAGCTGGGGGTGGACATGGGGGCGGTGGACCAGGTGCTCCTGGTGGAGTCACCTGGCTCCGTGGCCCGGGGGCTGCAGCGCGTCGGCCGGGCGGGTCACGGGGTGGGGGAGGTGAGCCGGGGGCTCATCTTTCCCAAGTTTCGGGGGGACCTCCTGGAGTGCGCGGTGATCTCCCGGCGCATGCTGGCCGGGGAGCTGGAGTCCCTGCGCATGCCCCGCAACGCCCTGGATGTTCTGGCCCAGCAGCTTGCCGCCCACTGTGTCTCCGGGGAGCGGCGGGTCGATGATCTCCATGCCCTGATGACCCGGGCCGGTCCCTACCGGGGCCTGACGCGCACCGCCCTGGAGTCAGTGCTCGACATGCTCTCCGGCCGCTACCCGTCGAGCGACTTCGCCGAGCTTCGGCCCCTGCTTGCCTGGGACCGATCGACCGAC
>Ga0316578_10000138_pt1:0-15000 | contig 18681 bp, 17 predicted proteins | sample J0NA_2_FD_203076 | JGI IMG/M metagenome (GOLD analysis project Ga0316578, IMG submission 203076) | Rhizosphere microbial communities from salt marsh grasses in Alabama, United States - J0-2_160517rDrC | ecosystem: Host-associated > Plants > Roots > Rhizosphere | place: USA: Alabama... | reverse complement strand
TCCGCCTGCAGGGCCACCGAGTCGTAACCCTGGATGAGCGGGTAGAGGAACTCGTGGATGGCGATGGGCTGGCCGGACTTGTAGCGCTTGGAAAAATCGTCCCGCTCCAGCATCCGCGCCACCGTGTGCTGGGCGGCGAGCTGCACCAGGCCGGCCGCACCCAGGCCGTCCATCCACTCGGAGTTGAAGACGACCCGGGTCTTGCCGGGATCCAGGATGCGAAATACCTGCTCCCGGTAGGTCCCGGCGTTCGCCTCGATATCCTCCCGAGACAGCGGCTTGCGCGTAGCGCTCTTCCCCGTGGGGTCGCCGATCATCCCCGTGAAATCGCCGATGAGGAACAGGATCTCGTGGCCCAGCTCCTGAAACTGGCGAAGCTTGTTGATGAGGACGGTGTGCCCGAGGTGCAGGTCGGGGGCGGTCGGGTCGAAGCCGGCCTTCACCCGGAGGCGCCGGCCGGTCTCGAGCTTCTTCCGCAGGGAGTCTTCGAGGAGGATCTCCTCGGTACCGCGCCGAATGAGCGCGAGTGCGGTCTCTGTGTCTGCCATCTGCCAAGGCCCCGGGACTTCTGGTGAAAGGCCCCGGAGCGTACGACGGGCACCGACGCCGACTCAAGGGCCGACACCGACCGATCCCCTCAGACGGAGAACGAAGACCCGCAGCCGCAGGTGGTGCTCGCGTTGGGGTTGCGAATCACGAACTGGGCCCCCTGCAAACCCTCCGTGTAATCGATCTCGGCCCCCATGAGGTACTGCATGCTCATGGGATCGACCAGGAGCTTCACGCCATCGGTAACCACCTCGGTGTCGCCGTCCTGCACGGACTCGTCGAAGGTGAACCCGTACTGGAAGCCCGAGCATCCGCCGCCCTGGATGTAGACCCGCAACATGAGGCCCGGGTTGCCCTCCTCGGCAATCAGCTGGGCGACCTTGCCCGCCGCCGCACCGGTGAAGACCAGCGGCGCGTCTGTCGTGACCTGTTCGTTCATGATTCAACCATCTCTATCGATACCACCTGATGAGGGTGACGTGCGTCCCGGCGCTCGAGAGTTCAAGACGTGCCCTGGCTCCTTCAGGGGCCTTCCAGCACCCACGGAAAGCTCTCCGACGCGCCAGTCAGCCGCTCGCCCTCCGGGTCGACCGTGACGGTGAGCAATCGGGGCTCGAAACCTTCTGGCAGCGTCAGCTGCCCCTGGAAGCTCTGCAATTGGTCGAAATGCATGGGAAGCTCCGTGGGCTCCGCCTGGGGGAGCTGCTTCAGGCCGAGCCGCTTCTCCTTTCCTTCCTGGAGACCGAGGATCTGCAGGGACACCTGGCCCGTGGTCGCGCCGAAGTCCGGGATCAGCTGCGTCACCACGAAGCTGTAGCGAACGGATCGCGGATCGTCCTGGGGAGACAATACCAGATCGTGTACGCTGACGGCACCCTGACCACCCTCGCGTACAAGCCGCTTCAGGTAGGTGCCCTCCTTGATCAGGGCCAACCGTTCGTCCTGGGCGTCCTTGAGCTGGGCCTGGAGAGCCTTGTTGGTCTCACGCTCGATCTGTCGGGATCGCTCCATTACCGAGGCCTCGTGCCGCAGCTTGGACACCTCCCCATGCAGTGCGGCGAGCTCGGCGAGCACGGATTGACGCTCCTCGAGCAAGGTGGCGATCTCCGGCTGGGCAAGCGCATTGCCCCGCTTCAGACCGAGCTCCAGGCCGATGGCAAAGGCGACCGCGGCCAGCACGGCTCCCACGGCAAGCCCCAGCAGCCACCACCAGAGCCGGGTCAGATGCAGGGACATGAGGGGACGCGGGCGCCTGGGGCGATGGGACAGAGCAGCGACCGGGGCGCCTCGCGCCAGCTGAAGCCGACTCGCCGCACCCGCGACGCCCGAGGCCTGGGACCGGCGCCCTCAGGGCAGGAGAGCGAGCGCATCGAGCCCACGAGCCTCATCGAGGCCGAACATCAAGTTCATGTTCTGGACGGCCTGGCCGGCGGCGCCCTTCACCAGGTTGTCGATCACCGATTGGACCACCACCACGTTGGAGTGGCCCTGACGGGTCACGGCGATCCGACAGACATTGGCCCCCCGCACCGACCGGGTATCGGGATGGCACCCAGCCGGCAGGACGTCCACGTAGGTCTCGCCCGCGTAGAAGTCCCGGTAGAGCTGTTCGAGGTCACCGCCGGAAGGACCGGAGGGATCCCGCAGACGGGCATAGAGCGTCGCCTCGATCCCGCGGATCATGGGCACCAGATGGGGGACGAAGGTCAGGCCCGGCCGAACCCCGGAGAACAGACGGAGGTTCTGGGCGATCTCCGGGGCGTGGCGGTGCCCGCCCACGGAATAGGCCTTGAAGCTCTCCCCCACCTCCGCCATCAGCATGGGCGTCACCGCCTTGCGTCCGGCGCCGCTGGTCCCCGACTTCGCGTCCGCGATGAGCCACTCGGGGTCAACGACGCCTCGCGCCAGCAAGGGCATGAAGCCCAGGGTCACGGCGGTGGGGTAGCACCCCGGATTGGCGATCAGGCGCGCCTGGCGGATGGCGTCCCGGTTGAGCTCCGGCAGCCCGTAGACGGCCTCATCGAGCAGGGCGGGGCAGGCGTGAGCCATCCCATACCAGGACTCCCACTCCGCCGGGTCCCGCAGGCGGAAATCCGCCGCCAGGTCGATGATTCGTGCCCCCCGCTCCAGCAACTCGGGCGCCATGCGCATGGCCGTCCCGTTCGGGGTGGCGAAGAACACGAGGTCGCAGCCCCCGAGTCGCTCCGGATCCGGCTCGCTGAAACACAGGTCCACATGCCCGCGCAGATGGGGAAACAGATCCGCGACCGCCGTCCCGGCCTCCCCGCGGGAGGTGATCGCGGCAACGTCCACGTCCGGGTGCCGCGCCAGGATCCGCAGCAGCTCCGCGCCCGTGTAGCCCGTTCCGCCGACGATACCAACCTTGAGCATACTACCGACTCCCGTCATTGCCCCTGGACAGCACCATTATTCCAAAATCGGCCGGGGGTGCGGCCACCCGTAGGCGCGCCCAAAGAAAAAAGCGGCCATGGCCGCTTTCGCGCTGTCAGCTGGGTCATTGGTTCCGGTCGGGGGCGCCAACTCGGCACGGGGCCCATGAAGACCCCATGCACCTCGTGTGCGCCAATCAGCCGCAACCGCCGCCGGAGGACCCGCAGGTGCCGCACCCCCCCCCGACCTGGGGCAGGTTATTGAACACGAAGGTGGCGTTGCCGTTGCCGTCGTCGACAAAATCGATCTCGACCCCGCGCAGGTAGCCGAGGGTCCCGTCGTCCACCACGACCTTGAATCCGTCGCAATCCAGGACCCCGTCATCCTCGTTGATCGCGTCGGTGAAGGTCATGCCGAAGCTGATGCCGCTGCAGCCGCCGGCGGTCGCGAAGACGCGCACGCCCTGGATACTGTCATCCACTTGACGGAACAGCTCGCTCATCTTGGACTGGGCCGGCGAGGTAAGCGTGAGCTCGGTTTGGGTCAGGGCTGCGGACATGTTGACAACCTCTGGAGTCTGAACTACGAAGTCCGCGAATTATACCAGAAAAAGACTCGGATATTCCAGCGCAAAATCCACCCAATCAGCATGTTAAGGCTCGCGCCGAAACATCTCAGCCCAGACGATCCGCGGCCGCCAGGGTAGCCAGGTGACGCTGGGCATCGATCAGGTGCTGCCCCCAGTGACAGTCGTAGCCCAGAAACCAGGTCTCCAAGGTCCGCGCCGGCTTGGCCCGAAAGGCGCGCAGTCCGTGCTTGAGCTCGCAGTAGATGTCGGTGAGATCGTCCGCCAGGCTGCCGGTCATGGCATCGGCGCCGTCCTGGGCGGAATCGAACTCCAGGCAGTACGCATCCCGCTCCCCGAGAAGCGTGCGCAAATGAGAGTAGAGCTCGAAGCGGACGTCCAGGTCGACCGGGTGGTCGTGCTCGGCGTGGGGCGCGGCGTAGTGCAGCGAGGTCATCGCCGCGTGGAGCCGGGGCAGGATCTCGGCAACCTCTCGCAGCCATTGGGGCCGGCCGCCGCCCGAGGTGTCGATGAGCTCACAGTAGCGCCGGGCGGTGTCCAAGAGCTCCGCGATGCGGCGGTCTTTGAGTCTAGGGGGTGTGAACAGTGCGTCCATGGAATCCAGTGTAGACGACGCCGAGGCAACTGCCCTGATTCCGAAAAAAAACCTACTCGGTCAGATTTCCACCATCTCGAAATCTTCCTTTCCAGCCCCGCATTCGGGACACTTCCAGGTCAGCGGAACATCGTCCCAGCGGGTGCCCGGGGCGATCCCGTCCTCCGGCCAACCCTTCTCCTCGTCGTAGATAAAGCCACAGATCACGCACATATACGTCTTCATACTCCGCTCCGTTCTCGCGCCCCATCGACGCGCGGTCGTGGGCTAAAAAAAAATCCGCCAACCTTTAAGGGGAAGCTGAGCCAAGGCCATCCGGGGATCGGATCAGCGCCCATCCCGAGACGCGCGAGTCTCGGCACACCCGGATTTCAAGGGCCTTGGGCCCTCGCGACCGGCGGGCAATCCTGGGCTCTCGGGGGAAGCGCAAGCCATCGGCGTTTCCCATAGGCGAGGCTACAATTGAAGCCCCGAAACTGGGGTATTTTCCAAGGATCTCAACGAGGAACCCTGAGGAGACCACATGACCCAGCCCTACTCCCCGCCAACCGTACTCTGCATCGGCGGCCATGACCCCAGCGGAGGGGCCGGGATCCTGGCGGACGCGGAAGCGGTGCGCGCCGCGGGGGCCTGCGCGGTCACCGTTGTCACCGCCCTCACCGACCAGGACTCCAGCGGTCTGCGCGCCATCTACCCCCAGCCACCGGAGCAGGTCGAGTCCCAGTGCCGCGCCACCATAGAGGACAGCCGGCCCCAGGCGATCAAGATCGGCCTGGTTGGCAGCTCCCGCATCGTCCGGGTCCTCGGGGCGTTGATCGACGCCCAGCGGGACTTGCCCCTCGTGCTGGACCCGGTCCTCGCCTCCAACACGGGACAGGAGATGGTCGACGCCGCCCTGCTCAACCAGTTGCGTAACCACCTGGTGCGCCGCGCGACCCTGGTCACTCCGAATCTTCCGGAGGCATGCACCCTGGGGGACGCCCAGGACCCGGCACGCTGCGCCCGCCGTCTGCTCGAGATCGGGGCGCGCTGGGTCCTGGTCACCGGCACCCACGATTCCACCCCCCAGGTCGTCAACCGGCTCTATTCCGCGGACGGGGCCGAGCGGTCCTGGACCTGGCCCCGGCTGCCGGGGGAATACCACGGCTCCGGCTGCACCCTGGCGAGTGCGATCGCCGCGCGCCTGGCCCTCGGCCGCTCCATGATGGAGGCCGTCTCCACCGCTCAGGAATATACCTGGGCGAGCCTCGATCGGGCGTTCCGAACCGGTAGAGGTCAGCTGACACCGAATCGGCTCTTCCAGCTCCCGGAGCCCCAGACTCCCGCATGATCCGGCCGCTCAGGGGGCTCTACGTCATCACCCCGGACCGTGCGGCCAATGGCTCCGCCGACCCCGGCCCCCCGCTGGTGGATCTCGTCGCGAGCGCCATCCAAGGGGGGGCACGCGTGGTCCAATACCGGGACAAGGGGCCCGGATGGTCCCGCCGACAGGCCGCGGCCCTGCTCACCCTCTGCCGCGCGGCCGGGATCCCGCTCATCGTCAACGACGACATCGAGCTGGCCGCCGCGGTGGGCGCGGATGGCGTCCATCTGGGCCGGGACGATGCCGACCCTCGCCGCGCGCGGGAGGTCCTGGGCCCCGAGGCCCTCATCGGCGTCTCGTGCTACGACCGCCTGGATCTCGCCCTGGCGGCCGAGCGGGCCGGCGCGGGCTACGTCGCCTTCGGGAGCTTCTTCCCCTCTCCGACCAAGCCCCATGCCGTCCGGCCAGGGCCGGACCTGCTCACCGAGGCCAGGCGCGCGCTCGGGGTGCCGCTGGTTGCGATCGGCGGCATCACCCCACAGAATGCCGGGGCCCTGATCACAGCGGGGGCGGACATGGTCGCCCTCATCAGCGGCATCTTCTCCGCCCCGGACGTCACCGCCGCTGCCCAGGCGTACAGTCGCTTGTTCCCAGCCCCCGAGCACCCGACAGAGGACCCCCAATGACCCGATCCCACGAGCTCTTCGCCGCAGCCCAGCGCCACATCCCAGGCGGGGTCAACTCGCCGGTGCGTGCATTCCGCGGGGTCGGCGGCGACCCGGTCTTCTTCGAGCGGGCGGCGGGGCCCTACGTCTACGACGCCGACGGCAAGCGCTACGTGGACTACGTCGGCTCCTGGGGTCCCATGATCCTCGGCCACGCCCACCCGGAGGTCATCGCGGCGGTCCAGGAGCGGCTCCATCAGGGGCTCTCCTTCGGGGCGCCCACGGAGCTGGAGACCCGGATGGCGGATCGGGTGTGCGAGCTGGTCCCGAGCATGGACCTAGTGCGGATGGTGAGCTCCGGCACCGAGGCCACCATGAGCGCCCTGCGCCTGGCCCGGGGCTTCACGGGCCGCGACCGGATCGTCAAGTTCGAGGGCTGCTATCACGGCCACGCGGACTCCCTCCTGGTCAAGGCCGGCTCCGGGGCCCTGACCCTGGGCGAGCCGAGCTCCCCGGGCGTGCCCGCGGCCCTCGCCGAGCTGACGCTGACCCTGCGCTACAACGACCTGGACCAGGTGCGGGACACCTTCGAGCGCATCGGCGATCAGATCGCCTGCATCATCGTGGAGCCGGTGGCCGGCAACATGAACTGCATCCCGCCGCTCCCGGGATTCCTGGAGGGGCTGCGCGAGGTCTGTGACCAGCACGGGGCCCTCCTGATCTTCGACGAGGTGATGACAGGCTTCCGCGTCGCATTGGGGGGCGCCCAGGGTCTCTACGGCATCCGCCCGGACCTCACGGCGCTGGGCAAGATCATCGGCGGCGGGATGCCGGTGGGCGCCTTCGGCGGGCGACGCGAGGTGATGGAGCGCATCTCGCCCCTGGGCCCCGTGTACCAGGCAGGCACCCTGTCCGGCAATCCCATCGCGATGGCCGCCGGCCTCAAGACCCTGGAGCTGATCGCGGCCCCCGGGTTCCACGAGCGCATCGGCGCGCGGACGGCCCAGCTGGTGGATGGCCTGATCGAGCGGGCCAGGGGCGCCGGGGTGCCGCTCGCGGCCAATCGGGTCGGAGGGATGTTCGGTATCTTCTTCACCGACGCCCCCCAGGTGACCGACTACGCCCAAGCCACCGCCTGCGACCAGGACCGGTTCCGTGCCTTCTTCCACGCCATGCTGGAACTCGGGGTGTATCTCGCCCCGTCCGCCTACGAGGCCGGCTTCGTCTCCATTACGCACGAGGAGCCCCAGATCGAGACGACCCTGGCGGCAGCGGAGGAGGCCTTCGCCAAGATCGCCGTCTGACCATCCCCGCATCGGGCCGCACCAGTCGGGGCCGAGGCGCGAACGCCCCTCATGGAAGCGCTGTTCGGCCACATCTTCGACTGGGTCTCGGCGCACCCGGGCTGGGCCTATGCCACGGTCTTCGCGATCGCCATGGGGGAGTCCCTGGCGGTTGTCGGGATGGTCATCCCGGGGGTGATCTCACTGATGGGGGCGGGAGCCCTCATCGCCGCCGGCGCCATCGCCTTCTGGCCAGCCTTCCTCGCGGCAACCGCCGGGGCCATCGTCGGCGACGGGCTGAGCTACTCGCTGGGACGCCACTTCGACCAGCACATCCGGGAGCTCTGGCCCTTCTCCCGCTACCCCGGCCCCCTCGAGCGGGGGGTGAGGTTCTTCGATCGCCATGGCGGCTGGAGTGTCGCCATGGGACGCTTCGTCGGCCCCGGCCGCGCCATCATCCCCCTGGTGGCCGGGATGCTGCGCATGCCCCCGCGCCGCTTCTATGTTGCCAACATCACCTCGGCGATCGCCCAGACCCTTGCCTTCTTCATCCCGGGGATGGTCTTCGGGGCATCCATGAAGCTCGCGGCAGAGGCCGGCCTGCGCCTGGTCGTCCTCGGCGTCGCACTGGTGGCCGGGTTGTGGCTCGCCGCCTGGCTCGCGCATCGCCTCTATCGGCTGCTTGCCCCCCACGCCAGCACGCTGCTCCAGGGGATGCTGCGCTGGGCGGACCTGCACCCGTCGGTGGGTCCCGTCGCTCATGCGCTGGCCGACCGGGATCATCCCGACGCAAAGACCCTGACCGCGCTGGCCTTCCTCCTCATGGTGGCCTTCCTGCTGTTGGGGGGGCTCACGGGGGTGGCCCTCTTCGGACCTGAGGATCTTGCCCTCAACACCTACGCCCTGGACCTCGGACAGAGCCTCCATACGCCGTTCGGCAATCAGGTCATGTTGGGACTCACCTGGCTCGGGGCTCCCCTCGTGGTGCTCCCGATGGTTGCCGCGGTGCTGGGCTATCTCTACTGGCGGGGTCGACTGCGTCACGCTTACTACTGGGCAGCGGCAGCCGCCTTCGCGCTGGTCGCGACCCCGCTCCTCGGTGCCGCGCTGCGGGTGCCCCGGCCGGAGCTGGGGCTCGGGCTCGCCCTGCCCTGGTCCCTCCCCAGCGGACCGGTGCTCCTGGCGACCAGCGTCTACGGGTTCCTCGCCATCTCGCTGGCGCGGGGGGTGCCGTCGGCGGTGCGTTGGGTTCCCTACGCCCTGGCAACGGTCCTGGTGACGGGGGTAGCCGGCTCGCGGGTCTATCTCGGCGCCGAGTGGTTCACCGACGTCCTCGCCAGCCTGGCCCTCGGCCTCGCCTGGATCTCGGCCCTGGGACTGGCCTTTCGCCGCCACAGCCGGTTCGACCCCCGCTGGACCGCCCTGGGCGGGGTGGTCCTGGTCACCCTGGTGAGCGGCCTGGCGTTGCGGGGTTGGCTGGACGAGGGCCGCGATCTCACCCGCTACACCCCGGCTCGATCTGTCGAGATCCTGACCCGGGAGCAGTGGCTGGCGGGTGGCTGGAGGCAGCTTCCCGACCGTCGGGAAGATCTTCGCCGGCTCCACGCCCAGCCCCTGACCCTTCAGCTCGCGGGGAACCCCGAGGACCTAAAGACGGCCCTCGTCCCCGATGGCTGGCGGGCCGCGGAGGTCCTGCACTGGGGCAACGCGCTGCTCCTCCTCTCCCCCTCCCTGCCACTGGGGGAGTTGCCCGTGATCCCCCAGGTCCACGACGGACGCCACGAGTCCCTCGTTCTGACCCAGGATGCGTCGGACGGGACCCGATGGGTGCTGCGCCTCTGGCCAACCCGCTTCCGGCTGACGGAGGGTCAGCCCCTGTGGCTGGGCAACATCACCCGCCAGCACAAGGAGGTGATCCTGGACCTCATCGCCCTGCCGAGAACCGGCCCGGAGCCCGTCGAGCTCGAGACGCCCTCGTGGGCGAGGTTGGAGGAGCGGCTCCCGGCCGGGGCCGTCCTGCTGCACGTCCCGCCCGCCAGCCACCACTGAGGGCGCGGTACCCGGATAGGCGCCTCCTTGGCTCGGCGCGGCCGACGGACGCGGGCGGCGTCCGATTCAAGCACCTCGTCCATCGGGGACCCGCACCAGCACGATCAGCTCCTTCGGACCGTGCACCCCATAGGTGAGGGTCTGCTCGATGTCGGCTGACTTGGACGGACCGGTGATGAGCAGGGCGTTGGTCGGCATGCTTCTGCTCCACCCCTGCTCGTCCAGGAGCTCGGCGAAGGTGGAGCGGATCGACCCCGCCTCCAGCAGCACCAGATGGATGGGCGGCACGAGGGAAAGGAGCCGCGGCTCCCGGGCGTCCGGCCACAGGACCAGGCTCCCGGTCTCCGCAATGGCACCGCGGCAACCGGTGAAGCCGGCATCGACGGTATCGAAGAGGCTGTCCCGGAACGACTCCACGGGCTCCCGGTAGGCGACCAGCTCGATCCCGGACGAGGCGGCCGGCGCCTCGCGCCACGCGGCCTCGAGGGCGGCAGCTGGCGGCGCCTCGGGTCCGTAGAGCAAACGGCGGACCCCCCGGGCCTCAAGGAGCTCGAGGGCACGCCGCGGCCAGTCATCCCCCACCAGATGCACCTCGCCCCGCACCGCCTCCAGTCGCTCACGAAAGCGCGCCAGCAGCTCCCGCGAGTCCCAGTCGAAGCGCCGCAGGGGCACGGCGGGGTCGGCAGGGTCGGCGGACGGAGCCGACTGCCGCAGGCGAGCGAGGATTCGGGCGCGTGCGCTGCTCATGTCCCCAGGCCGCTCACCGTCCCGCCAGGGCCGCCACCGGATCGAGGCGCGCCGCGCGCCGCGCGGGCAGGATGCCGAAGACGAGCCCCGCCCCCAGGGAGACCCCCGCCGCCGCCAGGGGGGCCCAGGCGGGGGCCACCAGCTTGAAGGTCTCGAGCTGGGTGTTGACGAGCCAGAGCCCCACGTAGGCCAGGGCGATGCCCGCCAGGGTCCCGGCCCCGGCCAGGAGGAGGGCCTCGGTAAGGAAGAGCCCCAGCACCTGGGACCGGCGGGCCCCCAGGGCCTTGAGCAGCCCCACCTCCGAGGTACGCTGGGAGACCGCGACCAGCATGACGTTCATGATCAGCACCCCCGCGACCGTCAGGCTGATGGCCGCGATCCCGGCCACCGCCAGGGTGAGTGCGCCCAGGATGCGATCGAAGGTGGAGAGCATGGCGTCCTGGGTGATCACGGTGATGTCGTCCTCCCCCTCGTGCCGGGCGCGGACAATGGTGCGGATATCCTCGGCCGCCGCCTCCAGGGCGTCCCGTCCCGTGGCCTGCACCAGGATACGGAACAGCGCGGGATTGTCGAACAGGGCCTGGGCGGAGGCCACCGGGATCACGGCAAGATCGCCCAAATCATCCCCCAAAGACACCCCTCCTGAGGCCAGAAGCCCGATCACCCGGAAGCGCCGATCCCCGATACGGACCGCCCGGCCCACCGGATTGGCATTGCCGAAGAGCTCCCGCGCCAGGGTCTGGCCCAGCACCGCCACCGGGCTTGCCCGCTCGGGGTCACCTGCCGGTAGGAAGCGTCCTGCCGCCAGGTCCAGGCGGCGCATGTCGAGGAAGTCGCTGGTTGAGCCCAGCACGTTGACCTCCCGGGATAGACCGCCCGCCGAGACCGGGGCCGATCCGATGGACAAGGGGGCGATGCGCTCGACGTGGGTCGAGCGCAGCAGCTCGAGGGCGTCGGCCAGGGTCAGGTCCCGGGGGGTCTCGCCCAGGAGGGGCGGAGGTCCGCCGGTGGTCTCGTTGCGCCCCGGGAAGACAATCAGCAGGTGGGTGCCGAGGCTCGTGAACTCGTCCAGCACGAAACGCCGCGCCCCCTCCCCCAGGGCGGAGAGCATCACCACCGCGGTGGTTCCCAGCGCCATGGCGAGCAGGGTGAGCCAGCTTCGGCCGGGGTGGGAGACCAGGGCTGCCCCGGCGCTGTGCAGGGTGTCGGCGATCCGCATGGGGACGTTGCCTCGGGGTCACCCGCCTTCGGCGGCACCCAGGAGCCCCTGATAGACGGCCAGGTCCGCCGGGGAGAAGCAGCAGAAGATGACCTCCCCGATCACCGGGTAGGCGGGCACCGTCGACCGGACCGTCTCGACGGCGGTCGCTGCAGCCTGCTCCACCGGATAGCCATAGACCCCCGTGCTGATCCCGGGAAAGGCGATGGAGCGGACGCCCTGGGCCGCCGCCAACTCGAGCGAGCGCCGGTAGCAGGAGGCCAGAAGACCCGCCTCCCCCTGCCCGCCGCCGTGCCACACGGGACCCACCGTGTGAATCACGTAGCGGGCCGGAAGCCGGTAGCCGCGCGTGAGCCTGGCCTCCCCCGTCGGACAGCCGTGGAGCAGGCGGCACTCCGCGAGCAGCTCCGGTCCGGCCGCCCGGTGGATGGCCCCGTCCACCCCGCTGCCCCCCAGGAGGCTGGAGTTGGCCGCGTTGACGATGGCGTCGACCTTGAGCGTCGTGATGTCCGCCTGAATGGCGCGAAGGATCGCAGTCATCTGAGTGCTTCTCTCAAAATTCAGCGCCCGGTCCCGTCCCCCGGACTGGCGCCGGGGCGTGCTTGCTTCACTATCGGCTCGGCAGGGGGGCCTGCGCCGATCTGGTCGTCCACCACCGCCCCGTCCTCCATGCGGATACGCCTCCGTGCCCGCCCCGAGATGGCGGGATCATGGGTCACCACCACTAGGGTCAGCCCCCGATCGTTGAGTCGCTCCAGGGTCCGGATCACCTCCTCGCCCGAGGCATGGTCCAGGTTGCCCGTGGGCTCGTCCGCCAGGATCAGGCTGGGCTCCATGACGGTGGCGCGGGCGATCGCCACCCGCTGGCGCTGACCACCCGAGAGCTGGTCGGGTCGGTGGTGGGCCCGCGGCGTCAGGCCCACCGCCTCCAGCATAGTCGTCACCCGGGGCCGGCGCTCCCTGGGGGCGAGGCCGGCCAGGATGAGGGGCAGCTCCACGTTCTCGAAGGCGGTGAGCCGGGGGATCAGATGGAACGACTGGAACACGAACCCGATACGCTCCCGACGCAGCTTGGCACGCGCCTCCTCGTCGAGGGTCGTGGTCTCGACGCCGGCGAGGCGGTAGGAGCCCGCGTCGGGACGGTCCAGCAGGCCGAGGATGTTGAGCAGGGTGGTCTTTCCGGACCCGGACGGCCCCATGACGGCCACGTACTCGCCCGCCGCCAGGGTCAGCGACAGGTCGCGCAGGGCATGCACCGGCTGGTCGCCGACCTGGAAGGTCCGCTGCAAACCCGCAAGCTCGATCAAGACCCCGGGCCCTCTGCCACGCCCCGCGAGCCCTCCTCCACCCCTTCCCGGTCGATCGAGAGGATCACCTGATCGCCGGCGGCAAGCCCCCCCGTGACCTGGGTCTGCTCCCAGTTGGAGATCCCCGTCTCGATCTCTCGGGCCTCGATGAGCCCGCTCTCGGGGTCGAGCACCAGGACGCTCGGTGGCTCCCCCACCCGCACGGCGCCCGTCGGGATGCTGAGCACGGCCTCCCGGCGCTCGATCACGATCTCCACATCGGCGCTGTAGCCCGCGAGCAGCGGGGTCTCGGGGGCCGGGTCCAGGATCTCCACCTCCACCTCGACGGTGCGGGCCTGTTTCTCCACGTCCAGGACATAGGGGGCGATGCGTCGGACCTCCCCCTGGAGGTTGCGCTCGCCGAAGGCATCGAGGCTGATCCGGGCCGCCTGGCCGAGCTTGACCCGGGCCGCATCCACCTCGTCGATGGGGGCCGAGATGTAGAAGCAGCTGTCGTCGATCAGGTCCACCGCGGGGGGCGTGGGGATGCCGGGCGGGGAGGGGGTGACGTACTCGTTGAGCTCCCCGGAGACCTCGGCGACCACCCCCGGGAAGGGGGCGACGAGACGGGTCCGCTCCAGCTCCGCCTGGGCCACCCCCACGCGGGCCGCGCTGACCCGGGCGGTCGCCCGCGCCGCCTCGCAGTCTGCCAGGCCCGCCTGGGCGGCGGTGATCGCCCGGTCCACCGCCTCCTCCGAGGCCATGCGCCGCTCCTTGAGCTTGACCTGACGCTGCGCCTCCCGCTCCGCGTTGTCCGCGTTCAGGCACGCCGCCCGGGCACGGGCCTCGCCCGCCTCCGCCTCCCGCTGGGCCAGCAGCACCTGGGCCTCGATGTCCCGGTTCCACAGCTCCAGCAGGAGCTGGCCGGCGGTCACCCGGTCCCCCGCCCGCACCTCCAGCCGATCGAGCTGACCGCCGGTGCCCGGCGCGAGCTTGGCGCGTCGGCAGGCCTTGACGGTCCCCGCCCTGGTGTTCGCCACGATGGCCTCGACCGTACCGACCTCGGCGGCGCGCACCCGCACCTCCACCGGCTTGGGGCGCGCGGCATACCACCAGCCCGCGGCGATGGCACCGGCGAGGGCGAGGAGCAGGATCGGCTTCACTGGGATAGCCATCGGGGCGGGGCGGTCCAGGGCACGGCGGGAAGTTGGCGCCCATTGTACCGGCCCCGGCGCCGGCTACCCCCGTTTTCGGGCCCTGAAGGGGATGCTGATGGAATGCCAGGACGGCATTCGACCGGCCCGCGTGCCGAGGCGCGCGAATCTCTGGACGCTCCATCTTCAGAGGCTTAGGGCCCCTGAAAATGGCGGGCCATCTCTTCCTGTCCCGGAAGGGCAGTCGATCAGCGCCTCCTGAAACGCGCAGGCCCGCGCGGGGCGGGCCTGGGAGGAACGGCGGGGGGTGCGGGTCGGTTACAGCTCGAGCTGGACGCGCAGCTTCTTCATCGCGTTCTTCTCGATCTGACGAATCCGCTCGGCCGAGACGTTGAACTGCTGGGCCAGCTCGTGGAGCGTCTGCTTCTTCTCGCTGAGCCAGCGCTCCCGCAGGATGATCTTGCTGCGCTGATCCAGTCCCTCCAGGGCAGCGTAGAGCCGCTCACGCTGGTTGCGATCGGTGTCCTCCCGCTCCAGCAAGCGGGCAGGCTCCATGCGCGTGTCAGGGAGATAGGTCGAGGGGGCGGACGGGGCGTCATCGTCGTCATCCTCGTAGCCGTCGAATGCCAGGTCCTGATTGGCCAGCCGCGACTCCATCTCCAGCACCGTCTCGGGCTTCACCCCCAGCTCCTCGGCCACGCTCTCCACCTCCTCCCGGGTGAACCAGCCGAGGCGCTTCTTCGCGCTGCGGAGGTTGAAGAACAGCTTGCGCTGGGCCTTGGTGGTGGCCACCTTGACGATGCGCCAGTTGCGCAGGATGTACTCGTGGATCTCGGCCCGGATCCAGTGGACGGCGAAGGAGACCAGCCGCACCCCCATGTCGGGCTCGAAGCGGCGCACCGCCTTCATCAGACCCACGGTTCCCTCCTGAATCAGGTCAGGCAGGGGGAGACCGTAGCCCAGGTAACCGCGGGCGATACGAATCACGAAGCGCAGATGCGACATCACCATGCGGCGCGCCGCCTCCATGTCGCCGTGGTCCCGCAGGCGCAGGGCCAGATCCCGCTCCTCCTCGGGGGTCAGCACGGGGATCTGGTAAGACGCGCTGATGTAGGCATCGATATTGCCGGTCGGCATGAGTGCGTAGTCTTTGGCCATGGTCCGAATACCTGA